>OFGE01002918.1_pt1 | contig 12028 bp, 10 predicted proteins | sample 1521681 | NCBI WGS metagenome assembly OFGE01 (sample SAMEA3504093, study PRJEB24116) | mouse gut metagenome | biome: mouse gut; feature: mouse-associated habitat; material: faeces | place: Denmark | collected 2011 | reverse complement strand
CGCCCGCCTCAACGGCGGCAGGCGTGCCATGATAATGTCAGGCATATATGACGACTACATACCTATGGATATCGTGCCTGAATATCTCATCAAAGCCATTATAGCCAAGGATATAGACCGCATGGAAGCTCTCGGCATCTATGAGGTGGCCCCCGAGGATTTCGCACTTGCCGAATATGCCGATCCTTCGAAGCTTGAACTGCAACGCATAGTGCGCGAGGGGCTTGACTATATGCGCAGCGAAGCCTAAACAAATCACACGCAGAACAGAAGAAAATGAAAGCTTTAAGAAATTATCTGAACCGCATAAAGCCCAACTTTGAGCCCGGAGGCAAGCTCCACAGCTTCCAAAGTGTCTTTGACGGGTTTGAGACGTTCCTCTATACCCCCAACACGACATCGACCTCGGGCGTAAACATACATGACAGCCTCGACTCCAAGCGCATAATGATCATAGTGGTGCTCGCGCTTATGCCATGCCTGCTATTCGGCATGTACAATACAGGATATCAGAACTGGCTTGCAGCAGGTGCCACGGAGTTCCCCTTCTGGCAACTCATGATGTATGGTTTCCTCGCAGTGCTCCCGCGCATAGTTGTAGCCTACGTGGTGGGCCTCGGCATAGAATTCGCCGTAGCCCAGTGGAGGCGGGAAGAGATCCAGGAAGGGTTTCTTGTCACAGGCATCCTGATACCGCTCATATGTCCCGTAGAGACACCTCTGTGGATGCTCGCTGTAGCGACGGCATTCTCGGTGATATTCGTCAAAGAGGTGTTTGGCGGCACAGGCTACAATGTGTTCAATGTGGCACTTGTGACGCGAGCGTTCCTATTCTTTGCCTATCCGGCACAGATGAGCGGCGACAAGGTGTTTGTCAGCTCCGGTTCGATACTCGGACTGGGCTACGACCTGCCCGACGGATTCACCGGTGCTACTCCGCTCGGACAGATAGCCTCATTCGCAGGCGACAAGCTCGAACTGCTCAATCTCCGCGGCGATGTGATCTCGACATGGGACGCATTCATAGGGCTTATCCCGGGCTCGTTCGGAGAGACCTCGACCCTGTGCATCCTCATCGGCGCGGCGATACTTCTCGCCACAGGCATAGCATCATGGCGAATCATGCTGAGTGTGGTTGCCGGAGGACTGCTCATGGGATGGATAGCCAATGTGTTCGAGACCTCGACATATCCGGCGTCGTTCCTGTCACCACTTGACCAGCTTCTATACGGAGGCTTCGCCTTTGCCGCAGTGTTCATGGCAACAGATCCTGTCACAGCGGCAAGGACAGGAGCAGGGAAATACATATACGGACTTCTGGTGGGAGTGATGGCTGTGCTCATACGCACATACAACAACGGCTATCCAGAGGGAGCGATGCTCGCAGTGCTCCTTGCCAACGCCCTCGCGCCACTGATAGACCATTGTGTGGTGCAGGCAAATGTGTCACGCCGCATGCGCCGTCTCAAGGAACGCGCCAAAGCTTAGCATCACACCACTAACTCATCGATATATACATCATATATTATGAATAAACAAAGCAACACCTATACCATGATCTATATAATAGTGCTCGTGGTGCTTGTAGGTACAGCCCTGGCCGCGACATCGCTTGCACTGAAAGGGCGTCAGCAAGAGAACATCGATGCTGACAAGATGAGCCAGATACTCTCTGCCGCGCTTATCACCCCTGCAGAGGGAGAGACTGCCACAGACTTCAACCGCTATATCACCGAACAGTACGTGATAAACGCCCAAGGGGAGAAGATCGAAGGCGCAAAGGCATTCGACATAAATGTCGCAGCCGAAAGCAAGCTGCCAGCCGACCGCCGACAGCTGCCGGTGTATGTATGCACCACTCAGGACGGAACTAGAAAATACATACTTCCGGTATATGGAGCAGGGCTTTGGGGCCCTATCTGGGGCTATGTGGCGTTCAATGCCGACGGCTCCACCATATACGGCGCATACTTCGCCCACCAGGGTGAGACCCCCGGTCTTGGAGCAGAGATCGAGAAGCCTATGTTCAGCGACCAGTTCAAGGGGAAACAGGTGATCAAGGACGGTCGTTTCCGCCCCATAGCCGTAGTCAAGGCAGGACAGCAGCCTCTTGACGGCGAGGACTATGTGGACGGCATATCAGGAGGCACCATCACCTCCAAGGGTGTCGGGTCCATGCTCGACAACTGCCTTGTGCCTTATCGCAAATTTCTCCAGTCATTAGCCGATTAACGTGCTCTAACACATCAGAATCATGGCAGAAAAGATAAAAAATACCGACGTACTGTTTAACCCTTTCTCAAAAAACAATCCCGTCGTGGTGCAGGTGCTCGGCATCTGCTCCGTACTTGCCGTCACCGCCAAGCTTGAGCCAGCGATAGTGATGGGCATATCAGTGATCGCCGTCCTGGCTTTCGCGAACGTGATCATCTCACTCATACGCAACACCATCCCCACCAACATACGCATCATAGTGCAGCTTGTGGTTGTGGCGGGGCTTGTGGTAATAGTCGACCAGGTGCTCAAGGCGTATGCCTACAGCGCGTCCAAGCAGCTTTCGGTGTTCATAGGTCTCATCATCACCAACTGCATACTCATGGGCAGGCTTGAGGCTTTCGCCATGGGCAACAAACCATGGCCGTCGTTCCTTGACGGCGTTGGCAACGGCCTAGGCTATGCGATAATCCTCGTGATAGTGGGGTTCTTCCGCGAGCTGTTCGGCTCGGGCACACTTCTGGGATATCAGGTGATACCACAGTGGTGCTACGACAACGGATATGTCAACAACGGACTGATGATCCTACCTCCGATGGCACTCATCGTCGTGGCTTGCGTCATCTGGGTACAACGCAGTATCAACAAAGATCTACAGGAGGACTAAAGAATGGAAAATCTCAACATATTCATCAGGTCGATATTCGTCGACAATATGATATTCGCCTATTTCTTAGGCATGTGCTCGTTCATAGCAGTATCCAAGAACGTGAAGACAGCCTTCGGGCTCGGCATAGCTGTGACATTCATGCTCGTGGTGACCCTTCCGGTCAACTACCTGCTTGAGAACTATGTGCTCCGTCCCGGTGCATTGGTGTGGCTCGGCGAGGAATATGCAACAGTGGACCTCAGCTTCCTCTCTCTCATAATGTTCATAGCGGTGATCGCGTCGATGACACAGCTTGTAGAGATGGCAGTGGAGAAGTACAGCCCCGCGCTCTATTCGTCGCTCGGAATATTCCTACCCCTCATCGCCGTGAACTGCGCCATACTCGGAGGCTCACTGTTCATGCAGCAGCGTGACTTTCCGAGCATATGGACCGCAGTATGCGCCGGGGGCGGATGGGGGCTCGGATGGCTCCTTGCCATCACAGCCATAGCGGCGATACGCGAGCGTCTTGCCGTGTACTCCAACATCCCCCGCCCTCTCCGCGGCGTCGGCATAACATTCATAATCACCGCGCTGATGGGCATAGCGTTCATGAGCTTCCTCGGCATAAAGATCTAAACTACTAAAACTGAACAACGACAATGCTAACGATACTGTCAGGCGTAAGCATATTCCTGATCATCACTCTCACTCTTGTGATAATCCTGCTTATAGCCAAGAAATATCTCGTACACTCGGGCAAGGTGAAGGTCACCATCAACAATGACAAGGTGCTTGAGGCCGATTCAGGCAAGACCCTACTGTCGACATTCGCTGACCACAACATATTCCTGTCGTCGGCCTGCGGAGGCAAGGGCAGCTGCGGTCAGTGCAAATGCCAGGTGTTCACCGGAGGGGGTGACATCCTCCCCACCGAGAAGGTACACTTCTCACGCAAGCAGCAGCAGGACCACTGGCGTCTGGGATGCCAGGTCAAGATCAAGGAGGACTGCTCTGTTGGGATACCTGCGTCAGCCCTTGATGTCAAGGAATGGGAATGTGAGGTCATCTCCAACAAGAATGTGGCAACATTCATCAAGGAGTTTATAGTAGCCCTACCCGAAGGCGCGCATATGGACTTCATACCCGGATCGTATGCCCAAATAAAGATCCCCACATATGAAATGGACTACGACAAGGATATCGACAAATCGCTCATCGGCGACGAGTATCTTCCTGCATGGGAGAAGTTCGGGCTATTCGGGCTGAAATGCCGCAATACCGAGACAACGGTACGCGCCTACTCGATGGCGAACTATCCCGAGGAGGGTGACAGGATAATGCTCACCGTACGCATCGCCACACCTCCGTTCAAACCGAAACCCCAGACGGGATTCCAGGATGTGATGCCCGGCATAGCGTCGAGCTACATATTCACTCTCAAACCCGGCGACAAGGTGGTGATGTCGGGTCCTTATGGTGACTTCCATCCCATAGTGGATTCCAAAGCCGAGATGATGTGGATAGGCGGCGGTGCCGGCATGGCTCCGTTGCGCGCCCAGATAATGTGGCTCACAAAGACCCTTCACACCACTGACCGTGTGATGAACTACTTCTACGGAGCCCGCGCTCTGAACGAGGTGTTCTACCTACAGGACTTCCTGGAGCTCGAAAAGGAATATCCCAACTTCAAATTCCATCTCGCCCTCGACCGTCCCGACCCTGCGGCTGATGCCGCAGGTGTAAAGTACACCCCCGGATTCGTGCATCAGGTGATCTATGAGACATATCTCAAGAACCATCCCGATCCGGAGGATATCGAGTACTATATGTGCGGACCCGGCCCGATGAGTGCCGCCGTCAACAAGATGCTTGATGACCTCGGGGTAGATCCGGAATCGATACATTACGATAATTTCGGAGGATAAAAGCTTAGGCAACAACATATACGGGGGCGCATTCTTTAAGGAAGACGCCCCCATGTCGTATGCAAAGCATAACACTAAAGCCAGAAACCTAAATTCAAGAACTTTTTAACGGTTTACAGGGTTTGTATTATATACGGTCATGACCGTACGACTCAGCCTCATGCCGGAACATATACAATAAATTCACTTTCACTATATCAGCTATACGACAATGAACACCATATCATCACCATCCGCAATCACTAACGGCATGCCACTTAAAAGTGTAAGAGGACAGATGCTGTCGTTCAAAGACGATCCGTTCCTTAAGCCGGCTTCAGAATGCTACGACCATTACCAGGACGGACTGATTGTGATCAGAGACGGAAAAATCATCGATGCGGGAGACTACTCCATTGTCGCGCCAAGATATCCTCAGCTCAATGATATAGACACATACTCCGATGCCCTCATAATGCCTGGATTAATAGACTGCCACACTCACTATGTGCAGTCACCGATGCTCGGTTCATTCGGAGACACTCTGCTCAATTGGCTCAACCGTTACACCTATCCCACCGAATCGATGTTCAGGGACAAGGGGGTTGCCGACGAGGTGGCCCGCATGTTCTTCAGGCAGCTGCTTGAGCATGGCACCACCACTGCCAATGTGTTTGCCACAACATTCGAGACATCGGTGGAGGCGTTTTTCGAAGAATCGGAACGTTACAATACACGAATGATATCAGGGAAGGTGCTTCAGGACCGGAATCTACCCGACTCACTAAAGGATGAGTCGACCGAAGGATCGATACTCCTATCCGAAAGGCTTCTCAACAAATGGCACCGTCGAGGGCGTCAGCTCTATGCCATCATACCACGCTTCGCCCCTACTTCAACACCCGAACAACTTCGTCTCGCCGGAGAGCTATACCGGAGCAACATGGATAAGGGAGTATATGTGCATACACATCTTGACGAGGCTCAAAGCGAGATAGACTGGGTGAGACAGCTCTATCCGTCGCACCCTAACTACACTGAGGTGTACGGTCATTTCGGTCTTCTCGGCAGACGCTCGATAATGGCACACTGCTGCATAGTGCAGGAAGATGAATGGGAGACCCTGCACCGATGCGGATGCGGAGTGGCACACTGCCCTTCTTCCAATCTGTTTCTCGGAGACGGTGAATTCAAGTACTGGGAAGCCAAGGAGAAGTCCCGTCCGATACGTTTCGGAATCGGCACCGATGTGGGCGCAGGCACCAATTTCTCTGTACCACGCCAGCTCAGCGAAGCATACAAGGTGGCAATGCTGCATTCACACAACCTTGATGCGTTGAGAAGCTTCTATCTCGCCACACGCGGCGGAGCAGAGACTCTATGCCTCGGCGACACAATAGGCTCACTGGCTCCGGGATATGAAGCTGACATTGCTGTGATCGATCTGAAACCGTCGGAGTACGCGGAATGGCGCATGAGATTCTCAGACGACATATTCGAAAAACTATTCGTAATAATGACTCTGGGGCTCGATAACATTAACCTCGCCACCTATGTGGCAGGACGCAAGGTATACGACCGCATGCGGGACAGAAAATTCATGTATGCATCCGAAACCGGCAGATAATCTCACTCGGGCTGACCGAGCAGGAGTTCCATGTCCGTAACGTCAAGATACCGTCCGAGCTTGTAGCCCACCTCACTAAAATGGGACACCTCCCTGAATCCGAGCGCCCGGTGGAAACGGCGGCTCCCCTCGTTTTCGGTGGTTATGCAGGCTATGAGGGCATGACAGCCCACATCACGGCATGCATCAATCAGAGTCTCCATAAGCCTGCGTCCCACACCATGGGATGTCAATCCGTGACGCAGATAGACAGTGTTCTCAAACGTGCGCCTGTAGGCAGGTCTCTCTTTCCACTCATGGGCATAACAATATCCGAGTATCTCACCCCCGCGCTCAGCAACGAAATAAGGGTATTCACCTAATATACGCTCGATGCGTCCACGCATATCTTCGACGCTCAGGACAGCCACCTCGAATGACACTGTGGTCTCCCTTACATAATAATTGTATATGTCAGCAATCTGACATGCATCCTCGGGGAGAACCCTCCTTATGGTAATGTCGGAATCTGTCGGTTTCATGCCTGCAAAGGTAGCACAAAATATAATGCGGTTAACATGCGGGGACACTTTTTTAACTCAGTCCGCGCCAACCGGGGGGCACTGAAATGCGTTATACCAATAAAAAACGCGCTATGAACCCTCTTGACACTCACGAAATCCTCATGTGGCTCGCCATTATAGCCATTATTGTGCTGGTATCAATTACAGGCATGTGCATCAACCGCGTGTACATCCATCGTGCCCACCGCAAAGCTCTCGCAGAACTGCGACGCCGGGTCATCGACTCAGCCATGCATTGCGAGAATACATATGATATAAAGAAGGAAACATACAATAACGGACCGGAAATTGACTCAGCCACAATAGATATCAAAACATCGATCTCAGAATCTCAAGCGACCTGATATGGCTCAACGGGGCGACATGCAGACTGTAGTAGCGCAACACGAGGTCAAGTGCGCGCGAACGTTGCTCTCGTGTCAGCCTGAACGATGCCATGTTGGAATAAGTCATCCTCAACATCCCCACTGCCGCCGCGGACTCCTCAGGAGATAGCCACTCACCATGAAGAGGCATGGAGCCACGCCATATACCGTCACGCAGGTCAATCACCATTCCAGGAGCATAGGTGGAAACATCAGGCTCTATGCCGAGAAGCCTCCCGAGATGGAGAAGAAAACAGATATGAAAATTGGCAACAAGTCCGCCATGCACAGAGTCAAGATAACTTATGGAGCTTTCCAGATACCGGTAGACTCTATCGTCAGGGACACTCTCGCGCAGAACGACTGACAGCACCTCGGCAAGAAACATAGCGAGCATCTGTTTTACAGGATGGGTGTGAACCTCGCCGAGCACAATGACCGGACGCACCTGGCGAATAGGCATCACCTCTCTGCCGGGCTTGACATCAGTCTCACACTCCAGTATGCTCAGCGGCATTGTGAGAGCCCTGATCCTTGAAGCACCTTTCCCTTTGCCAGCCGGCACAGCCATAGACACCCTGCCGAGCTCACGACTATATGCCGTGAGAATGCTTTGGGAATCGCTGTAACGAGTTGATTTCAGGGCTATAAATGACAGTTTCATTGGCTCAGGAGGATGATTAAATGCAAAATTAATAAAAAACAATCAAAAAATTTGTCTAATACAAAAAAACTATCTAACTTTGCAATCGCTTTTGAGCAACTATGCTTTTATCGCAAGGCCCATTCGTCTATCGGTTAGGACGCAAGATTTTCATTCTTGAAAGAGGAGTTCGATTCTCCTATGGGCTACCATTTATTGCCATATCCTCCAATCGCATATCCCTCACATCAGGCGTAAACCTAATGTAAGGGGTTGATTTTTTGTATACATAAGCAAAAAGCTTTAACATTTAGTAATACATTACGGATGAATTGTCTCATCATTTTATTGTAATTTTGCAAAGATTCACCGGAATAGTGCAACATCACGAGGGAAGCCACACAGTAATTTTGCATCAGGAAACATCCGGTTTTAAATTCAAAACTCCTTAATATTTTAATAACCATAATCACATGAGACTGAGACCACGCTACAGCATTAAATACCTGTTAATGGTGCCTATATTCGCATTCGGTATGGCTGCATGCGGCAGCCATGAAGGACATTCCCACGGAGAAGAGGGGCATGAACATTCAGAAGAGGGTGCCGACCACAGCCACAAGCATGACCACGGAGACGGTGCTATAGTACTTGAGCCGGAAGAGGCAGAACGTCTCGGAGTGGAGACCGACACTGTGGTTCCCGCTCCTTTCGCAGAGACATTAAAAGTGTCGGGCGAGGTGCTCCCATCATCATCCGACATCGGTACAGTGTCGGCACCGACATCAGGTATAGTACGCATAGCTTCAGGTATAAATCCCGGTTCCCAAGTAAGAGCCGGACAGACCATAGCCTCTGTGACTGCGAAAAATGTGACAGGCGGCGATGCCAATGCAGCAGCACGCGTCGCCATGGAAAACGCTAAACGTGAACTCGACCGTATCACCCCGCTCCTTGCCGACGGCCTGGTGACACGCAAGGACTACAACGATGCCCTCTCTGCCTATGAATCAGCCAAAGCAGCCTACAGCCCTGCTGCGGCAACCGGTGCAGCCACGTCTCCACGCTCAGGTGTGATCACTGCAATAAATGTTAGCGACGGAGAATATGTAGAGACAGGTCAGTCCATAGCCAATGTGGCGAGCAACAGCCGACTCACCCTCCGCGCTCTCGTGCCGTCATCCGAAGCCGCTTTCCTCGGGAAGGTAGCAGGCGCGACCATGACGTTCCACGGCGGAGAGTCAATAGACATAGCCGAACATAATGGCAAACTCCTCAGCTCAGCACCTGCATCGGCAGGGTCGACACCGGGCTACATACCTGTGTTCTTCAATTTCGACGGCACAGCACCTGTGATCCCCGGAAGCGCAACCGAAGTATACCTGAAAGGCGCGCAACGCAACGATGTGATATCCCTGCCCACCGATGCCATAGTAGAACAGATGGGCGAGACATTCGTGTTTATCCGCTCATGCGCCCACAGCTTTGAGAAACGCCCTGTGACATTGGGTAACAGCGACGGAAAGCGCGTGGAGATCATCAAGGGTGTGAAACCCGGAGAGATAGCCGTGGTTAAGGGAGCGACATTCGTACGCCTTGCCGAACAAGCCACCGTAGCCCCCGAAGGACATTCCCACAACCATTAATCCACGGCGACGATGCTTAACAGGATAATAAAATTCTCACTCGACAACAGACTTGCCATCATAGTCCTGTCGGGGCTCATAATGATATACGGTATGATCGTTCTGATGCGTACCGAAGTTGACATTTTCCCTGATCTGAACGCCCCCACCGTGGTAGTTATGACCGAAGCTCCCGGCATGGCTCCAGAAGAGATCGAAACCACTATCACATACCCGATCGAGACCGCTGTAAACGGCGCGTCGGGAGTGAGACGAGTACGCTCATCATCCACCCCGGGATTCTCGGTGGTATGGGTGGAATTCGGCTGGGACACAGATGTGTACCTGGCACGTCAGATAGTAGCAGAGAAGCTCACAGAGCTTGAAGGCAATTTCCCTCCAGGAGCCGGCACTCCGACGCTCGGTCCGCAGTCGTCAATACTCGGAGAGATAATGATCATAGGTCTGACAGCCGACTCCATCACCACCCCCATGGAGCTGCGCACGCTTGCCGACCGCGAGATAGGACCGCGCCTTCTCTCTCTTCCGGGTGTTGCATCCGTGTCAGTGATAGGAGGTGACGCCAAGGAGTACCAGATACTACTCTGCCCAGCCAAAATGCAGCGTCACGGCGTAACCCTCAATGAAGTGCGCGACGCCGTAAACGGTATGAACAGCAATGCAGCAGGCGGTGTGCTCTATGACTACGGCAACGAGTATATAATAAAGGGTGACATAACCACCAATGATGTAAATGAGATTGCCAACACGGTCATAATCAGTGATGCATCACGCATGGTAAGGATCTCCGACATAGCCGAGGTGTCAGCAAAGCCTCAGGAACCGCGCTTGGGTGCAGCATCGGTTAACGCACATCCTGCCGTGCTCATCACCGTGACCAAGCAGCCCGGAGCCGGGACCATAGAGCTTACCGACAATATCGATGCCAAGCTCAATGACCTGAAAAAGACATTTCCGTCAGATGTAGAGATCAATACCGATATATTCCGCCAAAGTGACTTCATAGCACGTTCGATAGGAAATCTGCAAGAGTCGCTCTTCGTGGGGGCGATATTCGTGATAATAGTGCTGTTCTTCTTCCTGATGAACCTGCGCACTACACTCATCTCGCTTGTGGCACTCCCGTTATCCATAATCGTCACCATCATCGCGCTCCACTTCATGGGTCTCACTATCAATACCATGAGTCTCGGAGGTATAGCTATAGCCATAGGCTCGCTGGTGGATGATGCCATCGTTGACGTGGAAAATGTGTACAAACGTCTGCGTCAGAATCTTAAAGAAGGTAAACCAATAATAAAGGTGGTATACGAAGCAAGCAAAGAGGTGAGAATGCCTATATTCAATTCCTCGCTCATAATCATGGCTTCGTTCCTTCCGCTCTTCTTCCTCCAAGGCATAGAGGGAAGGATGCTCATTCCCCTGGGAGTATCGTTCATAGTGTCGCTCATAGCCTCTACGATAGTCGCACTCACCGTCACTCCTGTGTTGTGCACCTACCTTCTCGGCGACAAGAAGATAGCAACCCAGCTTGAGCAGGAGCCTTGGCTGTCACGACGCCTCAGCGTGTGGTATCACGCAGTTCTCGCCAAATCGTTCTCACATATCAAGCCGATACTGATAGGTGTATCGGTACTGTTCCTTGTGTGTATCGGACTGTTCTTCACCCTCGGACGCAGCTTCCTGCCGCCGTTCAATGAAGGCTCACTGACTATCAATGTCAGCACTCTTCCGGGCATATCGCTTGAAAAGAGCGACCAACTGGGACGCGAGGCCGAGAAGATAATACTGTCCATGCCTGAGATACGCACCGTGGCACGCAAGACCGGACGCGCCGAGCTTGACGAACATTCTCTCGGGGTGAACGTAAGCGAAATCGAGGCCCCATACACTCTCGACCAGGGACGTTCACGCAAAGAGATGGTGAGCGATCTGCGCCATAAGCTGTCACATCTTCCAGGTGTCAACATTGAGATAGGCCAGCCGATCTCACACCGTATCGATGCCATGCTCTCGGGCACTGAGGCACAGATAGCCATAAAGCTCTTCGGAGATGACCTCACCAAACTGTTCACCATAGGCAACAAAATCAAGGCTGTGGCATCAACCGTACCGGGTGTGGTGGACGCGAATATCGAGCAGCAGATGGAACGTCCGCAACTCGACATCAAGCCTCGCCGCGATATGCTCGCATATTACGGCATACCCATGAGCCAGTTTGCCGACTTCATACGTGTAGCCCTCGCAGGCGAGACAGTGTCACAGGTCTACGAAAAAGGACGCCCCTTCGACCTTGTCCTTAAAATGGAGTCAGACGCAAGGGAATCCATGGACGATGTAGCAAACCTGATGATAGATTCTCCCAAAGGCAAGATACCCCTGAGCGCAGTTGCGGAAATCACATCGGCAGCCGG
>OFGE01002914.1_pt1 | contig 12049 bp, 13 predicted proteins | sample 1521681 | NCBI WGS metagenome assembly OFGE01 (sample SAMEA3504093, study PRJEB24116) | mouse gut metagenome | biome: mouse gut; feature: mouse-associated habitat; material: faeces | place: Denmark | collected 2011 | reverse complement strand
CTTAAGGCCGCCGCTTTTTTTGCTTGTGCAAAGGGAAATATGTGATATACTGAAAACATTCCTATTGTTTTGAATATGAGATAAAAGGATGTAAAATAAAGGGGCTGCACAATGAATAATTTACAAAAGATAGTCGTTGTCATAGACGCTGACAACACACAAATCTCCAAAATAGCTGATGTCCTTCGTGAAGTATCAACGCGTGGACGGATTGTGGTGAAACGGGCTTATGGGAATTGGCGAAAGGACTCGCTCAAAAATTGGGAAGTCGAAATTAAGCGGCTGGCAATCAAGGCCGAGCAGCAATTTGACTATGTGACCGGCAAAAACGCGACGGATATGGCACTGGTTATTGACACGATTGAGCTTCTCTACAGCAATATTTATGATGCCTTCGTCATTGTTTCCAGCGACAGCGACTACACACCGCTGGCAATCAAGCTGCACGAATCAGGGGTATATGTGATGGGAGTGGGGGAGAGAAAGACACCGGAATCTTTCCGAAATGCGTGCGATGAATTTCTATTTCTGGAGAATATCTCCACGGTGGTGGAGGAGGAGCTTCCAACCTCCCCTGTGTCTGATGCGGGAGAGAAAAATGATATCGCCAGCATCCACAATCTGCTGAAAAAGGCCTGGGAAGCGTTCCAGGATGAGGACGGCTATACCAATGTGTCAAACGCCGGCAATTACATCAAACGTACAAAGCCGGATTTTGATTGCCGCACATATGGGGTCACAAAGCTTTCGGAGCTTTTACGAGCTTATCCGGACAAATACGAGGTAGCATGGAGCAAAAAATATTCCGAGACTTTAATGTATAAATATATCGAGCCCGAGAAAAGAGCGGGGAGGTACAAAAAACCTCCTGCAAAGCGATAAAGTATAAATTTTTTCGATATATTCAGTTGACAAAACCTCAACTATACGGGCTCCTTTTCTGGTGTTACAATAAAGGTGTATTTTAGGTCTGAGTAAGTTAGGGAGGAAGGGCGAGCGACCAGGGGCGTAGTGCGCCCAGCCGCACCGGGCTGAACAGACCTTGAAATGAAAAAATGAACAAGAATGACCGTGTATTTGCCTTTTCAAAGGCGGACACGGTCTTTTTTTATTCAAAAAATGAAAGGAACAGTGCATTATGAGTGAACCTATTAACAGCAGATTCCCTTTCCCCGGCATGGAGGATAGCGGAGAACTGGATATCAGCGCCATCTTTGGCGGCGGCGGAACCGCCAGCGACATCAACCCCTTTGACGCCCCGGCGGCGCAGACGGAGCGCCCCGCCGAGCCTACGGAGCAGGCCAAACCGGAAGCCCCTGCGGCTCCTGCGCCTCAGCCTGTGCCCGCACCCAACCCCCAGCCTGTACCCCGGGCCCAAACACAGAATCCCGCACCTGCCGCTGAGCCTGTCAACCCCATTTCGGTGGCCATCGACAAGCAGGAAACCCAAGTGGCCCAGGCAGCGGCCAAGTCCCTCTTTGAGAAGGCCCCCATCTTTTCCTACGGCAGCGCCAAGGATGAGATCACCGATGGGGCCATGACCTTCGAGGAGCTGCGCATCGCCAAGTCGGACGATTTCCCCGAGCTGGGCGAGGGCAAACGGGTGTCCTGGTCGGTGGAGTATGGCAAGGTGACCAAAACCATCTCCGACCCCAAGGGCGCCACCATCCAGTCCGTCAAGGAGGAGATCGAGCGGTCCAAGGCGTTCCTGGACGGCCTGAAAAAGGCTAAGGACAAGAGCCCAGACTGCCTGGTAAAGCCCAGGGTCACCGCCCAGAGCAAGGGGATCGCCGCCTACAAGGGGGTGTTCACCTCTCTGGAGGAGGCCCGTACTTCGGACAAGGCCATCTGCCTGTTCCCCTCCGGGGACGGTAGGGTCTACGAACTGCGCAAGACCGAGCTGGGCGAGTTCGTCGCCCTCAAAGACAATGTGGTGGAGTTTTCACGCATCAGGGCCGGGTTCACCCCGGCCCTCCCCCTGATCCCCGTCTCCCTGCTGAGCCAGATCATCTCATTTTTCCGCTGCTATATGAATAATGCGGCGGAATTTGAGGCTCTGGTCCACATTCTCTGGGACAAGGAGCAGGAGAAGTTCGTGGTCCACGTCCCGCCCCAGGAGGTCTCCAAGGCGAGAGTCAACGCCGACTTGAGCCGGGATGAGCTGGATGAAACGCGGTATCTCCACTACATGGACATCCATAGCCACAACAGCATGGCGGCGAAATTTTCTCCCGTGGACGACCAGGATGAGCGGGCTACCCGGCTGTACGCCGTACTGGGCCATCTGGATCAGTTTTTCCCGGAGATCACGGTGCGGATGTCCTGCGGCGGCACTTACTGCGAGCTGGACCCCGCCCTGGTTTTCGAGGGCCTGGGCGAGGTGTTCCCCCGGGAGTGGCGGGATAACGTCAAGATTGGGGAGTCCAGGAAGGAGGCCAAGCTCCGGCTGCGGGAAGTGCTGGAGTCGGATGAGTTTTGGGGAGGCCGGCCATGAAATTTTCCAGGACCAGGCCCGTAAAAATCGTCCAACTGGGTGCCGGCGGCACCGGGGGCCATATCGCCCCCCACCTGTACCGGCTGCTGTACTCACTGAACCGCCCGGTGCGCTACATCATCTGCGATGGAGACGTGGTAGAGCAGAAGAACCTGGTGCGTCAGAACTTCACCCCCGCCGATCTGGGGGAGAACAAGGCTCAGGTATTGGCGGAACGATACTCCACCGTGTTCGGCATGGGGACGGAGTACGTCCCCGCCTTTGTAGAGGATGAGGACCGCCTGAAGGATCTGTTGACACCCGCATATTTCCGGCAGAGACGGCCCAATTCGTACCGCGAGGACGTTGTGAAGGAGATGGTCATCCTGCTGGGGGCCGTGGACAACAACAAGTCCCGGCAGCTGTGCCACCGGGTATTCAACCAGGCCAAAGAGCTGATATACATCGACAGCGGCAACGGGGAGTACACCGGCCAGGTGGTCTGCGGCGTGCGGCGAGGGGGCAAGACCTGCTATCCGCCCATCGGGACCGTCTACCCGGACGTGCTGGAGGAGACGGACAAGTTTCCCACAGAGCTGTCCTGCGCCGAGGCGTCGGTATCGGCTCCCCAGAGCATGGCGGCCAACATCACCGCCGCTACCGCTGTGGTGGATATGATCTACAACATTTTGGCTGTAGGCGACAGTACGGTGCGGAAAACCACCTTTTCCACCCGTACCGTCAACGTGCGGCCTGAAATTCAAAAACCAACGAGGAGGAAAGCGGCATGAAAGCTATCGTAGACGCAAAAGAATTTGCCCAGGCATTGAACAAGGTGACCAAGGTGATCAAGCAGGCGGCTGTCCCGGTTTTAGAGGGCGTGCTGGTCCAGATCAAGGACGGGCGCTGTACCCTGACCGCCAGCGATTGGACCACCTGGCTGACCACGGCCATTCCCGCTGAGGGGGACGATTTGAGCTTTGTATTCCAGCGTCCCAAGGACGCCGCCCGGGCCTGCGGCCACTTTGAGGGTGAACTGATTTTGGAGACCGAGGAAAAGAGCAATGATAGAACCCACTGGCTCCAGCTCACCATGTCCTGCGGCCCCCGGACCGCGCAGATGGACGCCTTCCCGTCTGAGGACTATCCCGATATGCTGAAGGAACCGACACGGTACACCTATACGGTTAACGCCGCCCGGCTGCTGGAGCGGGTGGAGCACGTCAGGTACACCTTGAGAAAACCTGACGGCAAGCTGGAGGCCAAATTCACCCATGTGCAGTTTGGCGGCAGCAAGGTGTTTGCCCTGGACGGCTATCGTATGGCCTGTGATGTGGACGACAGCTTGACTGTCCGTCAGCCTTTTATGATCCTGCCCGAAGCTTTGGGACATCTGAAGTTCTTCGGCGACCGGGAAATAACCGCCAGCATGGGCAAAAATTATCTCCGGATGACCGACGGGACCACGATGGTCCAGACCCAGATTGAGGGGCCCCTTGTGTTCAACGTGGACGGTGCTGTCCCCAAAAATTTTGCGGAGGAGTTTTATATTTCCCCCAAGGAGTTTTTGGGAGAGCTGGACTACCTGAAGAAGCTGGCCCGCAGTACGGACAAGGCCTATATCGGCTTTTCCGGCGGTAGGCTCTATTTATCTACAGCCAGCGGGAGCTACAGCACGCAGGTCCAGGTCGATGGGGCAAGCAGTATTGATTTCGGTTTTGACCTGCGCTACATGCTGGACGCTCTCCGGCAGTTCCGGGGGGAGCCCGCGGTAAAGATGAAGGTCAACAGTTCTGTGGCGCCAATCATTCTGGAGGCAGAGGGTCGCGGCGACTTCGCCATGGTACTGCCCGTCCGGGTCAAAGCGGCGGTCAAAGCGGCGTGAATGGAGGACGGTATGGAATTTGAGGATATTGCGGGCGTCTGCCCCGTCTGCGGCGGGCCTCTTCTCTACGGAGAAAACGCTGTTGCTGACCATGATGGGGCCATTAGCTGGACCTGTTAGGACTGCGGTGCTACCGGAAAGGAAGTTTACCGCCAGGTATTCGACAGCCATCAGGATGTGCGGCTGGGCGATGGCCGCCCGGTGCCGCCGAGAGAAAAAGAAAAGGAGTTTTTTTCATGAAAACTGTGTACATCCCCAAGGGGGAGACCGTGAGCTATGAGACTTTGGAGACCGACCGCCTGGTGGTCAAGGGCTACCTGAAGGTTGCTTACGGCGTCAAGGCCAGGACCATCAGCGGCGGCGGTGTAATCATTGCCGGCACTGTGTCCGCCGATGACATCCGGGTGGACGATCTGGAGGCCGCCAGCGTGACCTGCCAGCGGCTGATCGCCAAGCGGGTGCAGACCCCGGAGCTGTTCGCCTTTGAGAGCGCGGCGGTGTCCTGTTTTCTGTCCTCCGCCTTTGTGGCGACTGGGAAGCTCACCGTGGCTCTCAGCGAGATTGACGAGGTGAAAGCCGATGAGGTAATCCACCTGAAGCCGAAAAAGCGGAGCCTGTTCCGGCTGCTGCTGGCCTCGGCCCTGCGCTCCTTCTGGACTTCCCTGACCGCCCGCCCTGTCAAAAGAGAGGTCATGGATGCGGATTTCGAGCCCGTCAAGAAGGACGAAGAGCCTGTGGATGAGGAGCTGAACCGCTTCATCGGGATGTTTAAGCTGGCTCGGGAGTTCGGGTACACGCTGAAAATCATCCCCGGCACCCCAGAGGAGAACGCCCCTGTTTTTGGGACGGGTAGTGGAACGGATATCAGACCTGCGGCGTAGCTGCCGCTGAGAAATATGGAGCGCAAGGGATTTTTATGTCCTTGCGCTCTCAATTTTTGAAGGAGGGCATCAAAATGTCGGTACAATCCCAGGAAAAGAATATGCGCAAGCTGGCCGATTTGCTCAGCCACGACCTCAGCTACATCTGGGGCGAGCGGGAAGGCGGCCCCAACGGGGACAAAAAGGTGTTTTTGAACACCGGGAAGGCATTTCTGCGGGCTCTGGCCAAGAATTTGGGCCTCCGGGAGTACAAGGTTTCCGCCAATCCCGGCGGCATTGCCGTCTCCGGCGAGACGACCCTGATCGGAATGTGGAACAACAGCGGCATCTACATCATGATCGGTCAGTCCAGCTTTGGTTTTGAGGAATTGGTGATTTACCGTGAGGTCAAGCACATCAAGGACTACTCTGGCGGGAGCAACCGCTTTTTGCCCCGGGACGCGCTGAAAACTATGTCCTACAGCAGACTGCTGAATGAGTTCCGCACGCTCCGGAAGGAGGGGAACGCCTATGAGCGGGCAGCCTGAGCGGTGCTACGCGGTGGAGGAGCTGAAATCCCTGCAAAGCTCCATCGCTGATTTGACGCAGAGCATGGTGATCCAGCGGGCCAGGGTGGAGAAGTACAAGGACACCGACCTGGCCGCCGCCCGGGACAATTTCTCCCTGCTGCAAGCCGTCCGGCGCAAGCTGGCCGAGGCCATCGGAAAGGCCCGCCTCTTTTTGATGGAGGCGGAGGAGTACCAAAACGCCAAGACGGCGGCTATGCTCCAGGCGGGCCTGCTTCGGTTTGACCTGATGAGCAATGTCTACCGCCCCGTCTACGATGCCATCCAGGACTTCATCAAGAAATTCCCTGTGGATGGCACCACCAACGCAGCGGTGATCGGCCGGCTGATGAACAATGTCAGGCTGGGCTACTACCCCACCGACCCGTACAACATCTCCCTCATTCTGCGGGGCATTCAGTTCCCGGAGGAGGTGACCACCAATCTGTTAGACCCCTGCTGCGGCTGTGGGAAAGCCTTACAACAGCTCGCTCAAGGGGATCACTGCTACGCCTACGGGGTAGAGCTGGACGAAAGCCGGGCTGAGGAGGCCCAGACCCGCCTGCATCGGGTAGGCTTCGGCAGCTTCTTTTTCAGCCAGATCAGCCATGAGGCCTTCCACCTGCTGTTCCTCAACCCGCCCTATCTGTCCGTTCTCAACGAGTTTGGCGGTCGGACCCGGCATGAGAAGCGGTTTTTAATTGAAAGCCTCCCCCATCTGATGTACGGCGGCCTGCTGGTCTATGTCATCCCCTACTACCGGCTCACCCCAGATATTTGCCGGGTGCTGGTGGACAACTTTGAGGGACTAACCGTCTGGCGGTTCACCGACGGCGAGTTTAAGAAATTCAAGCAGATCGCTGTCATGGGCCTGCGCAAGCGCCGGGCGGACGTGCCGGAGAATGCCTTGTGGCTGGAGAAGTACACCGTTGACCCCGCCAAAATTCCCAGCCTGACGGAGCTTCCAGAGGGCCAGTATCCCCTCCCGGCCCAGCCGCTGGAGGTGAAGACCTTCAAAGGCGAGAGGTTCAACGAGAAAGAACTGGAGCGGCAGCTGCGTCATTGTGACAGCTTCGCCCAGCTTATGGCCCGCAGCGAACTGGACAAGGGAGTGAAGCGTCCGCTTCTGCCCCTGTCCATCAGCCAGATCGGCCTGATCGGCGGCTCGGGGATGATAAACGGGCTGATCCAGTGCGACACGCCCCATATCATCAAGGGCCGGATCATCAAGGTGACCCGAACGGAAAGTGAGGACCGGTATGCCTCCAACGGGAAACATATCGGTTCCGAGATTCACGAGACCATTTCCAACAAAATGATTTTCAACGTCCTGACCCCGCATGGGTTTCGGGCGTTGACCTGAAGGAGAATCATAATGAAATTTCCAACGATTTCTGTCCCCTTTGCCCTGGGACAGACAGTAGCGACACCCCATGTGCTGAAGGTAGTCCCAAAGGCAGAAATTTTCGCTGCCCTCCAGAGACACCAGAACTGTGACTGGGGCGATGTGTGTCCGCAGGACAAGTGGGCCAACGACAGAGCGGTGAAGGGCGGCGAGCGCCTGCTTTCCGTCTACCACAGCAAGGACGGCGTCAAATTCTGGATCATCACCGAATGGGACCGGTCGGCCACTACTGTGCTGCTGCCGGAGGATTATTAAAGGAGAGTGCTATGAAATTCAATTATCTGGCGGTCATTGTACCTAGAAAATGGCTGCCCCAAAACACAGAGCAGACCCGCAAACAGGCGTGGGCCGCAGTCACCCAGCTGCTGCTTCCTGATCTGGGGAAATTTTATTCCCGCTTTTATCCGGCCAGCCAGCCCTGGGGACAGGACATTTCAGCCCCCTACAGCGTTGTGCTGGGATGGGAGGACCCGGTGGCCTTTCTCAACCTATTCCACCAGGCGAAGAAGAAGCAGGAGGAAGCCATCGCTTATCACTCGATGGGGATGCTGAACAATATCAATTTAGACCAGACGGAGCGAATCGGGAAGGCCTTGGTCTGCCACGTCACAGCTGACGGGAGCAATGAAGCGCTTCAAGCTCACTCCATCTGGCACCTGGCCGTGATGGAAGGAGCATTCCTGCCGGACTGCGGACTCTACTACCTGGAGCAGAAACGGGCGGTCCTCTCTCCGGAACAGGAGAAGGCCGTATCTGCCTGCCCTGGCGACTACGCCCTGTGCGCGGTCACGCTGGAGCTGGAGGAGGATACGCCATGAAACTGGATTTGAAGCTGCTGTCTATGCGGTTTTCTCAGACAAAGGATGAGCCGCCGGCTCCTACTGAGGGCGTGAATCCATATCTGCTGGAAAAAATTCTCCTGCCCCGCATGAACGGCGAGTCTATTCTGCTGCGGGACATCGACTACAGCGCTTTCGATGTGGAAGATATTGAACCGCTTGCGGAATATCATGATGAACTTGCACAGGCTCGCTATAAGCTGGAGCGACTGACAAAAACTGTCCGGAATCTGCCACCGGCAGCTAAAAAGTCCCGTGTATTTTGCTGAGGTGCTGTTATGCAGGAATTGAATCACACATTTTTTTCGGTACTCCGGCTGGCAAAAATATTTTTTGACAGCGATGTACCAGATAAAGCAAAAAATGATATTGGAATATGGGAGTTAGATGAAGACAGCTGCTATGCGCTGGGGTTGGAAGCCTCGGAATGGATCTTTCAGAATACCGCCCACTACTACAATGAGAGAAAAGACGTTGACACCTGGCTGTTTGCCGACCCGATCATTGACCGGTTTTGCCGGTTGTGCCAGGAATATGAGCGGGACAAAGGGATTACTGAGGAAAAAAACCCGTACCGAAGTACTATTGAACAAACCATCCGTGAAAACTTCCGTTTTGACAGCTACAGTTATGGTTATGACTGGCGTCTGTCCCTTGCGGAGCGCGGGCGCAAGTGCATCCTTCTATTTATAGGCGAAGAATTTTACAGCCATGAGGCGGTTCCGGAAGGACTTTTGGAAATTCGCTACACCCTTCTGTCGCTCAACCAGAAGCTGGAAGCGGAATTAAACCAGGAGACCAGAATCATCCCCCTGTCCGTAGTGACAGCGGCGCAATGGAAGGAGGCGGCGTAATGCCCAAAGATTACAACATGATCATCCGCATCAACACGGACCGGGCGGAGGTTGAGGTGGAGCAACACAGCAAGAAGGGCGTGATTACCCGAAAGAACATCTCCCCGCAGTCACTTTCCGACTGCATCCTGACCAGCCGGGTGGACGATGAGCGCCATCCCACCGGCCTGCTGCCCGAGGGCTGTATCGCCGTGGTGCTGGAGAAGAAATGGGCCTATTACTACATCCGGTATCCGGAGCTGTACGCGGACTTCTCCTATTTTGGGACAGAGTACCCCCATTTCCCTATCCCCCGGCTGGTATTTCGCTTCAAATATCTGCTGCATGAGCACAAGGTAACAGAAGCCTGTCTGTGCGTGGTCAAGGATGAGCGGCTGACGCAGGATACCCCAACCTACCGGTATCCCTTTTCCAACGTACATGGAAATCAAAGCATCTGCCTGGGGAACAACGCCCTTCCGGTCTACAAGGACCCGGCCCGGCTCCACACCCTGGCGGCTTACATTTTGCGAATGCCCAACAACGATGATCTCTATTCCGATCAAAACAACCGGCTCCATGCCGGATTCCGTGACCTGCTGGAGCAGATGAAGAACAAGACGCCCGCTCACTACTACACTGACGTTCTAGTGAAGGATGGGAAAACCTTAAAAGATTTTTTGACGAGGAGGTAATTTGATGGAACAGAAAGACGCGAGAACCATCCAGCGGGAGCTGGCCAGACCCTTCGCTCCGGAGGATCTGGAGTGGCGGCTGCAAAAGACCCTGGAGGACAAACTCCGAGGGATTGCTGTCCCCTACGTGACCAACCGGGCCATCCAGGCCCGGCTGGACGACGTGGTAGGCCCGGACGGCTGGTACAACGAGTACAAGCCCTGGCACAGGGCTGGGCAGAAGGATTCCCAGCTTTGCGGCATCTCCATCTATTTCCCCGAGCGGGGCTTCATCACCAAGTGGGATGGCGCCGAGGACTCGGACATCGAGCCGGTCAAGGGCGGCCTGTCCGACAGCATGAAGCGGGCCGCTGTCCAGTGGGGGATTGGCGGCCGGGTGCTTTACAGCATGGACACCGTCTGGGTGGACATTGAGAAGCTGGGCAGAAGCTGGATCATCAAAAAGTCCGAGCGTGCCAAGCTGGATAAAGCCTACACAGACACTTTGAGCAAGATGAAGTTGACGCCCGCCCCCGCCGGCGGGGTGCAATCCACCCTGACCCCCAAGCAGACGAAGGAGGCTCCCGCGCCTGCGCCGGCAGCCGGCCAGCAAGCCACACCCCCGCCGGTCCAGCCCCTTCCCCGGTCCAAGACGGACAGCAAAGCGGGTATCTACACCGTAATCGCGGCCCGGCTGGAAAACCGCCCCAACAGCACGACCCATGCGCTGTTGGAAGGGCCGGATAAAAAGCAGATCCATGCCTTCGCCATCGGCGAGCGGTCGGAGCTGGTCGCCGGCACACAGCTGACCGGCGTCAAGCTGGAGCTGCAAAAGCAGGATACCGTGGTGTTCTACATCCTGCGGGACTACCGGATTGTGGCCCACCAGGATCAGGCGGCGTAAAGGAGGACGCTATGAAAAAGATTGAGCGGTTTCAGATCACCGGCATGACCATCTCCGGCTTCAAGTGCTATCAGGCGCCTACCATTCTTGACTTCGGCCCTCAGACCGCCATCACCGGCGGCAACGGCCTGGGCAAAACCAGCATTGCCGACGCCATTGCCTTTGCGATTACGGGCCTCCCCTTTTTCGGGGAGCGCGGCATCGACAAGCTGCACAACGAGGTCCAGCCCGAGGTCTCCGTCTCCCTTCGATTTTTGGATGAGGCGGGCACGCACCATGAGCTGACCCGGATCCGCAAAAAAAACCGCATGACCATCCACTACGACCGCTATGAGATTCGCCAGATGGACCTGACGGATATGTTCGGCGAACGGGATGTGTTCCTGTCCATCTTCAACCCCCTCTATTTTATTGAGGAGCTGGGGGATGAGGGCAAAAACCTGCTGGAGATGTACCTGCCTATGATTCCTCACGAAACTGTGATGGGACAGCTTTCCGACGGCGTTCAGGCTGCCTTGGAGGGTGTGGAGATTCCCTCTCCCGACGCTGTTCTGAAAAACAGGCGGGAGGAAATTCGGAAGCTGGAGGAGCACATGATCTACCTCCAGGGCCAGAAGGACCAGGCTGTTACCCAGGCTGAGGCCCAGCGGCAGTCCGCTGCCGCTCTGACGGAGCGTTACAGTCAGCTTGACAGCGAACTGAAAGCCCTGGAGGGCAAGCGCTTTGCCGGACTGGACCGCGCCCGGATGGAGTCTGATTTGGTTGCGCTGAGTGCCCGATACAACGAAGCGGCCCAGGGCAGCAGTACGGCCCAGATTGACGCTGACATTCTGGCTTTGAGCCAGAAACAGGCCCAGCGCCGGGCGCAGCAGTATCAGCCCAAGTTCACTCAGGAGATCGCCCAGGCCAACGCCAGGGTCCAGGAGCTGGGCAAACAGTACCAGCGGGAAAACCAGATTTTGAAGGCCTTTGTTCCCGGTATCTCCTGCCCCACCTGCCGCCGGCCGGTAACGGAAGAAAACCTGCCCGAGGTGCAGGTGGCAATCCAGACGGCTATCAACCATATTGTTGCCAATGGCCGGAGCCAGCGGATTCAGGTGGCGCAGCTACAGGAACAGGAGGCCAAGGACCAGGCGGTTTTTGACCAGTTCCAGGCGGAGGACATCATCAAAATGCAGGATGAGATCGACGCACTCACCAAGCGGCGGGACAAGCTGACGGCAGACGGACAGACGGACAATCTGAGAGAACAGATTCAGCGGTTGTCCGCCAGCCTGGAGTACGGCAATCTGTCACAGCAGGAATATGACCGCCTGTTGGCCTGCAAGGATGAGCTTCAGCGGTGCGCGGCGGAGTTGGCTGCGGCCCGGAAAGCTGTTGAGCGGGAACAGCCCGACTTTGACAGCCAGATCACCCAGGCCCAGCAGAAGGTCAAGGCTTTGAAGGTTCTGATCTCCAACGTGGTCATCTACGCCAGAAAGCGGGCGGAGCTCACCTTTGAGGCCCTGAAGATGAACAGGGTGGCCATCTCGCTGTACGACGTGATGAAGACCAGCGGAGAGCAGAAGGCAGCTTTCAAGTTCACCTACAACGGCCGTCGGTATGACCGG
>OFGE01002912.1_pt1 | contig 12051 bp, 11 predicted proteins | sample 1521681 | NCBI WGS metagenome assembly OFGE01 (sample SAMEA3504093, study PRJEB24116) | mouse gut metagenome | biome: mouse gut; feature: mouse-associated habitat; material: faeces | place: Denmark | collected 2011 | reverse complement strand
AAATTTAGCTTGAGCGAGCACATTTTTAAATTTTTCATATTGTATTATTGCAAGAATAATATTAATAAATTTATTAAATTATCCCTACAAATTACAATTTAATAGTATAAAATTTTCTCTCATACTTGAAAATTCATCTAAAATATTTGAAAAAAAATCTGTAATAATATATAATGAGCATATTATAAAATAAGGATTGATAAAATGAAATTATTAATAACTGAAAAGCCTTCAGTAGCAATGGAATTTGCTAAAGCTTTGAAATTAAATACAAATAGAAAAAATGGTTATATAGAAGATAAAGAATGGATAATAACTTGGTGTGTAGGACATTTAGTAACAATGAGCTATCCAGAAGTATATGATGAAAATTTAAAGTTTTGGAGACTAGACACACTTCCTTTTATTCCTAAAGAATGGAAATATGAAATAATTCCAGCTGTTCAAAATCAATTTAATATTATACAAAAATTAATGCAAAGAGACGACATTGAAGAAATATATAATGCAGGCGACTCTGGAAGAGAAGGAGAATACATACAAAGATTAGTATTCATGATGGCAAAACCTAATCCTAATGCCAAAATGAAAAGAGTATGGATAGATTCTCAAACAGAAGAAGAAATACAAAGAGGAATAAGCGAAGCAAAAGATTTGTCTGAATATGATAGTTTGTCTGATTCAGCATATTTAAGAGCAAAAGAAGATTATTTAATAGGAATCAATTTTTCAAGATTATTATCTATTATTTTTGGAAGAAGAATTGCTAAAGATTTAGATGAAGATAAAGTTTCAATTTCTGTTGGTAGAGTTATGACATGCGTTCTTGGAATGGTTGTTTCAAGAGAAAGGGAAATAAGAAATTTTGTAAAAACAAAATATTATAAAGTAATTGGAAATTTTGGAAATGATGATTCATCATTTAAGGCAGAATGGAAAGTAACAGAAAAATCAAAACTATATAATAGTATACTTTTATATAATGATAATGGCTTTAAAAAAGAAGATGATGCTAAAAAATTTATAATAAGTTTAGAAAACAAGAAAGCAATTGTTTCAGAAATAAAGAAAACCAAACAAAAAGAAAATGCACCATTATTATTTAATTTAGCGGAAATCCAAAATGAATGTACAAAAGTATTTAAAATAAAACCAGATGAAACATTAGAAATAATTCAAGAGTTATATGAAAAAAAATTAGTTACATATCCCAGAACTGATGCTAGAGTCCTATCTACAGCAATAGCAAAGGAAATTGGAAAAAATTTAAATGGTTTATTTAAAAACTTTAAAGATGAAGAAATAAATGGCTATATAAAAAAAATGATAGATGAGAAATTTAGTACAAACTTAGTAAAAACAAAATATGTCAATGACAGTAAAATTACTGACCACTATGCAATTATTCCAACTGGTCAAGGATTTGAGAATTATGATAAGCTTACAGATTTAAAAAAGGATGTTTATAAACTAATTGTCAAAAGATTTATTGCAATTTTCTATCCACCAGCAGAATATAACAAAGTTAATGTAACTGTAGATGTCGAGGGAGAACAATTTAGTAGTAGTGGGAAAGTATGTATAAAACAAGGATTTTTAGAAGTACTAAAAAATAGATTAAAAAATGATTCAGATAATGAAAATTTGAATATTTTATCTAACTTAAAAAAAGGGCAAGAGATAAAAGTATTAAATTACGAAACTAAAGATTCGGAAACTTCACCTCCTTCTAGGTATAATTCAGGTGGAATGGTTCTTGCAATGGAGAATGCTGGAAAATTAATTGAAGACGAAGAATTAAGAGAACAAATAAAAGGAGCAGGAATTGGTACATCAGCCACTAGAGGTGAAATAATAAAAAAACTAGAAAGAATAAAATATATAGAAATTAATTCTAAAACACAGATAATAACTCCAACTTTAAAAGGTGAAAAAATATATGATGTAGTGTTCAATTCAATTCCTGATATGTTAAATCCTAATTTAACTGCAAGTTGGGAAAAAGGTCTAGATATGGTTGCCAAAAAAGAAATTGAACCCAAGATTTTTATGGATAAATTAGAAAAATATATTAATTCTAAAGTAGATAAATTGGTATTACGTTAGAACTTTTTATGTAAAATTCTCATAATATGTAACATAAAATTATGAGGAGGTATGTAAAATGTATAATTACATAATTAATGGTGGAAAAAAATTGCATGGTGAAGTTGATATTTCAGGATCTAAAAATGCAACATTGCCAATTTTAGCAGCCACTATTATAAGTGGAAAAACTACTAAACTATACAATGTACCAAATATTGAAGATGTAAAAACTACACTGAAAATTTTAGAGAGCCTTGGTTGCAAAATAAAGAAGGATAAAAATAAAATTATTATTAATTCAAAAGATGCTTCTAAAACTACAATTCCAGATGAATTAATGAGAAAATTAAGATCTTCAGTAATAATAGCAGGAGCAATTATTACAAGATTTAAAGAAGTTAAGTTCTCTTATCCACGGAGGATGTGATATTGGTAGTAGACCAATTGACTTACATCTAGAAAATTTGAAAAAAATAGGTGTAAAAATAAACGAAAATAGTAGCTATATTGAATGCAAATGTGATAAAATAATTACGAAAAATATACAATTAGATTTTCCGAGTGTAGGTGCAACAGAAAATATAATATTAGCATCAGTATTAGGAAACCATGAAATAACAATAAATAATAGTGCAATGGAACCAGAAATTATAGATTTGGCAAACTTTTTAAATAGAGCAGGTGCAAAAATTTATGGTGCTGGAACTAATACTATAAAAATAAAAGGTGTAGAAAAATTAAAAGAAGTATCTTACAAAATAATGCCAGATAGAATAGAAGCTGGAACATTTCTAGTTGCAGGTGCTATTACAGGAGGTAGTGTAAAAATAAATAAAGTTATACCAGATCACATAGCACCAGTTATAGCCAAACTTAGAGAGTGTGGATGTGAGATAATAACAGATAAAAATTCTATATATCTATCTGCTGGAAAAAGATTAAAAGCTATAGATATAAAAACTACACCATACCCAGGATTTCCAACAGATTTACAACCAATTGTTTCTACATTACTTACTGTTTGCAAAGGAACATCAATTATAACAGAAAACATTTTTGAAAATAGATATAAATTCATTCAAGAAATAAAAAGAATGGGAGCAAAAGCCACAATAGAAGGAAAAACATTAATAATAAAAGGTGTTAGAAAACTTCATCCAGCAGAATTGGAAAGTACAGATTTAAGAGGTGGAGCGTCATTAGTATTAGCAGGTCTTTCGGCTAAAGGAAAAACAAAAGTAAAAAAATTAGAATATTTACTTAGAGGATATGAAGACTTTGATAAAAAATTAATGTTATTAGGAGCAGATATTATTAGAGAAGAAGGTGATTAAATTTGGAAGATGATGAAATTATTATTGGAATAAATCCTAAAAAAAATTCTAATAAAACTAATAAGAAAAAGACAAAAACTAAAAGAAAAAATAAGTCAAAAACAAATATTCAAGAAAACTCGAAATCTTCTAAACTTAAGAAAAAACGTACCAATACTACAATAGCCCAAAAAAATTCTCAAAGAATAATTAAAATAATTACTATATTAATACTTATAATTATTTTTGTAATATTTTTGTTAAGTACTAGTTTATTTAATATAAAGACAATTAATGTATTTGGAAATAATAAAATATCTGATAACAAAATAATAAGTTTATCATCTTTAGAATTATATACAAATATTTTTCGATTTAAGAAAAGTAAAATTGTAGAAAGTATAAAACAAAATGCATATATTGAAAGCGTAAAGATAACTAGAAAATATCCTAATACAGTTAATATAGATGTTGTTGAAAGAGAAGTTAGATATATGTTACAATTTGCAGATAGCTATGTTTATATAAATAATCAAGGCTACATGTTAGATATATCAAATGAAAAATTGGAAGTTCCAATTTTAGTAGGATTTACAACAGATTTAAGTAATATTAAAGCAGGAAATAGAATTAATATTGATGACTTAGAGAAAATGAATACTGTAATTAAAATTTATGAAGTTGCTAAAAGTAACGAATTAAATGAGTTAATAACCAAAATTGACATATCAAATTCGAAAAATTATACTATTGAGATTGAAAGTGAAGGTAAAATAATTTATTTAGGTGAATGTATAGATTATTCAGATTTGAAAAACAGAATGATATATTTAAAATCAATATTGGAAGCTTGCAAAGGAAAAAATGGAGAAATATTTTTAAATGTAGATTTAAATTCAGAAAAAATTTATTTTAGAGAAAAAATATAATAGAAAGGGGAACAATATGAAGCATTTAGAAAATAAACTAAAAATAGGTTTGATTCTAGGAACGATGTGCGCTTTTCTTACAGCAGGAATTGTAATACAAGTTAAAACTGTAAAAAGTAGTGTTACAACAGTTGGAAAAACTCAAACAGAAAATGAGTTAAGAGATAGTGTTTTGAGATGGAAAGAAAAGTATAATAATGCATATGAAAAATTGGAAAAAAAAGAAACTGAACTTGAACAATTAAGAAAAGATGTATCAAATTCAAACGAATCAGGAAAAGGATTAAGTAATAAATTAGAAAAATATAATTTATTGTTAGGAAGAAACGATCTTATAGGTAAAGGTGTAATTATAACTTTAAAAGATGGAGAAAGTAGAGGGATAGCAACTGATGTTATAGTTCATGCAGAAGATATATTAGAAGTAATAAATTCACTAAAGAATGCAGGAGCAGAAGCTATTTCAGTAAATAATCAAAGAATTATAAGCAGAACAGCAATTTCATGTGTTGGAAATGTAATTACTATAAATGGTGAAAAAGTCGGACCTCCATTTGTTATAAAAGCAATAGGATTACCTTCACAACTTTTTGGTGGAATTACAATGACAGGACATTATATATCTAAACTTGAAGAAGCAGGAGTTCAAGTTAAGGTGGATCAAGTTGATAAAGATACAATTGTTATACCTAAATATGAAGGAATTTATAAACTTGAATATGCTTCAAATATTGAATAGGGGTGAAAATGTTGAATAAAAATATAACAATGATTATTTCAATTGGTTGTGTTTCATTAATTTTAACTATGCTTATGTTCACACAATTTAAAACTGTTGATGAAACTGATATTGTGGCAATTGAAACTATGAGAGAAACAGAATTAAGAGCAGAACTTGCAAATTGGAAAGAAAAGTATGAAGAAATAGATTTAGAATTACAGGAAAGAGAAAAAAGAATTGCTGATTACAAAGAAGAATTAAGTAATGATGCAGATTCCTCAATATTACTTTCAAACGAAGTAAAAGAGGCTGAAACATATTTAGGATATACAGATGTTCAAGGAGAAGGGATAGTTATTACTCTTTCAGATAAAGATATATATGAAATAGAATATTGGGAGTTACTTGAATTAGTTAATGAACTAAATGCAGCAGGTGCAGAGGCAATATCAATAAATGGAGAAAGAATTGTTTCAACTTCAGATATTACATTAGTCAATAATAGCATTATTTTAGTGAATTTAGCAAAAATTTCAGGACCATATGAAGTAAAAGCTATTGGAGATAGAAAGTATTTAGAGAGCTCTTTAACTATAAAAAATGGTTATATAGATAGAGTACGAGCTAATGGAAAAGGAATAGAGTATACTTTAGAAGATAAAATTGTTATAACAGGATATGATGGAGAATTAAATTTAAAGTATTCTCAAGAATATAAAGAACAGGAGGAAAATTAATATGATATATATTTCTATAATTATTGGTTGTATAATAGGAGCTTGTATTGGGGTTGCTTCTCCAGTAATTTCATATACATATTCAAGTTATTTATCAATAGCTATTATTGCTGCACTTGATACTGTATTTGGAGGAATTGCTTCTGTTGTAAATGGAAAATTTGATTTAAAAATATTTTTATCAGGCTTTTTTGGAAATTCAATTTTATCAATAGCATTAACCTATTTAGGTGAAAAGTTAAATGTTGATATTTATTTGGCAGCAATATTTGTATTTGTTTGGAGAATGTTTAACAATTTAGGAATTATAAGAAGATACTATATAGAAAAATGGATTAACAAAATAGAACAAAATAAAAAAGAAAATCACTCAAAGAAAGTTGCAAATGATGAAAATGCTAAATGTATAGAAAATTAAATTTATTAAATTAATTTGATTTAAAATTTCAAATCGTATAAAAATATAGTTATTGCACCCAAGTATTGGAAAAATCTAATACTTAGAGGTGCAATTTTTATTCTATAGTAGAGATGTTTTTGATAATTACTTATATATAAGACTTTTTCAAAATTGAACTATTTGCTAATACTAAATAGTATATTTATGTATTGAATTTATGTTGAAAATGTTATATAGTTTATTTTATGTTGAAAAAAGGAACAATAACAAAAATATTACATTTTAATTACAGAAATATGTCATTTTTGCTTGACTTTTTGTTTAAAATGTAATATTCTTATCGCATAGAATTTTTAATATAATCAGATACCCTTAAGATGTATCTGATGCGAAATGAAATGTACAAAATAGATTTTCTAAAGATACTTATAATCTTAAGAAATAAAGGTTTAGACAAATATAAAATTTTAATGGAGGCGTTAACTTTGGCAATAGGGGATATAATTGTTGGTATTGATATTGGAACCTCTAAAGTTAGTACATTTGTTGGAGAAGTTAATAATTTTAATCAAATTGAAATTATTTGTAGTACAAGTAGTAAGTGTAAAGCTGTTCAAAAGGGAAAAATTGTTGATGAAGAAGAGTTAAGCAACTCAATTTCTAGAACAATTGCAGAAGTAGAAGATATTGCGAATATACAAGTTAACTCTGCTTATACTACTATACCAGGAAAATATATAACAATAGTGCAAAACAGTATCGTAAAAGATGCAAAAGATAAACTTGCTGGAATATCAATAAAAGATGTTGCTTCAGCAATAATTCAAGTTAGAGATATCGAAATTCCAGAAGATAAAGTATTAATAGATATAGTACCTGATAAATTTATCCTAGAAGATGGTAAAGTTGTAGATGATCCAGTCGGAAAATTTAGCAATAATTTTACTCTTACAGCTCAAATTATATTAGCAGAAAAAGAATATATCAGGCAATTAACATCAGTATTTAAAAAATCTGGTATTGAAATAGATGGTGTTGTACCAACTTCATTGGCGGAACGAAATTTAGTATTAGATACAAATGAATTATCAGATAATGTTATGATTTTAGATATAGGGGCTGGAAACACTGAAATAGGAGTTTTTAATGGCTCAACTTTTGTTTATACTAATACAATTGCATTAGGTGGAGATAATATCACTAGTGATATAGCATATGTATTAAATATTTCTAGAGAAGAAGCAGATAAATTAAAAAGACAATATGGTTTAGCTCTTAGATCTTTTATAGATAATGATAACAATATAGTTTTAAATACATGTAAAAATATTGATTCCAAAAATATGACAATAAAAAGTTCAGACTTAATAGAAATAATAGAAGCCAGAATTGAGGAAATTTTTACATTAATAAATAAAGATATCACTGCTCATGGAATAAAAAATAATATAAACAATGTTATCTTAACAGGAGAAGGCATTATAAATATAAATAAAAGTGATATGGCAGGAAAAATAATTTTAAATATACCAGTAAAAATTTCTACTGGAAGATTAGTAAGTACAGTAAAATCAACTTATAGAGTAAGTTATGCTTTAGTAAGATATATTGCAGCAAGACCTTATGCAAAAACTGTTTCTAGCAGTATTTCTGTAAAAACAGAAAAAAATATGTTAAAAACAGTTTTGGGAAAAGTACGAGACTTTTTCTATTCATAAAAATAAAATCTACAAAATAATGTAATAACAAATAAATTTATTAAAATAATATAGTAGAGCAAATTCTATTATTTATTCTTTAAGTTTTTAATTTTTAATATATATATAGTTTTAAAGGAGGAAAAAAACCTTATGATTATGGATGATAATGACTTAAATTACATGATGGATGGAACAGCAACAATTAAAGTTATAGGTGTTGGAGGTGCTGGAAATAATGCAGTAAATAGAATGATTGAAGCAGGAATTAGAAATGTAGAATTTATTGCAGTTAATACAGATAGACAAACATTAAATGAATCAAAAGCCAATTCAAAAATTCAAATTGGTGAAAAGCTAACCAGAGGTTTAGGTGCAGGTGCAAATCCTGATATTGGATCTCAAGCAGCAGAAGAGTCAAAAGCAGAAATAGCAGAAGTATTAAAAGGAGCAGATATGGTATTTGTTACAGCTGGAATGGGTGGTGGAACAGGTACAGGAGCAGCTCCAATAGTAGCAGCTACAGCAAAAGAAATGGGAATATTAACAATTGGTGTTGTTACAAAACCATTTACCTTTGAAGGTAAGAAAAGACTTTCACAAGCAGAACGTGGTGTTGCTAGCTTAAAAGGTAAAGTTGATACTTTAGTTGTTATTCCAAATGATAAGTTATTACAAGTTATAGATAGAAAAACATCAATGATAGAAGCATTTAGAATGGCAGATGATGTATTAAGACAAGGTGTTCAAGGTATATCAGACTTAATTTCAGTTCCTGGTGTTATAAACTTAGATTTTGCAGATGTTAGAACTATTATGTTAAATCAAGGTATGGCTCATATGGGTATCGGTTCTGCTAGTGGTGAAAATAGAGCAGAAGATGCAGCTAAACAAGCAATTCAAAGTCCATTACTTGAAACATCAATTGAAGGAGCAAGAGGAATTATTATTAATATTACAGGTGGAAGCGATATGGGATTACATGAAGCTAACACTGCTGCTGAATTAGTACAAAGAAGTGCAGATCCAGAAGCAAATATAATTTTTGGTACAGTTATAGATGATTCTATGGGAGATGAACTTCAAATTACTGTTATTGCTACTGGATTTGAAAAAGAAGATGAAAGAAGAAATAATTCTCAATATGAGAATATTGTTGCAGATGCTTGGAGAAAGAGAAATGCTGGAACTAATATTTCTTCAAATACAAATACTCAAACTGATACAAATGGAGACTTAGATATTCCTACATTTTTAAGAAAAAATAAAGGATTAGGAAATAAATAATTAATATAATAAATTTTAAAGAAAATTAAAAGAAATAATCTTATTTTGTAGATTATTTCTTTTTTTCTTCCCTACAAAATGACAGTATTTTTAAAACGGAAATATTAAAATATATACATAAACTAATACTAGTATTATTAAAAAGAAAGGTAATTAAATGACTATATATTTAGATATAGTACTTTTTGAAAATATTTTTTTAAACTTCATAATTATTTTATCTACTGCAATAATTGGTAAAACTCAAATAAAAGTTATAAGAATATTTATAGCAAGTTTAATTGGGGGATTATTTGCTATTTGCAATTATATTATTAATTTAGATTGGATTTTGGGAATGATATTAAAATTATTAATATCATTAATAATGATAAAAATATCATTTTTTAATTGTAATTTAAAAAAATTAATTAAGCAATTAATGTTTTTTTATCTAGTTTCATTTACTTTTGGTGGAATTGCATTTATGTTACTATTTTTTATTAATCCTCAAAATATAATTATAAAAAGTAATCATCTAGTTGGAAGTTATCCTTTAAAAGTAGCAATAATTTCCGGAATAATAGGTTTTTTAATATTTTTTATAATTTCTAAAATGATAAGAAATAATTTTAGTAAAAAATCATTATTATGTGATATTGAGATTTTTAACAATGGAAACATAAAAAAAATAAAAACGATGATAGATACAGGGAATTTGCTAAAAGAACCCATTAGTAAAACAGATGTTGTAATAGTAGAAAAAGAAAGTTTAAAAAATATTATATCTAAAGATATATTGGATAACCTTCAAGCTATTTTGCAAGGTGAATGGTTAGAATCAGAGAATTTACATTCATACAAATTAAAATTAATACCATTTTCTTCTTTAGGTAATGATAATGGTTTATTAATAGGCTTTAAACCAGATTATATAAAAATATATTCAGAGGAGGAATGTGTTAGAAATGATGTTTTAATAGGAATATATGATGGTAAATTAACAAAAAATAATTTGTATACAAGTCTAATAGGAATAGATATCTTATCTAAAAAGTAGTATTCTTTGAGACTTTGTAAAATTATAAATTCAAATTGTAAGGTAAAATAGAAAACTTTGTGAAATGTTTGTTTAATGTATTATAAAGTTTATCAAAGATTTTATATAATAAGAAAACTAAAAATTCTACTATTATATAAAAAGTTTACAAAGTAAATAAGTACTTAGTGATATCTTCTGAGATGTTATAACTTTAAAATTTTTTCACTATTTAAAATTTTAGGTACAATTAATTTTATACATTAGTAATGAGAAATCATGTATTAAGTTAAAACTATTTGTGCAATTATAGGAGGAAAAAAATGAATTTACTTAAAAGATTTAGGAATAAAATTGTAAAAATCCTAGGAAAATACTTTTATAGAGATAATATGGAAAAATTTCCAGTTTTTTATATAAGAGGAAGTCAAACTCTACCTCCACCACTAGATATTGTTGAAGAAGAAAAATTATTGCAAAAATTAATGTTAGAAGATAAAGAAGCAAAACAAATTTTAATAGAAAGAAACTTAAGATTAGTTGTATATATAGCTAAAAAGTTTGAGAATACGGGAATAGATTTTGAAGATTTAATTTCTATAGGTACTATAGGATTAATGAAAGCAATTAATACTTTTAATGTAGATAAAAATATAAAATTAGCAACTTATGCATCAAGATGCATAGAAAATGAAATTTTAATGCAATTAAGAAGAAATACAAAAATTAAAAATGAAATATCTATAGATGAGCCATTAAATAAAGATGGAGATGGTAATGAATTACTATTATCAGATATTTTAGGAACAGATAATGATATTACTTCAAAATCTTTAGAAGATGAGGTTGATAAAGCATTATTAAAAGTAGCAATAAGTAAGTTAGACAAAAGAGAAAAATATATTATGCAATTAAGATTTGGAATTGATGGAAATGAAAAAGAGAAAACTCAAAAAGAAGTTGCAGATATGCTAGGAATATCTCAAAGTTATATCTCACGTTTGGAAAAGAAAATTATGAAAAAAATGAAAAAAGAAATAATGAGTAAAACAGGATAAAAGATAAAATTTCATATAAAGCTTTATTTAGTAGAAATGCTCAATAAACTTTTTTACTAAATAAAAATAGATAAGTAAAGGATCGATTTATATCGATCTTTTATTACATTTATGTTAAATAAGTTGTAAATCGAAATAATTAGAGTTAAAATTAAAATACTAAATATTATATAATAGGAAAATAAGACAAATTTTGTATAAAGTTTTTATAGTATTTCAAAAACTGTTTGTGGAGGGAATTATTGTGAATTCAAATGATGAAAATGTAAAAAAAAGAAAAACATTACAAGAAGAGAAAAAATTAAAAAAAGAAAGAAGTAAAATATTAAAAAAAGAAGATAATTTTGAAGATGATATGATATTACCTGGAATGGAAGATGATTTTGAAGAAATATTACCCGAAACTGAAGATGATGTGTTTGAAGACTTATTGCCAGGTTTGGTGGATGAAATCGAAGAAGACGAAGACTTATTACCAGGATTAGAAGATGAAGACGAATTCGAGGAAGTTGAAGAAATAGAAGAATATGACGATGTAGATGAAATAGAAGAAGACGAAGATTTATTACCAGGATTAGAAGATGAAGACGAATTCGAAGAAATTGAAGAAGTAGAAGAATATGACGATGTAGATGAAATAGAAGAAGACGAAGATTTATTACCAGGATTAGAAGATGAAGACGAATTCGAGGAAATCGAAGAAGTAGAAGAGTATGACGATGTAGATGAAATAGAAGAAGACGAAGACTTATTACCAGGATTAGAAGATGAAGACGAATTCGAGGAAATCGAAGAAGTAGAAG
>OFGE01002911.1_pt1 | contig 12055 bp, 10 predicted proteins | sample 1521681 | NCBI WGS metagenome assembly OFGE01 (sample SAMEA3504093, study PRJEB24116) | mouse gut metagenome | biome: mouse gut; feature: mouse-associated habitat; material: faeces | place: Denmark | collected 2011 | reverse complement strand
CCACTGTCTTCTGGGCCGTGAAAAGGTACAGGATCACCACCACCTCCACCAGGAAGGCATGCCGCAGGGTGACGGTGAACTCCCTGTAGTGTCCCCGCCCCAGCACCCCGCTGAAGGTGCCCGACAGCAGGGCCACCGCCAGGTCCGCCAGCACAAGCAGGATCCCGATGCTGCGGTAGTCCGGGTCCCCGTAGGGGCTGGAGGGGCCCATGCGCACCGCGTAGGCCAGCACGAAGGCCGCCTGCAGGCACAGTATGTCCAGCAGCATGAAATCTAGGTGCTTTGCCCATCCCCCGGTCTTCTTCCTGTACATAACATCCCCCCTGTGTGCGGACGGCCCCAGGCTGTCCCCTTCCTGCCTCCCCTTCCGGTTCCCGGCAGGTTTTCCCCGGGACAGCCCGGGACGCCTATGTTTCTTCCTTTCCCCGGTACACTGTTCTCCCGGGCCTGTCAGGAAACAGTTCCTTCCCTTGTATACCCTTCCGGCACAAGATAAGTCCGTCCGGAGCATCTGCCGCTTCTGTTTCCTCTTTCGTACCGTCCATTTCTCCGTTTCGTTTTCCATCTCCGGCACAGGGCATGGTCAGTCCGGATTGTCTGCCGTTTCTGTTACGCCGCCCTGCTGTCACACTGCCTTGTTCCCGGTTTCGCTTTTCGTCCCCGGCACAAGGCAGGGTCAGTCCGGATTGTCTGCCGTCCCTGCTTCCTCCCCGTTCAGCAGCACTGCCTGCACCAGGAAACGGTTGTTGGGCTTGTTGGAGATGCAGGTGGACAGGGTCAGGATCCTGTCCTCCGCACCGACTTCCACATCCTCCCGGATAACCTTTCCCATGTCCCTGACAGTTTCCATGTTTTCCAGGTATTTCTCAAACTGTGCCTTCTGGCTGTAGTCACTGTTGTAGAGCAGGTGCTCGTTGGAGTACTCGTACGCGGCAAAGATTTCATACACGTAAAGCCTGTCCTCCATGTACATAAATACATAGGGATGCCCCTCCATGTATTCCCCGTCGCTGTACTTGTGCAGGCCCGCGAACATGGAGCCGTTCTTCATGTTGTGGCCGTAGACCACCGTCACCGGGTCCGAGAAGTCCCTTGCGTTGTAGTCCTCCGTGTAGATGCACCCCGGGTACCCCCTGCTGCCGTCCAGGTTGTAGTTTAAGTAGTATGTATTGTCCGTGGGGTGCTGCAGCACCGGGTAGTCGATCTTCGTGTCCGGGATGTAAATCCAGGCGTAAATGTCCTTGTTGGTCTTTTCCTGCAGTTCCCCGAAGTCCACGGTCTTCTCCGGCACCGTTACCCCCAGCTGCTCCAGGATGTCCGACTCCTCTTCCACGGAAGGTTCCGTGCTGCTTTCCGCCGTCTCCGGTTCCGGGGTGGACGGTGCTTCCGTCACCTCCGCCGTTTCCGTCGGTTCTGCCGAAGATGTGTCCAGGGTCTCTTCCTGACCTTCTTCCTTCCCGCAGGTCGCCATGGTACACATTAAAATACCTGCCAGAATAACCGCATACAGTTTTTTCCGCGTAAATATCTTCCTGCCTCCCGCTCTGTTTTCGATTTTGTTCTTCCCTATTCTGTTTCCCATTCCTCTGCTCATCCGCTTGTCATTTATTTTTTGTGATATCTGTTATCCGTTCTCCCACAAGGAAACCGTTTCCCTGCCCGGCTGTCATTCCCGATATTTTGTTTTTACGTCTGTTTACTTATGTTTTGTCATTCCCCATGATTTATTTTTCCGTCTCTTTAACCCTGACTCCCCATTTTCAACGGTTCACTTTTGCGTCCCTTCGTTTCTGTTTTCATTTCCCCGTTTTCCCATTCATCTGCCTGACAGTTTCCGCTTCCGTCCCGCACCGTCAATGGCAGTGCCCCGGAAAACACAAAAAGTCTCTTGAAGCCAGAGAAATCACTCCTCCCCGCTGCCTCCGGCGCCGGTCCTGCCCTTCCCTTTTTCATCCGGCACATACCTTACGATATCCTGCAGGGCACACTCAAAAATACCGCACAACCCGTCCAGGGTGGTAGTGTTCATGGGCTTGTTGTTCCGCAGTTTGTCGATGGTGGCGCCGGATACCCGGTGCCTGGTGACAAGGGTATAGGTCGTCTCCCCTGACTGCCTCAGTGTTTCCCAGAAAGGTTTATAGTCTATCATTTTCTGCCACCTGCCTTTATCCCCGGTACGGACATTCCCCTGCCTCCGGCTGCATCACCCATAGGATAATCCCGTAACCTGCCGCCGTGCGCATTCTTTCACAGAGGACTATCCTTTCCGCACTTTTTGTAACTACGTCCTTTTTTTGACGTAATTTTGTACATCCGTATATTTTCACCTTTTTTCCTATTCCGGGAACAAATGTATAAAAATACATTGTTCTGAATATTATTGCTTCCAAAAAGTTCGTCTTATGTGCATATAAGGCGAACTTTTTATTATTTTGCAATTAATTAATATTCAAAATTCAGTATGTGATCTGTCTGAAATCAGTATATATTTGATATAAAGTTCAATTGTGCGCCGCAAAAAGTGAATCCGCTTTTTAGCAGCCATATTTCACACTTACAGGGCATCACAATTCCATGTAAAATGCCGGTATTGAGCTCAGCCATTTCGCTTTATCATTATGAAAAAATATTGTCTGTGAAGCAATTTGCCGGAATTTCACTGCAGTGAAATTCCTTAAGTCAGCAATATTGCCAAAAAAATGTAAAAAAAAGAATTCACTTGCAATATGGAGGCAAAAGGTATAAAATAATGGATATTATTTAAAAAAGTTCGCCTTATATGCACATAAGGCGAACTTTTTTGTCTCTTTTGAGACATATTTCCAGTCCCTTTTCAGCGAAATGCCGCCGAATCAGAAAACCGGTAATTTCACAAAAAACTGCCGATAGAATAAAGAAGGAATCATACCCGCTTCCGGGAACTGCCGAAAAAAATATAGAAAACTATCAGAGTAGTATTGACAACACTTTACTACTGTGATAGTATGGAACCGTAAACTATTGCAATAGTATATAATGAGCAGCTCAAAACCAGGAGGTCCAAAATGCATATCAAACTGTTTGACTCTGAACTAAAAGTAATGTCCGTATTATGGGAGAAAGGCGACAGCACCGCAAAGCAGATTTCTGATATTTTAAACAAGGAAACCGGCTGGAATGTAAACACCACATACACTGTCATCAAAAAATGCATCGCAAAAGGTGCCATTGAACGCCGGGAGCCGAACTTTGTATGCCATGCACTGCTCTCCCGGGAACAAGTTCAGGCAACAGAGACAGATGAACTGATTGACAAGATCTACGGCGGTTCTGCCGAAATGCTATTCGCCTCACTGCTCAGCAGAAAAAAACTTTCGGACAGACAAATTGAAGATCTGAAGCAGCTGGTGAGAGAAGGGAGGTAAGGTCATGGGAATGATACAAAGAAGTTTTTACGGCGGAATTTTAATTATAGTCATTCTGCTGTTCAGGGCGCTGCTGCTGAACAAGCTTCCCAAACGGACATTTCCGGTTTTGTGGAGCCTGGTCCTGGCGCGCCTGCTGGTTCCTTTTTCCTTTTCTTCCGTGTTCAGCATCTATTCCCTGCTGGAGCAACAGACCGAAAACATTTCCTCCCCACTGGACCACTACGGCATGGCCATGGGAACAGGAATCGCTGCCTCTCCCGTGCAGTCTGCCTCCCATGGACTATCCGCGGAAGCCGGTGTCCTTAGCCTTTCCGTGGAAAAAGCATTCCCGGTGTTGTCTGTGGTGTGGTGTGTGGGTCTTCTTCTCTGCGGAGCCTTTTTCGCCGGAGCATATCTCTACTCTGTCCGGCAGTTCCGCAGGGCCGCCATTGTGGAAAACAACTGGATTCATCACTGGCAGCGCCGGCATAAGGTCCATCCTTTTATTTCTGTCAGACAGTCGGAATTAATTTCCGCTCCCCTGACTTACGGCATTATCAGGCCCGTAATTCTGCTGCCAAAGCAGCTCATATGGGAGGACCGCCGGGAACTGGAATATGTCCTGCAGCATGAATATATGCATATCTGCCACTGTGACGCGGTACTCAAACTGCTTATGGTGACAGCGCTATGCCTTCACTGGTTTAATCCTCTTGTGTGGGTCATGATGAAATTTCTCAACAAGGATATCGAACTTGCCTGCGACGAAAGCGTTCTGAGGCGTTTTGGGGAGCGGGCCCGGTCCGGATACGCCATGGCCCTTATCGATATGGAAGAAAAAAAGCTGCGCCCTGTCCCTTTTTACAACGGATTCAGCAAAAACGCAATTGAAGAAAGGATAAAATCGATTATGAAATATAAAAAACTTACTTATGCCGCAGCGTTCTCGGCATCGCTGCTGGTAGTACTTGTGGCCTTATGTTTTGCCACTTCTGCCAGTCAGGCCCAGGCAGCCCCGGCCCCGGTGCCGGTACCCATTTCCACAGCCGATACGGATCCTGATGGCACCCCCCTGGATCCTCCCGGGGACGGCCGGGTGCCGGAACCGGAAAATCAAAATCTCCCGGATGCCGGCAGCGAATCTGCCCCTTTGCCGTCTCCCGATGAAACCCCGGAAAATAACCTGCCCTCCGAAACCGGGCAGTCACAGCCAGAAAACCTGGACGCCATCCGTGAGACCGCAACGGCCTTCTGGGAAGCTTACCTGACACAGGACCGGGAGTCCCTGACACAGTATCTTTCGGACAGCTACTCCGGAGAACCCGAATTCTTCCCGGATGGCCAGGATGGTCATGTGGCAGCGGAAGTCAATCTTCTCAACGTGAAAGGACTGGAGCCGGTCCGGTTTTCCCCGGACGGCACTCTGGGAATCTGGCTGGAATTCAGGCCGGCTGCCGGGGCGGATTATCTGGAATACCTGCAGATAACCCTGCTGGAAGAAGAGGACGGCTGGAAAGTCGTTTCTTACGGGCTGGAGATGTAGGTACCGGAACCAACCGGAAAGATTCCTGCCCGGCTCATGAAACTACTCAAATGTCACCGTCTGTTCCAGGTATTCCGTCCTGATCACTATGTAAGGATATGTGGGCGTCTTATTGTCCTTCTGGGCCGCTTCCGGCCCCAGAAGGCTGGCGCTGACAACAATATCCGTATCCGTCAGATACAGTTCATCCACCGCGATACTGTATCCTCCCGTCTCCTGTTCCCCGTATCCGATACAGATATAGAGATTTTCATTGTCCGTGTAAGTAATCTCAAAAGCCGTATTCTTTTTTTCCTCAATAATGGTTTTCAGCTGCTCCGGGATTTTCTCCTCACCCAGAACCGTAAAATCCAGATCCCTCAGTTTGACCCTCTCCTGGCTGCTCAGGCTGCATCCCGCCAGAATCCAGATACAGACAATTAAAATTCCACAGAATCGAACCTTGCTCAATGGTAACCTCACAAATTTTTTCCTATTTTTCCTATATTTATGTACAGTCCGGAAAATGTATGCTAAAATGAGATGAATCTCAGAACCGTTCCTGCCTGCAGCCGCTGTGCACATGCATTCCGGCATCCGCGTCCCCTGCCGGGTCATAAGTGACGGCAGTCAGGTACAGTGCTGAAATAAGTATGTGAGGCTGATGATATGATTCGCTTTCTTCTTGTGGTAATATTTCTATTCATGTTTCTGATTCTGGGCATACCCGTGCTTCTGGTCTTGTGGCTGGTGGGAAAATCCAGGCCCGGGCTGAAGGACCGGGCTTCCAAGGCCATCGTCGGCTGGGCGTTTCGATGTGTCACCTTTTTCGCCGGCACAAAAATCATTGTGAAGGGACTGGAAAACATTCCTTCAGACAGCGCCGCATTGTTTGTGGGCAATCACCGCAGCTATTTTGATATTGTGCTCACTTACTACCTTTTCCCCGGAATCACGGGATATGTGGCCAAAAAGGAAATGCTGCGGTATCCCCTTCTGAAGGACTGGATGAAAAATATCCATTGTCTTTTCCTGGACAGGGATAATATCAAGGAAGGCCTCAAAACCATTCTGGCGGGAGTGGAAGAAGTCAAAAACGGGATATCCATGTGTATTTTTCCGGAGGGAACCCGAAACAAAGAGAATGACACATTTCTCGCCTTTCGCGAGGGCAGTTTTAAAATTGCGGAAAAAGGCGGCGTGCCCGTGATTCCCATGACCCTGGTCAACACTGCGGGTATCTTTGAGGACCACATCCCCTTTATTAAAAGAGCCACGGTAGTCATAGAATTTGAAGAACCCATATATCTGACAGATATGGACAGAAGCGCCAAAAAAAATCTGGGAGCCCAGGTCAGCAGCCTGATCTCCCAACGGTATTTTCAGTTAAAAGAGGAGCATGGCCTGACCCCGTAACAGTTCAGCGGCCCTGACTGAACTGTTACGGTTCCCCCTCCTCCCGGGTCTGCAGCGGCAGCGCCACGGTAAAGCAGGTCACTTCGTTCCTGCTGCGCGCACTGACGGTTCCCCCGTGGAGTGTCACAATTTCTTTTGCGATGGCAAGTCCCAGCCCGGCTCCTCCGTTGTTGGTGGATCTGGCGTCGTCCAGCCGGAAAAACTTTTCAAAGACAGCATCCAGTTTCTGGACCGGTATGGTCTTCCCCTTATTGGCAAAAGCAATATAAGCCTTATCTTCCACTGCCCTGCAGGAAACCCGGATTTCCGTGTCCGGATAGCTGTATGCTATGGCATTTTTCAGAATATTATTGAATACCCTGGCCAGTTTCTCCGCGTCTGCATAGACAGTGATGTCCTCTGCCGGGACTGATTCACTGTCCTTGCCCTTTTCCCGCCCCAGTTTCAGTCTCAATGTATTTCCGTGAGCGCTTAATATGGGATAAAACTCATCCGTCATCTGTACCAGCATAAAGTTTAAATTCACGCTCTCCTTTTCCAGTACGATCTGCTGTAAATTATAGCGCGTAATTTCGAAGAATTCATTGATCAGTTTTTCCAGTCTCATGGCCTTGTCCAGGGTAATCTGCACATACTTGGCCTTCTGCTCATCCGGCATGTCCCGCGCTTCCTCCAGAAGGCTTAAATATCCGATCACGGAAGTCAGGGGGGTTTTGAGATCATGGGCAAGATAGGTGATCAGATCGTTTTTTCTGCCGGCCTCTTCTTTCTGCAGCTGTTCCTGGCGCTGTATACCCGCCTTGATCTGGGCCATCTGCAGGGATATTTCCACATATTCTTCCGGAAATACCTCGGATGCCTCCCTGTCGTGGCGCATGAAGTCGCCTATCATTCTGCCGGCGTCCTGAATCACCTTTTTTTCCCGCCATGACGCATAGATGACCGAAACAAGCCTGATGGTGACCACCCAGATCAGGACCAGCACGATAAAAATCCGGAATACCAGGTCTTTCACCCGGGACCAGCGGATACTCTGGGTATTGTATCCGGCCTCCCACTCCCTCAGTTCCACATATTCGTGATAGATATAATTGCGGTCAAACCACTCCCGGACAAACCCGTTAAAAAAGTTGTCCAGCATCATGTATAGCAAATTACACAAAAAAAGGCCTCCCACTATCAGCAGCAGTGTAATGACAGCCCTCTTTATCTTTTTGTTAACCCTCAATTTTATATCCGCACCCCCAGACTGTCTTTATATACTTCGGATTTTCAAAAGAATCCCCCATCTTCTCCCGAAGATGCCGTATATGGACCGTTATGGTATTGTTGTTCTTGGTATAATATTCTTCCTCCCAGATCAGATGAAACAGCTCCTCCGCACTGACCACCTGCCCCTTCCGCTGACACAGGATCCGGAGAATGGAAAATTCCGTGGGAGTCAGGTTCAGGACTCTTTCATTCAGCAGACACTCATGGGTTTTTATATTCAGAACCAGTCCGGAAACCGACAGCACATCCTCCTGTGAACCTCCTGTGTTATATCTTGTATAGCGCCGCAGCTGCGCTTTCACCCTGGCCACCAGTTCCAGGGGCAGAAAAGGCTTTGTAATGTAGTCATCCGCCCCCATGGTCAGGCCGTTGATCTTATCCATCTCCCCATCTTTTGCGGTCAGCATAATGATGGGATAATTATATTTTTCCCTGATCCTGCGGCAAATTTCCAGTCCGTTTACACCCGGCAGCATAATGTCCAGAACCGCCAGCTCCAGCTGCTCTTTCTCCACAATCTCCAGCGCCTGTGCCCCATCATAACACTTTAACACCTGAAAATTTTCATTTTTCAGGTATAATTCCACAAGATCCGCAATTTCTCTCTCGTCATCCGCAATCAATATTTTTTCGTCCATTTTTCCGATTCCGTCCTTCCCGGCATTCCCAGGCCGCATATACCATATCATTATTTTCTCATAAATATATTATTAAGAAATTAATATTTTCTAAATTTTCCATGCATAAAAAAATATAGTCTTTTTAACGCCCCGCCGCATATTTACGCTGCTGTCACCAAGCCCCTGCCAAAGCCGGCGGTCAGGGCCGGACTCATTAGCGGAATTATCCACAATATCCATGACCAGGCAGCTGCCGGAAAGCAATGATCAGACGCACTACGGAAAAAACAGGAGGGCCATAAACCCTCCTGCCCCTATTCCAGTCAGACTGTCTGATGATGGGAAAATCATGGCGGAGCCGGACATACCCTTTCAGGCCTGCCCCTGAAAAGGATATCCGCTTATCCCGGCTTAAAATCACTCTGCCCTGGACTGCAGATATTCCAGCACCTTCGCAAATCCCATATCGTGGGACGCTTTGATCAGCACCGTGCTCCCTTCCGGCACCAGTCCGGCAAGGTCTGTCTCCAGCCCCTTCAGCAGCGCCTCCGTATCGGGAAAATGAAAAACCTTCGCTGTCTGCGCCGCATTGTCATAAGCCCCCTGGTACATATACCGGGATTCCTCCCCCACACACAGGATTCGCCCTGCGCCGGCCCTGGCGGCATGAATACCCGCCTCCCGGTGATAACGATGGGTTTCTTCTCCCAGATTCAGCATGTCCCCCAGAATCGCCACCTTCTCCGTGTCAGCCAGGGCCAGAAGGTCAATGGCTGCCGATACGGATGCGGGATTGGCATTGTAGCAGTCGTCAATGATGGTATAACGGTCACTGCGGATGATGTTGGTCCGCCCGCTGATGGTATTCACCCCCGCAGTCCCGGCGGCAATCTCCTCATCCGTCAGTCCCAGCAGCGCCGCCACACAGGCTGCAGCAGCAGCATTCAGCGCCATATGTTCCCCGGGCAGGGGAATCCTGACGGGAATTTCCCTGCCGGACTCCTGATTTTCCTGCTTTATCATCAGCCGGGCCTCGCTGCCCCAAAGCCCCTTACTCCGGATATCCCCCATGACAACTTCCTCCCGGGAGCTTCCCCCCAGTCCGAAGAAATGCGGCCTGTGCCCCCTGATCTCCCTCAAAGGAACCAGTTTGTCATCTTCCCCGTTCAGGCAGATCTCGCCGTCCGGAGCCATATAATCAAAAATCTCCGACTTTGCCCTCAGAATGCCATCTCTGTCAATCAGATTGTTCAGATGGCTCTGGCCGATATTGGTGATCACACAAATGTCCGGCCTGGCCATTTTGCTCAGGCGGTGCATTTCCCCGAATTCGCTGATGCCCATCTCCACCACAGCCACCTCATGCTCTTCCCTGATGTTCAGCAGTGTCAGCGGCACGCCTATCTCATTGTTGAAATTGCCTTCTGTCTTCAAAACCCTGTACCGCATGGACAGTACCCCGGCGATAAACTCCTTGGTGCTGGTTTTGCCCGAACTTCCTGTGATTCCCACCACTTTCACGGACAGCTTCCGCCGGTAGGCCTCTGCCATATCCTTCAGGGCCTGCAGAGGATCCTCCACCAGCAGATAACTCCCCCATTGCGTCCTGTCGGCATTGTGTTCCGCTTCCACCTGCTCCGGGGTTTTCCGGGTCAGTACCAGCGCTGCCCCTCGTTGAAACGCCGCCGGAATGAATTTATGTCCGTCTACCCGTTCCCCTTCCGTGGCTATAAAAACACCGCCCGGCTGAACCAGATTGGAATTGATTGCCACGGAACTGACACATGTGTCAATATCTGTCCCTTCCCTGAGCACCAGTTCTCCACCGCATGCTTTCGTAATTTCCCTGATTGAAAAGTTCATATTTTTCTCCATTTCTGCACAGCTTTTTCATCTTCTCCTGTTCCATTGCCGCCTGCGGCAAATGATTCCGTCATGCACATGTCTCTCCCTGCTGCCGCATCCCTTGTAAGAGGGATCATTCTGCCCCTGCCGGAACAGCCTGCCGCAAAATGGCCTCGCAAAGCTGTCCGAAATCCATGCCCGCCGCCGCTGCCTCCTGAGGCAAAAGGGAAGTGGCAGTCATCCCCGGCAGGGTGTTGGCCTCCAGGCAGAAAACTTCTCCCCGGTCATTCATGACAAAATCCATTCTTGCGTAATTTTTCAGACGCAGCGCCGTAAATACCCGCTCCGCGATATTCTGCATTTCCCCGGCCTTCTCCCCGGGAATCAGCGCAGGACAAGTCTCCACCGTGGTACCGGCCTGATATTTATTTCTGTAATCATAAAAGCCTTCTTTGGGTGCCATCTCGATCACCGGCAGGGCTTTCCCCGCCATAACACCCACGGAAAACTCCCGCCCTTTGATATACTGCTCCACGATCACCTCATCCCCATACCGGAAGGCTTCCTCTTTGGCCTTCCCGTACTCTTTTTCATCCCGGGCGATACAGACGCCGATGCTGGAGCCCCCGCAGCAGGTCTTGACAATGCAGGGCCAGGAAATCTCCTCCTGTTCCCTCTCCCCCTTTTTCAGCCGGAAACCTGAAGGGGTGGGAATCTGATGCGCCAGGAAAAGGTCTTTGGTGATACCTTTGTCCATGGCCAGACAGGAACCCACAAAGTCTGCTCCTGTATACGGGATTCCCAACAAATCAAAGCAGGCCTGGATTCTGCCGTCCTCCCCGCTGGCCCCGTGCAGCGCCAGAAAAACACAGTCTGCCTCCCGGCAGATTTCCAGCACATTGGGACCGAAAAATCCGCTTCCCCCATCTTTTCTGAGTGCTTTCACCGCCTCCAGGTCGGGACAGTCCTCCCCCACGGCTCCCACACGGGCAGCCCAGTCCGTTTCCCGCTCAAAAATGCCCTCCGTGTCTCCCTCCAGTCCCAGGTACACATCCAGCAGAATTGCCTGATGCCCGTTTTTCCGGAAAGCATGGTAAATCATACCGCCGGAACTCAATGACACATCCCGCTCGGAACTGATTCCTCCTGCCAAAACTACAATTTTCATCCGATTACCTCCCTGTCGTCCCCCAATACGCTGTTGGCCGCTGTCTATTGATAAATATTCCCCCTGCCGTCCATGAATGCCTGTCTGTCCTGACTTTCGGCCCGCAAAACCCATTTATGCCGCCAAACGTCCGGAGTTGTTATTATTTTAGCACAAACTGCCTATAACACAAGGGGAAAATCCGCAAAAGACGGATAATCTAATCGAGTAGGGGAGCGTTCTTCTCCTCTGCCCGCCGCGCGGCCCATACGCCGCTTTAGCGGCATATTCCAGGTGCGAAAAGTCGCACTTGGTGCACGGGACTGTGCAATCAGGCAGGGGAATACCCTTCTCCTCTGCCCGCCGCGCCGGGCGCGTGCAGCTTTCGCTGCTGATTTCCTCACGCGCCCCTGCGCATAAAAATAACAGTCCAGGACTTGTCTGAACTGTTATGAAACCGGCATCCGTCAGGAGGGTTTTCAGCCCTCCTGTTTTTCATAGACCACTCTGCCGTCGATTATGGTATAAAGGGTTTCCGTAAAGACTTCCATGGGATTCCCGCTGAAAATGGCAATATCCGCGTCTTTTCCCACCTCCAGGCTTCCCACCCTTGCCTCCACTCCGCAGATGATGGCGGGATGAATGGTAATGGCCTTATATCCTTCCTCCAGGGGAAGCCCGGATTTCACCGCCAGCCCCGCGCACAGGGGCAGGTAGTGCTGGGGGATCACCGCGTGGTCGGTGATGATGCTGACCTGGACCCCCGCCCTGGCCAGGATGCCGGGGATCTCAAAGGTCTTGTTGACCAGCTCGATCTTGCTGGCGTTGGTGAGGGTGGGGCCCACCG
>OFGE01002906.1_pt1 | contig 12087 bp, 8 predicted proteins | sample 1521681 | NCBI WGS metagenome assembly OFGE01 (sample SAMEA3504093, study PRJEB24116) | mouse gut metagenome | biome: mouse gut; feature: mouse-associated habitat; material: faeces | place: Denmark | collected 2011 | reverse complement strand
TATTGCCGGTGCGCTTCCTGACGCTGTTGGTGGCGGTCATGCCGGTGCCCGCGTCTCCCTCGGGAGGGCACATGGGCGCGCCTGCCTGCAAGGTCCCGCTGGGATCCAGGAGCTTCGCTCCCTCGGGGGTCAGGCACCCTGCCTTTTCACCCGCGCAGAGTACCCTGGGCAGGATATCCCTCAGCTTCCAGCCGAACTGCTTCTCCGCCACCAACCCGTCGAACTTCTCTATCATCCCGGCGTCGAAGTCACAGGTCTCGGAATCGATCGGGAACATGCCGGAGGCCTCGCCCACGCCCAGCACCTTTTCCCCCGACAGCCGCCAGTGGATGTATCCGGCCAGGGTGGTAAAGAACGCCACCTCCTTCACATGCTCCTCCCCGTTCAAGACGGCCTGATAGAGGTGGGCGATGCTCCATCTCTGGGGAATGTTGAAATCGAATTCCTTCAGCAGCTTCCCGCAGGCCTCCCCGGTCATGGTATTGCGCCAGGTCCGGAAGGGCACCAGCAGCTTACCCGCCGCGTCAAAGGGCATATAGCCGTGCATCATACCCGAAAAGCCAAGGGCAGCCAGCTTTTCCAGCCCCACCCCGTATTTCGCCTGCACATCCTCCGAAAGGCTCCGGTAGCAGCCCTGCAGGCCCTGCCAGATGTCTTCCAGGCTGTAAGTCCAGATATTGTCCTCCAGGCGGTTCTCCCAGTCCCAGTTCCCCTGCGCCACCGGCTGATGGCTCTCGTCCACCAGCACGGCCTTGATCCGGGTGGAGCCGAATTCCAGGCCTAAGACCGTCCTGCCCTCCTGAATCGCTTTTTTGATTGCTTCGCTCATGCCATACCTCTCTTCTGCACCCCAAGTGCGATATTTTGAAAAAAGCCCAGCTTCTGGTAAATTGTAACTGTATTTCCATCTCTTAGTATATGAAATTTATGCGATAAAGTCAATGATTGCGTCGTCCGCTATCTCCATCTTACCATATCTCTCCCCGGGAAGCAAAACATTCTTTCTTCCGCGGCGGCCTGTGGCATGACCGGCCTTTTCCGCTCATATACTGTAGCAATGCTTCCCTTTCAGGTGATTTTTTGAAAAAGAATTCCCATCTCTCTACCAGACAGCTGCTCTTCGTCCTGGCTTCCCTGCTGGCCTTCCTGGGCCTGGCGGCATTCCTCTTTACATATCAGCAGGACGACAAGCGCTTTACCAGCCTTACTGCCAGGCTCTTTGAGGAGGACATGAAAGCCAACACGCTGAGCCTCCACTACACCCTGGCCAATCCCGCCGATTTCGGCATCACCGACTACAAGGCCGTCCTCCCCTGCTACACTGCCCAGGGGGCCCTGGGCAGCCAGGCCGAACTGGAGAACACGCTGGCTTCGCTGCGCCGCCTGGATCCGGCGAAGCTCTCCTCCCAGGACGCCTGCCTGTGGCGGCTGCTGACACGCTCCCTGGAAAACGCCCTGGCCCTGGACGGCTTCCCCTATTACAGCGAACCCCTCTCCCCCGGCTCCGGCGCACAGGCCCAGCTGCCCATCCTGCTGGCGGAGTACACCTTCCGCACCAGGCAGGACGTGGAGGACTATCTGGCCCTGCTGGACCAGACAGACGAATATTTCGCGTCGCTCCTGTTGTATGAACAGGAAAAGGCGGCAGCCGGACTCTCCATGCCCGCCGCTTTCCTGAAAGAGGTTCGGGAACAATGTGACAGGATTGTCACATTGGAGGCCCTGGAAGCCGGGACGCATTTCCTGCAGATCACCTTTCAGGAACGTCTGGAATCCCTTTCCGGCAGCAGCCTGATCACGGCCCAGGAAGCGGCAGCCTACCTGGCCCAGAACGAGAGACTGCTGAAGACGGTTCTGCTGCCCGCCTACATGGGCCTGGGGGACGGCCTTCTGCTCCTGGAGGACGAATCCATCCTGCCCGCCGGGCTGGCGGCATGGCCTGAGGGCAAGGCCTATTATGAACAGCTGCTGATCTCCCAGACCGGCTCCTACCGCTCCGTCGAGGAGATTCGGCAACTGCTGACGGCGCAGTTTTCCAGGGAATATGAGGCCGTGAAAAAGCTGGCTGCGGAGCATCCCGAGCTCCTCCAATACTATACCCGGGAGACTGCCCCCGGCTTTCCCTACAGGGAGGCCTCCCAGATGCTGCTGGACTTGAAGCAGCGGATGGCGGAGGACTTTCCCCCCATCCCCGGCGGAGCGGTGGACGTGCATGTAAAGGCCGTGTCCGACAGCCTGGCGGACTACTGCGCGCCAGCCTTCTACCTGACCGCGCCCCTGGACGACACCGCCTCCAACACAATCTACATCAACCGCCGGAAGACCCCTGACGGCCTGGAGCTTTACACCACCCTGGCCCACGAGGGATATCCGGGGCATCTCTACCAGACCGTGTACCATAACCGCTCCTCCCTGGCCGCGGGAGAGCGTCCTGCCAGAGAGCTGCTCTGGTACGGGGGCTATCAGGAGGGCTGGGCGCTGTACGTGGAATTCCTGTCCTACCAGTACGCCGCGGAGCTGCTGCGGGAGAACGGCCAGGAGACAGCGGCCCTGGCCGCAGCCCTGGAGGCCCGCAACCGCAGCCTGCAGCTGTGTCTCTACTGCGTCTGCGACGTGCTGATCCACTATGAGGGTGCCTCCTACAGCCAGATAGCAAAGGTGCTGTCCGGCTTTGGCATCACCGACAGCACCTCCATGAAAGCAATCTACAATTACATCGTACAGACGCCCTGCAACTATCTGAAGTACTACCTGGGGTATCTGGAGATCCTCTCCTTACAGGAGGAGGCGAAAGAGCTCTGGGGGGCGGAATATACGGACTACCGTTTCCACAGCTTCTTCCTGGACTGCGGCCCGGCGGACTTTGCGTCCCTGGGCCAGTGGCTGGCGCAGACGGGGTGACCCATGGGCGAGGGCCAGCGTTCTGGCGAGGCGAGGGCAAAGCCCCACCGCAGAAAGCCTCTCCGTGAAAGCTTTGCGATTCCCCTGGCAGACCGGGAAACGCTTCCCTCACAGCGCCCCGCACTCCTCCGCCATGTCCTCCAGATACCCTCTGTCCCACAGCAGTATCTTCAGCTTCCCTGCGGCCTCCACCGCGGGCTGGGTGAAATACTGGTTGGTGAGCACCGCGCCCACCATCCTGTCGTAGTAATCCCGCCCCGCGTAGGCCTCCTGGACAGCCTTCACCCCCACGGGGGCCGTGTAGCATTTGCACTGGATGGCGTATGTGACGCCGTCCCTGCTGGCCAGGATGTCGACGCCGTAGTCGCCGCTGCCCTTTGTGACCTCCACCTCCTGGAAGCCGCTCTTGCGCAGCAGCTCCGCGCAGTAGTATTCAAACTCATGGCCCTCCATCAGGTCGAAGGCCTCCGGCCGGGCCCGCCTTGCCCTGTGGCGCAGGTAGAGGATCGCGCTGCCCACCATGGCCGCCGCGCATACTATCATGATGACGATTATCGTATTCGTGTCCATATTTTCTTATCTTACCGTTCCTTTTTGTCCCTTTTCCACTCCGGGCCCATGGCTGCCGTGGGCTCGTCCCGCATCTGCGCCCCAGTCCCCCATGCCGTCATTCCCTGGCGCTGTAGTCTATTATACTGCCTGGGGCCGTTTTAGGCAATGATTTTGGCAAAAAGCGTCAGCTCCTGTCCGTGAAATGCATGGCCGCGGCGCTCCTCCTGCGAGCGTTCCCCGCCCCGTCCAGGAAGACTGCCCCCGCAATCTCCGGGGATTTCAGGATTCCGGCGGGCTTCAGGCGGTATTCATAGCTCCACAGATCCCCGGCGCTCCTCCAGGAATTGGGGCTCTGGTAGAAATAGACGCCCTGGGTATGGTGCAGCTGGGCGAAGCCGTTCTGGCGGGTGCCGTAGAGCTTCCACTCCACCACATGCTCTCCCGGAACGCAGCGCACCCTGAGGGTGTAGGGCGAGAACGCGATGTTCCCGCAGTCCTTACCGTCCACCAGTATCTTCACCAGCCCGCCCCGGTACTGGGGGACCCGGACGGTGAAGTCTCCCCAAGAGCGCACCTTTGTCCGGTAGGTCAGGTTCCCTGTGTAAAAGGGGAGGCCCTGGGAGGCGATGTCTCCCCAGCCGATCTTCCTGACCGGTTCGGTCAATGTCTTTACCGTGCCACCTATGCGGACGCCGAAATCCCCCAGAAGGTAGAAGTTCTCCAGATTCGTCCGGGGGCCGATGGGCACCGCGATTTCCAGCAGGTTCTCTCCCGGGGCGAAATCCGGCAGGGAGACGGTCCGGATGTCCCTGTCCACGTACCAGCCGTTGCCCACAGGGGGCACGTGGATGCCGTTTACCCTGATTTCGGATGTTTCAGGGCATTCCAGGCCCAGCTTCAGCCCCGCCGCCCCGATCTCGCTGGGGATGCGGAAGCGCAGATGGAGGGTGTGCTCCGGCTCTCCGGCCTCCACCAGGTAGGGCTGCACCACCTCCTTGCGGCGCAGGGGGATGCCCAGCTCCCGGCGGGCATGGTTGTCTATCCGCAGCAGCTCGTCCTCGGAATAGTACTCCCCATCATCCAGGGCGTATTCCGCCATGTCCAGGAGCAGCATGTTGGGCTCCTGGAGGGCGATGTCCACCTCCCCGGGGAAGATGTCGGCCTCGGCGCCGTCCCATGCAGCCATCCCTCCTGCATTGCCGCAAACGCCCTCTGCCTCCGCTTCATCGTCCGGATTCCCTTTCGCGCCGTCCCAGGCAGCCGTCCCTCCCGCATTGCTGCAAACGCCCTCTGCTTCCGCTTCATCGCCGGGATTCTCTTTTGCGCCGCCGCAGGAGCTGTCCTCGTCCGCGCCCTCCCGGATTTTTTCCGTTCCCCCTCTGTGGCTGGCGGGGGCCGCTTCCACATGGCAGCCGGACAGAACGCCTGTTTTTTCCTTACCGCTGTCGGCCTGTTCCGCCCGCTGCCCCTCTTCCTCCAAAAGCAGCAGCATGCTCTCGTGGATGTACCAGGGCCGCTCCAGGATAGTCCTGCCCTTGTCATGGCGCACAGCCAGGGGCAGGATATCCCCGGTCATGGTGTCATAGAGGGTCACCTTAAAATCCCCGTTCAGCGTGAAGCGAAGATTCCCTGCCGGATCCACGTCCGGGCTGGCCGGATTCCTGCCGTTGCAGACGAACAGCCACATGTCCCCGCTTTCCTCCCGGCGGAGCTGATGAAGCAGCCCCTCCGCCCTGCGCCCGTCGGCTTTCTGGATATGGAGGAAGCGCTGGCCCTCCACCAGGGACAGGATGGCCGAATCCAAAAGCCCGCAGCGAATCCCCTTTCCGTACAGCGCCGCCGCGGCGTCCGAGGGCCTTGCGTCCACATAGTCCGGGCAGTCCCCCAGGAAGATCAGCTTCCCGCCCTTTTCCGCAAAATCCGTGAGGATCCTCAATGTGCCTGAGCGTATCGTCCTGATCGGCGGGACGATAACGGTCTCATAGGCCATCTCCCCCACCTGCAGGGGACAGGCGCTGCCCACGCACTGCTCCGGCAGCCGGGCCTCGCACAGATAGTCGAAGTCGATGCCGCCGAAGAGCAGCACCTCCGCCAGATGGGCGAACTGGGCATCCATCTGCTCCCGCAGGGCCGCGGTCTGGTCGCCGGGGCCGAAATAGAGCCAGTAGGTCTCAATGGGGTGCAGCACGGCCACCTTTACCAGGGCCTTCCCTCTGGTCAGCGCCACATTCAGGCGGGCGAAGTGGTCTTCCACCATGGAGAACTCCTCCCACCAGGGGGACTGATAGCTGATGGAGGCCGGATAGTCCCGCTTGGCCTCTCCTTTCATGGTATACCAGGCCAGGTGGGGCACCCGCACCGTGACCCCCAACGCCGCCTGCCAGTCCCCCTGCAGCTTGTATCCCCGAAAGTCGTAGTCCCATCCCGTGACCCCGTAGAGCTCGCTGAGCATGCCCTCCGCCCCGGTCTGGCGCACCATGGACTGGACCTGCTTGGCCGTGGTGTACTCGCGGAAATCGCAGAGCATGTCCATGCCCGGAAGGCCGAAGGACGGATAGCAGCGCATGGCATCCCCTACCGCCTGGGTCTGGTCATAGAGGGAGCCCTCCCCCATCACATGTCCGGTGAGGTAGAGCCCATGCTCTCTGCACCAGCTCCCAATCTGCTCGCAATAGCTCTCCACGAAGAGATTCGTGACCAGGTTCTGGAACCGCCAGCGGGCCGTGGAGAGGCGCCCGTCTGCCCGCTCCCAGAAGAGCTCCGGCAAGGCGTCCAGAAGCTCCTCCCCATAGGCCTGGCGGTAAGCTTCCGGAAGCCCGGTGGTCCAGGGCAGGAAGACATCATTGGCTTCATCCGCGAAGTCCAGGCATCCCCTGGGGGTGAACTGTGGCTCGTCCGTGAAGATGGCGGGCGCGAGCTTCCCGAAATGTTCCCCCACGTTCCGGGCGTAGGCCTCATGGGTGATGCGGATGAACTCCGCGATGGCCTCCGGATTCAGGGTGTCCACATAGGCCTGGTTGTTGAACCAGGGATCCGCGGAGGCGTATTCCATGTAGGCGTACCAGCGCACTGCGCCTTCCTCCACAGGCTCCTCTTTCGATACCCGACACGCCCCTTCCAGCTTACCGTCCCTGTCCAGCAGGATGTCATAGACTGCCAGGAGCCTCCCGTTTTCCTGGCGGATGTTCTCCTGCCCCCTGCCGGGTTCGGGGGGCGCCGGTTCGGGGAAGGCGCACTCCTCGTAAGGATTCGTGGTGAAGAGCAGGGATTTCCGGGCGTACTCCGGTCTGCCCGCGGTCACCCGCCCCCCCGCGGTGCCGGAGGGCCAGCGGTCCTCGTCGTAGAGCCAGGCCAGCATGTCCATCTCCCTGGCCTTTCCGATGCAGTGCCGGATGGAATCCATGAACTCTTCCTCCAGGTAGGGGCTGTCCATCCCCGTGCGCACATGCATGTGGAACCCGCCCAAGCCCATCTTTTTGAAGACCTGGATCTGTTCCGTGAGCCTGTCCCTGTCCAGCCTGCCGTTCCAGGCCCAGAAGGGCGTCCCTCTGTACTCGCTGGAAGGATTTCTGAACAGCTCTCCGGAAATGTGCTCTGTCTGGTTCTTTTCGTATAGCATGCGGTCTGTCTCCTTTGCTTTTGCGTATTCCCCCACTTCGTAATCTCTGTGGACAATCTATCTTTCCTCTAGTATGCCATCCCGCACTCCATTCCGCAATGGCATTTTTCAAAATGGATGGAAAAAGGGGAGAAAAGAATGGAATAGAATGGAATAAAATGGAATAAAATGGAAAATACCCATTGAATCCAATGGATGAACACGCTATACTTACAGTAGTTTCCAGAGTACGGATCCAAGAGAAAGATTGAGGTGTGCAAGCATGCAGGAAGAACATCTGCTCCAAGAAATCATCGCTATCGCAAAGGACTGCGGAAGCATTTTGCTGAGCGCTTCCGATATAGAACGGAAAATCCATCAGAAGGCAGGCAGGGGAAATTTCGTGACGGATTATGATTCCAGGGTACAGGCCATCCTGAAATCCCGCCTGCTGGAGCTGGTTCCGGGCGCCGCCTTCCTGGGGGAGGAGGATCAGATGGACGGCACCGATGTGTCAAAAGGCTATGCCTTCATCGTGGATCCTATCGATGGTACTGCCAATTTCACCAGGAACTATCACGCCAGCTGCATCAGCATAGCGCTGGCGCAGGACGGCCGCCCCGTCCTGGGGGTGGTGCACAATCCCTACCTGGAGGAGACCTTCCATGCCCGGAAGGGGATGGGGGCTTATCTGAACGGCCAGCAGATCCACGCCTCGGACAGGACGCTGGCGGAGGGCTTGATCCTGTTCGGGACTGCCCCCTATGACGAGAGGCTGATCCGGAAATCCTTTGAGGTGGCCTACCGCTATGTATCCCGGGCAGAGGACCTGCGCAGGAGCGGCTCCGCCGCCATAGACCTGTGCATGGTGGCCAGCGGCAGGGCGGAATTCTTCTTCGAGCTGGCGCTCTCTCCCTGGGACTATGCCGCAGGGGCACTGATTGTGGAGGAGGCCGGGGGCTTCGTCGGTGACCTGCAAGGCGGGGCGCTCACCTATGACCACAGCCAGGCCGTCACTGCCAGAGCGCCCGGGGTGGAGCTGGTGGATGTGTCGGATGTGCTGGAAAACGATATGCCATGACAAAGCGGAGAGGGTGATTTTCACTAAAAACCGTTTTCTCTTCCCCGCCCCGTTCCTGCCGACAATCGATATGGCCTCCCCCTCATCGACGATGGCGCTCACGTGGTTTGGACCAGGCATGCCTACTTACAGGCATTGCTTTTCGGAGATTCTCCTTTGAAAAGAGCATAAATCTCAGCGAATAACTTTTAAAATCCCTGATTCCATACTATAAACATTGTCACAAAGTATATTTATATCTTCTGAATTATGACTGGCAATTAAAATAACTTTTCTTCTTTTTTTCAGTTCAAGAAACAGTTCCCTCATTTCATTCACACCATGACTATCCAGTCCATTAAACGGTTCGTCTAAAACCAAAAATTCCGGTTCTTCCATAATCGACTGTGCTATAGCTAATCTTTGCCGCATCCCCATAGAATATTTCCCTACATGTTTTTTTGATTTTGGATCAAGTCCTACTTTTTCCATAATGCTTTCTAAATATTGCCTGTTATTCTTATTATTAATCATATATAGGTATTCCAAATTTTTTATTCCAGAATAATTTTTTAAAAAAGCCGGTTCTTCAATAATAATTCCAACCGAAGGAAGAACATCTGCCTGTCTTTCCCGCTTTATACCGTTTATTAGAATCTCGCCTGAATCCAACGACAACAAACCACATATTATTTTGAATAAAACGGTTTTCCCTGCGCCGTTTCTCCCTATAATCCCTGTAATCTCTCCTTGTCTGCATTCCATATTGACATGATCCAGCACCTGCGTTTTACCAAAATATTTGCATACATCTTTTACTTTTATATTTTTATCCTTCATAAAATCACTCCTCATCTGTCCAATCCAAATCTTTTATATATATTTTCTTCAAAGAAATGCCACTTAATATAAATACTGAAATTGCTGCCATAATAATTACCGCCGAAAAAGAAGGCGCATTTTTACATACTTTTCCATATAACAGGAGCAAATTCATCCATGAAAACGGCGAAATAAAGCTAATCCATTGCTGGTATAAATACAGATTAGCAAATACAACCGATAAAACGGAAAGAAAAGTTCCCATAAGCACAGCGGTTGTCCTGTTCACGCAGATACTCACAGCAAACATGATCATCCCCACCAATCCGGTAGATATACAAAGGATTATCCCAAATATCAACATGGTCATGAAGGGATCATGTTCGATAATCAATTCATAAGAAAAAGATAATTTCACATTGTATTCCAGCCCTGCATTTGTCATAGCAAGCGAATTATACAATTTCCCCCACTCTGCAGTCCATTCCAGACATGGAAACAACGGCAATATGCTTAAAACCACTTCAATAAATGAAAGCGAAACAGCAGACATCCAAATTCTTAATATTTTAGCATATACCCATTTCTTCCTTCCTTCCCTTATTAATGCATACATTTCGTTTCTTTGCATAAAAGGTATATTAGAGTAAAAATAAATTACAGAGATTCCATATATAAATAGAAAATATACATTTTGTCCAACAAAAGGCAATATCCAAGGCGATGCAGGATAATCCGCAGCAATAGAAAACCGTTTCACTGAATTAATATAGTAATGTAAAATATAAAACTGAAAAATGCAAAAAAACAACAACCGCCTGCTAAAAAAATTATTCACAAAATCCTGCCACACATGTTTTGTTTTATTCACAGATTTTTCTCCTCAACTTTCTAATTAAAAGTTTTCTAAGCAAAACCACATTGACAGCCGCTATCATAACCACTAGCAGCAAGGACAAATAATCATTTAGGAAAATATTATTTGAAGGTGAAAAAACAGTAGCCAAATTCAGTGTCCCAGAGGAAGCTGTCGACAAAATGTAATCCACAAAATAATACTGAACCATTGGTGCCGATAACACAAGCATACGGTTTGAAATGAACATGGAAAGATAAGCTGCCCATAAAGATAAAATTCCTGCAAGCACACTGTATTGGATTCCGTAACAGAAATAATACAAAGAGTACCATTTATGTATTAAAAAGAATCTCAATCCCCCGGCATGTATGATATGATCATATTGCAAACCAGATACATCCACCCATGCTAATTTGAAATGCATTATATTTGCAAATAAAAATATACCAAATGTAACAGAAAGCATCGTCACAGAAAAGATACTGAATATCCGGGCAGAAACATACCCTTCAATATCCCCGCGAATCACTTGCTGCATAACATATTTGTGTTCTATATCCTCACAAAAGCTGTCCGCAAATGCAATGGCTCCGCATACCAGTATCATCATAGACGGCATTCCATACATGACAATAGAAAAAACATAAAGCACATTTGTATCTAACGCAATGCCTTCCAGTGTTGAGAGAAGCAGCACGCCCATCGTTAATGCAATTGATATCACAAGCTTCATCGAACAGACAGACCTCTTTAAGTCTGTTTTAAAATAATAGCAAAATTTTCTCAAGGTATTATCTCCTTTGCCGTCTGTGCATCAATAATGGTCTGAATGCCCTGTTCTTTCTGCTCGCTTTTTTCAATTCCCTTCACAATCCAGACAGGCTTTACATCATATATGCCTGCCCCCGAAGACAGATCCACATAATAACATAATTCTGCCTCTGTTATTTCATACGTCGCATTTCCGAGTATTTGATTATACTTATTTGCCACCGTTTCAGCAATCACATCCACTGCAGCCAGCGGGACTGACATTCCTTCATCAGAAATCTCAAATATTTTTTCAATGTCCAGATACTCTATTCCGTCCTTTGATATAAATGCCTGTATTGGAGCATTTGCGTCTGCCATATCTGTAAATATCTCACAGTACACATGATAAAGAGGCAATCCTCTGTATATTTGGTTAATACAGAAATAATAGCCTTCATCTGAGGCAGACCATTGATTTTTATAATTTGCCTGATCAATATTTCCGTCCATGTCTTCATGGTATTCTTGCGACTGCATACAATTATAATCTAATGCATATCCTGTATAACTATGCTTAAACTCTATACCCGCTTCCGTCAAGGTTTTGTCAATAATCTGAAAGGCATCTTCACGACTCATAAAAGGCAACTGTTCTTCTGTGGAGTATAAATCTGCATTATATCGTTCATCTGCCGGATCAAGCACAAAAGAGCTGCGTATATATGGCATTAAATCCCTTTGCATATAAGACATCTGGCTGGAAAGCGGGCCATAAGACAATGTTGTTTCTTCCGGTGTGACATAAGTTGCTGTATTTACGTTTTCCCCATATTCGTTTTTTTCCTCATAGCTGTATACTTCATAATTGTCATTCCCGCTAAATAGCGATCGGAATGCTTGATCCTCATTCACTTTTAACATTCTGGCTTTTGCGGTAATTGGAGGTTCTCCAGCTAAATCGGCATCAACAATGACAGCCATCTTAAAATCAACATTTCCCATAGCATTGTTATAACTCTCTGGAAATGTGAACTCCGCATCGGATCTATCGTTTTCCACATAAGTTTCTTCCATCTCGGAACTCGTTTCGTTTCGGGCATCAGGCGCTTTGTTTTCAGCAGCCTGTTCCTGTTCCATATTTCCACAGCCAAATAAGGATAGGGAAAAAGCAATTGCCATCAAAGATATTTTCTTTTTCATTCGATTTTCTCCTTTTCAAAAAACAAAAATAACAATTTCTATTATCCTTCTTTGTGCCATAATTTCAACCCGCCTTGCGTGAAACGACATTTTTTGCCCTTTTTTGGTCATTTTACTTCAGCCCAAAATCCACCCCAAAATGTCTTTTCATGCAGTTTCTTTGTATTTTCCTGATCTTTATTGTATAATACAAAGGGTAAATATGCAGTCTGGTTTCACGGCAAGTGAAATCGTTAAGCAGTATAAATTACATGAAAAGAGGTAAAAAAATGCGAATACTCATCTGCGACGATGATGCGCTGATAATTGAACAGCTTCAAAAATATATCAGAAACTTTTTTG
>OFGE01002904.1_pt1 | contig 12090 bp, 11 predicted proteins | sample 1521681 | NCBI WGS metagenome assembly OFGE01 (sample SAMEA3504093, study PRJEB24116) | mouse gut metagenome | biome: mouse gut; feature: mouse-associated habitat; material: faeces | place: Denmark | collected 2011 | reverse complement strand
CCGATGCACCCAAGCCGCCCAGCAAAGGCAGGGCCAAAGAGCCGGAACGCTGATGGCGGCAAAAAGGAAACGTACCGTACCACTGCTGTTTTATGTATCTGAACAGGAAAGGGCGCTGATTCATGCCAAAATGGAGCAGTACGGCACCAGCAACCTCAGCGCCTATCTGCGGAAAATGGCAATCGACGGCTATGTGGTCAATCTTGGTCTGCCGGAGCTGCGGGAGCTCGTAGCACTCCTGCGCCGCTCCAGCAACAATCTCAACCAGCTTACCCGACGCGTCCATGAGACGGGGCGGTATTATGATGCAGATATGGAGGATTTGCAGCAGAACTATGAGAAACTGTGGGGAGCCGCGCAGAAAATAATATCCTCATTGGCGGCAGTTCAATAGCAGCTAGATATATAAACCCTCTGGCACAGGTTCCTATCTGTGCCAGAGGGTTATGGTTCAAGATTGCTCTCATCAAAAAGAGGCGATGCAAAAAATGTATCAAGCCCAATGTCTAGTCCCTGACACATTTCATGGATAATCCTCAGTTTAACAGAATCATATGAGCAGTTAATGACATTTCCGATTGTCGATCTGGGCACTCCACTCTTTATGTGGAGTTGATACTGCGTCATTCCCTTTTCGTTTAGCAGCTGTTCCAACCGTTTACTGACTGCCTCGTTGAGTTTCAACATTTCCACCGCCTCCAGGATTTAGAAAAATTGTAACAAGCTATATAAGCAAATTAGTCCCTGTAGCTGTACTAATGGCTAGAAACAAAACAAATGCGGCGCATCTCATTTTTTAGATGCAACCGCATTTATTTTTGGTCTTCTTTCCCACCCCTCGCATATTTGCATTTCAGAAAATCTATATAATCCTCAAGGCTCTTCCGTGCTTCAAGAGGGAAGTCTGCCGGAAGGCGGAGTATATTATGCTCTCCGTTGTTCGGATTTGGATTGTCTGTGAGCCCCAATAGGTAGTCTATCGAAACGCCAAAGTATTTTGCAATTTCAATTTTGATTGCATCTGGCGGCTCACTTTTCTCCCTCTCATATGATGAAATTGAATGTTTATTGATCTGAAGCAATGTCCCTAATTGCTCTTGTGTAAGGTCAGCGTCTTTTCGTAAATCCAGAAGTCGTTCTCCTATCACTCCAATAACCTCCCTTCATGCGATGATTATAGAATAAAAAATCCCAAGAGAGTAAATTATTGACAAAATAATCCCAAACTGCTATATTGTAGATAAATATTCGATTTTATGCGGTGGAATAGAGAATTGATCTTGCACTATGCGTAAATAAAGAAGGGATGCAACACCATGGATAATATTCCTGATCTGTCTTTCTTGGAATCAGAATTGGGAACTATCAGTGTCACAAAGTCTCTATGTCCTGGCATTTACTATCTGATCGCTGGACAGGATGGGGAGCCGGTTGCAGCAGAGTATTATGCGGTCGCGGATACGTCTATCATATCCCGGCAGGCAAAGGAATATGGCAAACGGATTTCTGATTGGTGGCTGTTCTCTATGCAGGACGATGCCAGCGGTTGGCGGATCATTGACTATGAGCTGGGGAAGTACCGCGTAAAGAATCACTTGCCCCAGGAGCAGACGCTCCACGACATTGCGCTGGATGCCGCTGAATACCACCCGGAATACTTTGGCGCGTATCCCGTTCCCCTCCATACCCCCAGAGGATACACTACCCGGCATTGGACGCTGGCCAACGGTATTTACTGGCTGGAAACTGACCAATGCGAGGAAGTCCTGGCGGTCTGCTATCCTCTCTGGACCGCCGAGCTCTCCATGGCTGTGGAGTGGCTTGGGGAGCAGACTGAGCATGACAAAGCCCAGGGCATTCATAAAACCCTGGGCTACATATTCTTTCCCGCGCAAATCAGCTGTATTCCTATCTATGAACTGATGCAGACACGCATGGAGGTATGGAGCGGGACCATGATCGACAAGCCGGCCCTGATGAACGCCATCTGGAGGGATGCTCCCGAATATGCCGTCATGATGAACCGGCAGGAGCAGACAGGGATGAACGATCTCTCTGCTATGCTGCTGCGGGATTTTGACATAGCGGCTGGCCCACGGATTTTGCCGGACCGCATGATCGCTATATCTGCGGATATTGGCGCGGACTACCTGCTTTTCAAGAGGTGAGGGATACCATGGAAAACGAAGTATACGAGAGGGACTATAGTACGCTCCTGTCGGAGCCAGACCCAGAGCAGAAGGCAATACTCAAACATATGGGAGAGTTTCTGCACGACATAGATATGCAGCAGCCCAGGATGATTTCCCCAAGGGGGAAGTTTACCTATGACCATCTTCTGCGGGAGTGCGATGCGTACTGCCGGTTATGCTGTGGGAAAATCCGCGCCGTTATTGATTATCAGAATTGGGATGCAAAAATAGTTTTAATTCTACCCGCATTATGCTGCTTCATCGCAGAACAAAAGGCGTTGCTCTTTGATATTCTGCTCCATACAAAAGCGGTCTCCTTCCGGCCGGTTGAGAATACTGCGGCGGTGGCAGTGGAGATCAGAATCGAATACTTTGAGAAACTGCCGTGTGGCTCAGAGGAAGAAAGCGGCGATATTATGATGGAGCATATAAGAGCGGCGGCAGAAAAAATGTGCAAGGGCAATCCCGCTCTTATGGAAAAAGTGCGAAAGATATTTGAGAAATACGAGCTGGACAACACAGAGTAAGGAGGGAAAATCTATCGCCACCACGCGGATTACATCCCTGCACACCGGCATAGGCCGGTCCACCGGAAAAGCAATCAGCGATATCATTGATTATGTTGAGAATCCCGAAAAAACCGACAACGGCAGGATGATCTCCTGCTACCAGTGCGACAGCCGCGTTGCTGATGCAGAGTTCCTTTTCTCTAAGCGGCAGTATCAGGCCAAGACCGGCAGGCGGCGCGGGGCCGATGATGTGATCGCCTATACCATCCGGCAGTCCTTCGTCCCCGGCGAGATCACCCCGGAGGAGGCCAACCGCCTGGGCTATGAGCTGGCGCGGCGCTTTACCAAAGGGAAACACGCCTTTATCGTCTGTACCCATGTGGACAAGGCCCACATCCATAACCACATCATCTGGAACTCCACCAGCCTGGACCACGACCGGAAATTCCGGGACTTCCTCGGTTCCGGGAAAGCGGTGCGGCGGCTCAACGACACCATCTGCATCCAGAACGGCTACTCCATCGTGGCAAATCCCAAGCGCCGGGGCAAGAGCTACAACAAGTGGATGGGCAGTAAGCCGCCCTGCCAGCGGGACCAGCTCCGCATGGCGATTGATGCCGTCCTCGCGCAGAAGCCCGCCGACCTGGATGCCCTGCTGAAGCTGCTGCGGGAGGCTGGCGTTGAGGTCTCGCCCCGTGGAAAATCCGTCCGGCTGAAGCTGCCGGGAGGAAAACGGTTCGTCCGGCTGGACGAGGACAGCATGGGCGCGGACTACTGCATCGCCGCGCTGCTGGCTGTTCTCGCTGGTGAAAAAAAGCACACTCCGCTTTCAAAGAATATCCGCCGCGCAGATCCGCCGAAGGTAAATCTGCTGGTGGATATTCAAGCCAAGCTCCAGGCTGGCAAAGGCGCAGGGTACGCACGATGGGCCAGGACCTTCAATCTCAAACAGATGGCGCAGACGCTGAATTATCTGACGGAGCATGGCCTTTTGGACTATGCCGACCTGACCGCCAAAGCGGACGAGGCCACCGGGCGCTATCACGAATTGTCCGCCAGGATCAAGGCGGCGGAGCAGCGCATGGCGGAGATCGCCGTGCTGAAAACGCACATCATCAACTACGCCAAGACCCGCGATGTCTATGTGGCCTACCGCAAGGCCGGGTACTCCAAAAAATTCAAGGCCGAGCATGAGAGCGAGATACTGCTGCATCAGGCGGCGAAGAACTTTTTTGATGAATCCGGGCTGAAAAAGCTGCCCACCGTCAAGAGCTTGCAGGCCGAATATGCCGCGCTGCTGGCAGAAAAAAAGACGGCCTATGCCGACTACCGCAAGGCGCGGGACGATATGAAGGAGCTGCTGACCGTCCGGGCCAACGTGCAGAAGCTCATGGGCTATGAGGCCCAGGAGCATGAAAAAGAAGCGGACCGCCGGGAGGAGGAACGCTGATTTCTCCACCGTACCGGAGGGCCGCAGGCCCGACAAAAAGCGTTCCGCAGGAACGCGCAGCCAGCTCCAGAATGGAGCTGTTCAAAGGGGTTTGGGGGCGCTGCCACCAACAAGCAGATTGGACCTCCCGCCCACGGCGGGAGGTCCAATTTTGCATCGTGGGTCCCACGATGCCCTGCTTGCCCGTTTCTCCAAACCCCCGTTTTGGCCGCTACTCCACTGAATCAGGGGAATTTACTATTGTCTAACTGGTCAGCTATTCGGGCCGAAGACTTCAATAAAATATATCCGTTCGCCATCGGATGTTTCAAATGCCTCTTTTTCTGTAAAATATAGAGATACCATATTACAGAAAGGGGCCGAAGTATGACAGAGACAACTTACGGCTATGTCCGGGTATCTACCCAAGAACAAAATGAGGCCCGTCAGCTTGCCGCTATGCAGGAATTTGGCGTGGCAGAAAAAAACATTATTATAGAAAAACTGTCGGGAAAAGACTTCAACCGCCCGTGCTATCAGCGGCTGGTCCGGGCACTGCGGCCAGGGGATGTGCTGGTGGTCAAAAGCATTGACCGGCTGGGCCGGAACTACGATGAAATTCTGGAGCAATGGAGCGTCATCACCAAAAAGCGGAAAGCCGCCATCGTGGTGCTGGATATGCCTTTGCTGGACACCCGGCAGGGGCGCGATCTGACCGGAACGCTGATTGCGGACATTGTCCTCCAGCTTCTCAGCTATGTAGCGCAGACGGAGCGGGAAAACATCCGCCAGCGGCAGGCGGAGGGCATTGCGGAAGCGAAAGCCAAAGGGGTACGCTTTGGCCCGCCATGCCACACATTGCCGGATAGTTTTGAAGAATTGCGGCAGGCGTGGCGGGGCAGGCGGATGACGCTGCGGGCGGCGGCGGAAGCCTGCGGCATTCCCAAATCCACATTCCGTGACGCTGCCCTCCGCGCTGAGATGGCTGTAAACTGCGCGGAGACAAAATAAATCTGGACGGTATTGTATACTTATCCGTCCAGGGGGATTTCAAGGATTTTCACCTTTGTTCTGTATTACATATCGACATGAGCCGTGGAGAAATAAGACTTTTTGAAAAAATATTTTTTGGACGGGGTTTTATACAACCTCGTCCAAATTTTTGATGTTTCGGATAAAAGGAGGCGGACCTGTGATGCCGGGAAGGCAAAAAATGCCGTGCAAAAACGACAAAGCTATCCAATACAGCACCATCAAGGTCCGTCTCTATCCCGATGCGGCCCAGGCGGAGCTGTTTGAAAAGACGTTCGGCTGCTGCCGCTACATCTGGAACAATATGCTGGCAGACCAGCAGCGGTTTTATCTGGAAACCGGAGCCCATTTTATCCCCACCCCAGCCAAATACAAAAACGGGGCCCCGTTTCTGCGGGAAGTGGATAACCAGGCGCTGATCCAGGAGCACAACAAGCTGTCCCAGGCGTTCCGGGTATTCTTCAAAAGCCCGGATTCCTTTGGCTATCCCAATTTCAAGAAGAAAAAGACTGATCGGGATTCCTTCACCGCCTGCAACCACGTTTTTGAATCCGGCCCCACCATCTACACCACCAGGGACGGCATTCGCATGACCAAGGCGGGGATCGTTCGGGCCAAGTTTCACCGCCGCCCCCAGGCGTGGTGGAAGCTCAAGCGAATTACCGTGGAAAAGACCCGCAGTGGAAAATACTATTGCTACATTTTATACGAGTACGCAGCGAGACAGCCGGAGCCAGTCACACCAACGCCAGAGACAACAATAGGGCTGAAATACTCCCTCTCCCATTTTTATGTGGCGGATGACGGCAGTATGGCGGACCCGCCCCGCTGGCTGAGACAGGCACAGGAAAAACTGGCAAAAATCCAGCGGCGGCTGTGCCGGATGCAGTCCGGCTCTAAGAACTATCAGGAGGCGGTCCAGCAATACCGCCTGCTTCACGAACACATCGCCAATCAGCGGCGCGACTTCATCCACAAGGAGTCCCGGCGGATAGCCAACGCCTGGGATGCCGTGTGTGTGAGGGCTGACGCCTTTGAGGACCTGACCAAAGCCATGACCCACGGGACGATGATGGATTCCGGGTATGGTATGTTTCGTGAGTGCCTGCGCTACAAGCTGGAGCGTCAGGGAAAGACGCTCATTGTTGTAGACCGCTACCAGCCTACAACACGCACATGCGCTGCCTGCGGGCTGGTCATGGACTGCGAGGTCAGCTACAAAAAGGCCCGCTGGACCTGTCCCAAATGCGGCGCGATACATAACCGTGAGATCAACGCTGCAAAAAACATCAAAACAGCAGGTTTAGCGCAGATTTGCGCTTGACTGATATGCCGGTCGGAACGCCGGTGGATGCCCATGAACGCAGTGCGGGGAGCGTTGAGCGAAGGAAAATCAAAACCGTTTTTCTTCGTTCAGCGTTTTCCAAACTGCCAAGTGGGAAACGAGAGGATATGTACGCATATCCAAAGCCCGAAAGGGCGTTCACAACATTGTGACGATGAAGCACCGTCCATGCGGCGGGAGGAAGGAGTGCCTTTCCGCCCAACAAAAGAAGGAGTTGACAAAATGCTCTGCTTAAATCTGAACCAGGGTGAGTATCTGACCATCGGTGAGGACGTTGTGGTCCAGCTGGACAGCATCTCCGGCGACCGGTGCAAGCTGGTGATCAATGCGCCCAAAGAGATCGCCGTTCTGCGCGGGAAGGTCCTGGAGCGAAACGGCGGACATCGCCCGGACTGCGTGTTCGACAGCCCCCGCTGGCACCGGAAGGAGCTGATTTGGAATCAAAGCAAAGCCCAGGCCCTGGCCGCCATGCGGACGCTGCTCAGCCAGATGGACGGCAGGGACAGCAATGTCCAAACCCTGCGGCGGCAGCTGAGCCATATGTTTCCGCCTGCGCAGGGTGAGCCGGTGAACGAGGTTTCAAACGGCTGTGAGGTCGGTTGAAATATAGTCCGGCGCAAGCTGCTTTTGCGGTTTGCGCAAAGCACGTCATTTTTACGGAGGAGGTATTTCATGGCAAATTCAGCAAATCCCGTGGTGGAGTATGCTTCCATCGCGGCAGTCCAGGAAGCAGCCGGATTTCAGGTGCTGCTACCCCAGGGCGTTTCCGAGCATGTGAAAGCAATCTACCTGATTGGCGGCAGGGTCGTTGATCTGAAGCTCAGCAATGACCTCGTCTACCGCATGGCAAGGGGAACGGAGGATATTTCCGGCGACTGGACCTACCACCCAGAGGTAAACACCGTCATAGTGGGCAGATACACCGTGACAGAGCGGGGCATCTACGGCAGGGTGTTCACTGCCGACTGGACCAACGGGGAGTTCACCTTCGCGCTGCGCACCCCATACGGCATCAGGGACGAGAGCCTGCGCGAGATGATCGAGAGCATGGAGCCCGCCGATACAAAAGCCCCCTCTCCCATTGTGAAATACGATTACATTTTCGAGGCGGAATACGCGGCGGGATTCGGGATTTTAGTACCTGCGAGCCTGCACAACCAGGAAAACTTTAAGGGCGTCTGGGTCATCGGCGGAAAGGTGGCGGAGGTGGAATACGCCAACGGGATCATCTACCGCACGGCCAGAGGGGTCGATGACATCTCCGGCGTCTACCAGAAGTTTGAGCACAGCGAGGCGTTTACCGTTGGCAAATACCATGTTCTCGCCAAAGGCCGCCCGGACTGCTACTACCTGACCCTGTGGAACAACGGGAAGATGAGCTTTTCGCTGTACTGCCCCCATGGCATCAACAAAAAAGAAGTGGAGCGGTTTATCGACTCCCTTGTCCTGATTAACTGATTTGGTTTCAAACGGCTGATAAGCCGGTTGAAATATAGCGCCGCACACGCTTCATGCCCTAAAGGCCACAGGGCCTGGACCGGGCGGCGCACCATCCGCTGTGTGGGAGCAGGGAAGATTAGCGAAAGCACAGCGGGTCGCAAAATTCCAAAATTTATTATGAAGGGAATCTGAATTATGAGAATCCAACACAACATCCCCGCTATGAGTTCCTACCGGAACTACACCAACAACACCAACGCGCTGGCTAAAAACCTGGAAAAGCTGTCCTCCGGCTACCGGATCAACCGTGCCGGTGACGACGCCGCCGGTCTGGCTATTTCCGAGAAAATGCGCGCCCAGATCACCGGTCTGAAGGCGGCCCAGAAGAACGTGAAGGACGGCACCTCCCTGGTCAAGACCGCCGAGGGCGCGATGCAGGAAATCCACGATATGCTCAACCGCATGGATTACCTGGCTACCCAGTCCGCCAACGGCACCTATCAGAACAACGTGGACCGTGAAGCTCTCCAGAAGGAAGTCACCGCCCTGAAGGACGAGATCAACCGCATTGCCGACAGCGCCAACTTCAACGGCATCAAGCTGCTGGACGGCTCCCTCTCTTCCCAGAACCTCACCGCTGAGGGTGTGAAGGCTTCCACCAAGAGCATCATCGAGGGCCTGACCATCAACGAGGGCGCGAACGGCGGCGGCACCAAGGGCGAGGCCACCATCGACGTGTCCAGCCTGTTCGGCACCGGCGATACGCTGGCCATCGAGTTCACAGACACCTCCCTCGGGACCAGCGGCACCAAGACCCTGACCTATGGCACCGACATCACCGGGGCTACCGCAGAGGAGCAGGCTGCCAGCATTCAGGATCTCCTGAGCAAGGACGCAAATATCTCCCAGAAGTTCGATGTGAAGGTGAATGGCTCCAAGGTGACCCTGACCGCCAAGGCCGAGGGTGCTTCCGAGGCCGCCGTCAAGAGCGTCAAGGTCAACGACAAGGGAGTGACCTTCGGCACCGGCGATTATACGTTGGGTACTGCAAACGCCGCCGCCAAAAAGATGGAAAAGGGCGGCTTTACCCAGCTGTTTGACGGCACTGCCGCAAGCCTGGATGTCAAGGACGGCGACGTGCTCACCTTCACCTTCAAGGATGCGCAGGGCAATGCCAATCTGGTGGCCAAGGTGAATGTCACGAAGGACATGATCGGGGGCAGCCCTGCGGACACCACCACCAATATCGTCAACGCCCTGAAGGAAGCCAAGTTTGAGAACAAGGACGGCACCGTTGCAGACGAGAGCCGCTTCAAGGTGGGCGACCTCTTTGATATCAGGGCAAATATGAAGCTCGCCGACGGTACGTCCACTGAGCAGGGCAGCGTCTATGTAGCCGCTAAGCTGGACGGCCAGTTTGACATTGCCAGTGTTGCGCGCAGCAACGCCGAGGATTCCAGCCGTGATAAGACCGTCAACGCCGCAACTGCCGGTCAGGCTGGTACGGCGAACGTTGCCTCCAAGTACGAGGTTACCCGCACGGATGACGGCACCAATTTCAGCGCAGGCGACGTGATCGAGCTGACCGGCTCCCTGTCCGATGGCCGCAACTTCAACATCAAGTTGACTGCCGGTACGGACTTTGCCATTGGGAATACCTATGCCGCTACCCTGACCAACATGAAGACCCAGCTGGAAAAGACCGGCGACGGCGCTACCAAGGTCACTCTGAACGATGGTAAGCAGGTCGATGCCGGCGAAATCTTCGGCACCAGTAAGGAGATCACCATCGGCACGCCCGCCGCCACCGGCATTACCTTCACTTCCGCAAAGGCCGGTCCGGTCCAGGCCGGTATTGGCGGCGGTATCTCCAACGTGAGCTTCAGCGCGTCTGATCCCGCCGATGTCAAGACCGAAATCACCAAGGGCACCGATCCCAGCGCCGCCGAGTCCTCCTTCACCTTTGATAAGGACGTGGGCTACGGCACCGCCATCACCGTGGGCGGCAAGACCTACGAGCTGGTGGCCGACGCCCGGGACGTGACCAACCGCAGCAACGAGGCAGTGGTGGTGGGCGACCTGAGCGACCCCAACGCTATTGCCAGCGCCTTCGCTCAGAAGATCAACGAGAACGCTCCCTCCGCCAACGACCCGGCAGATGCCGACGCGAAGGAGTACACGGCCACGGCGGACGGCGCTACCGTGAAGATCACCACCCACGCGAAGGGCTCCGATGTGAAGGCCATGGAGATCACCACCCCCTACGGCGACGAGGTCCCCACCGTGTCCTTCAAGTTCGACCCCAGCATGGTCCAGGCCGGTTCCTATATGACCATCAGCGATGGGACCAACTCCAACACCTATGAGTTTGTCAAGAAGGGCGAAAAGGCTTCCAGCGGCCGCACCGCCATTGAGGTCTCCGACTTTAACAAGATTGATGCCAAGGCCATGGGCGAAGCTTTCGCCAACGTGGCCAAGGGCGCTACCGTTGAGGTGGGAGACGATGGCACTGTGACCATCACCGCCAACGAGGCGGAGGGCTCCATCCCCAAGCTGAACGTCAGCTTCTACGACGGCAAGGGCGGTCTGAAGCTCCAGCTCGGCGACACCAGCGATGAATACAACCAGCTGAAGGTCTCCATCAATGATATGCACACCACCGCTCTGGGCATCGCTGACCTGGACATCAGCACCCAGGAGGGAGCCGCCGCCGCTATTGATGTGGTCAAGAACGCCATCAACTACGTTTCCGATGTCCGCGGCGGATTGGGCGCGATCCAGAACCGCCTGGAGCACACCGCCAACAACCTGTCCGTGATGGCTGAGAACATCCAGGATGCTGAATCCTCCATCCGCGACACTGATGTGGCCGAAGAAATGATGAGCTACGTCAAGAACAACATTCTGGTGCAGTCCGCCCAGGCCATGCTGGCCCAGGCCAATCAGCTGCCCCAGGGCGTGCTCCAGTTGCTGGGTTAATCCGGCGGAAATTTGCAGATTACATCATCCCACACAAGAGGGGCGGGGCTTGTTCCCGCCCCCCTCTTTTAGAAGCTGAATAGCGGAAATCCTTTTATGCTGACGCTCTGCATTAAACAATCATGTCAATAGCTGGAGTGTAAAGCGATAATTCTGGAAAAATTTTATAGTATCAACACATTTTTCTACTGTTTGAATCCAGTGTATCAAGCTGCAAAAGGCGGCAAGGGAGAAGAAAATCCCTTGCTGCCTTTTCTTTTTTTATACTTTTTAACAGGAGAAGCCGCTATAAAAGAGGCTGATTGTGCGAATAAAAACCGTTAAATGGCAAGGGGAACGCCCCCCTCCGCCCTATATTTTTCAAAAAGCGCGGACAACTTTACTGTTGTTCGCGCCCCTTTTTTCACTCGACAGGCTTCTACAAAATCCCCTATCAAATTATAGGGAACTTTGTAGAAGCCTGTCGAAAAAAGATAGTGCTTTTTGCGGAAAATCTCTTTCCTTGGCTGATTTTGGAAAAGAAAGAAGAAAATTTTTCCTATCAGTCGGAATAGGGTATGCCGCCCGCGCTCCGCCCGGATTTCAATGGTCCGACCCTCGCCGCAACCATTGAAATTATCAGGAGGAGCTATCATGTTTGATACAAAAAGCGACTTTGCTTTGAACAAGTTTGATCGAGACGCTATCGTATGCAGGAGCGTCACCGGCGTACATATCCGGCTGACCCGTGCGGACTTTGCCAGCGAGGAAGAATTTCTCCGCTGGAAAGTCTGGTCTGACGGTGACTACTATGACACCGAAAAGGACGGACGCGACTTCTATGACAACGGCATCCCGCTGGACCCCCGTGTGGACAAGCTGGGGGCCGTTCCCTCCATCGAGGCAGGCATCCTCGCCGCGCTGGATGCTGCCGAGGCCAGCGCGGAGCAGGCCCAGAGGACTGCCGTTCTGATGGAGCAGATCAAGGCCTGCCTGACCGAAACGCAGTACCGCCGTCTTTGGATGTTCCACGCCCGGAAAATGAACGTGACCGCTATTGCCAGGGCAGAGGGCATCTCGAAAGCCAGCGCGTCCCGGTCCATCTCCGCCGCTCTAAAAAATATTTCAAATTTTTTCCCGGAAGGGGGCGAAAATAGGTAACAAACACCCCTCTTTTTTGTGATA
>OFGE01002901.1_pt1 | contig 12098 bp, 9 predicted proteins | sample 1521681 | NCBI WGS metagenome assembly OFGE01 (sample SAMEA3504093, study PRJEB24116) | mouse gut metagenome | biome: mouse gut; feature: mouse-associated habitat; material: faeces | place: Denmark | collected 2011 | reverse complement strand
AAGATATAAAAGATATAATAATGAACATATTGAAGAAACAAAGATGAATGAATATGATATTAGAGGGTTAGTGATTAATAAAGAGAATCATAAATGTTATTTATATCAAGAATTGTTAGATTTAACACCTATAGAATTTGATATTTTATGGTATTTATGTAAAAATCAAGGAAAAGTTGTTTCAAGTGAAGAATTGTTTGAAGCTGTATGGAAAGAAAAATATATTGATAACAATAATACAGTGATGGCACATATAGCAAGATTAAGGGAAAAACTTAAAGAACCATCAAGAAAACCAAAGTTTATTAAAACTGTGTGGGGAGTGGGGTATCAAATTGAAAAATAATGTGAATCGTTGGACACGAAAAGCTTTTATAAAGATTATTATTTATGCTAGCACTTATACATTTTTATTACTTTTTTCTGTTTTGATAGGACGATATATTTGTGCTTCTCTTCCTTGGTCAAATAATTTTTTATTTCATTTTTTGTCTTGGGTAAATAATCAAATTGTTGTTATTGTTTTTAGCTTTCTATTTATAGGATATCTTGTGATTGTTTATGTTCAATTAAAAAGAGCATATATAAATCTTGATGAAGTTACATCTGCAATAAAAAGTATCAATGATAATTCTACTGATTATATACAGTTAAATGATATAGAATTAAAAGAAATTAATGAAATATTAAATCAAACAAAATCTGATATACAATTAAATCAACGAGCTGCAAAAGAAGCAGAACAAAGAAAAAATGATTTGGTTGTTTATTTAGCTCATGATTTAAAAACACCTCTAACATCAATTATTGGTTATCTTTCATTATTAAGAGATGAAAGAGAGATATCTTCCCAATTACAAGAGAGATATCTTAATATTACTCTAGATAAAGCTGAACGATTAGAAGATTTGATTAATGAATTCTTCGAAATTACACGTTTTAATTTAACAGAACAAGTATTAGAGCTTTCTAGAGTAGATATTGTCAGATTATTAGAACAATTAACATATGAATTTAAACCTATGTTAGATGAAAAACATTTGAAATGTCATTTACAAACACCTAAACAATTAGAAATCAAATGTGATATTCAAAAAATACAAAGAGTTTTAGATAATCTATTAAGAAATGCTGTGAATTATAGTTTTGAAAATACAGAGATTTCTATCATTTTAGAAGAAAAAGATGAAAATATTATTATTTGTTTTGAAAATAGAGGAAATACAATTCCTGAAGAAAAACTGCTTCATATCTTTGAACAATTTTTTAGGTTAGATAGTTCTAGAACAAGTCAGACAGGAGGAGCAGGGCTAGGATTATCAATTGCAAAAGAAATTATTGAACAACATGGGGGAACAATAACAGCTAAGAGTTATGATGAAAAAATTATTTTTGAGGTTAATATTCCTCGATTGTAAGAAAATCTTAAGAATTCAAACATAAAATCTTCATTTAATTTTATATGATTATTAAAAAAGAGCATTTTTCTTTTTGGTAAGATTGTTTTATCAAAAAGAAAATGCTTTTTTATTTGGGAGGAAGAGTTATGAAAAAGAAAAAAATAGGTATTATTTTTGGTGGAAAATCATCAGAATATGGTGTTTCTTTAGAATCGTGTTATTCAGTTTTATCACATATAGATCAAAATAAATTTGAAGTTTATATGATAGGTATTAATCAAAAAGGGGAATGGAAACATTTTGAAGGGGATATTCAAATGATTCAAAATGATACATGGGATAATCAATATCTTCATAGTGTTTATGTGAGTTTAGATGCTTCAAAACAATGTTTAATAGAAGTCATAGATAACAAAATAAATGAAGTTCATATTGATGCTATTTTTCCTATTTTACATGGAAAAAATGGTGAAGATGGAACTGTTCAAGGAATTATTCAAATAGCAAATATTCCATTAATTGGATGTGATCTTTTATCATCAGCCTTGTGTATGGATAAATATAAGGCACATCAACTTGTAGAAATGAATGGTATAAAAACAGCTAAATCTGTTTATTTAGAAAATCAACAAGTTTATTCTATGAAACAAAAAGATATTTTTAAATTAAAATTACCTATTTATATTAAACCTTTGAAAGCAGGTTCATCATTAGGAATTAGTAGAATTGAATCTTTTGATTTATTGGATGAAGCTATTCAACATAGTTTTCAGTATGATGATGAAATTATTGTTGAAGAAGAAATTGAAGGTTTTGAAGTAGGATGTGCCATTATGGGGATTGATGATTTAATTGTAGGGAGAGTAGATGAAATTGAATTATCACAAGGTTTCTTTGATTTCGAAGAAAAATATTCTCTTCAAACTTCAAAGATACATATGCCTGCAAGAATTGACAAAGAGTTAGAGAAAAAAATTCAAACAATAGCAAAATCTATTTATAAAATATTAGGATGTCGTATTTTTGCAAGGGTAGATATGTTTTTAACGCCTCATCATGAAATTGTTTTTAATGAAGTCAATACAATACCAGGATTTACAGCTCATAGTCGTTATCCTCATATGATGGAAGGGGCAGGAATAAGATTTCAAGAATTATTAACACATTTAATAGAAATGGGGATTGAAGATGCAAACACTAGAACTATATAAGAAAGATATATATCATGGATTTTTAATTTTAGTGAATGAACATTATCATTATAATCATGTTCAATTACATTTAGCAGAATATTTTCATCATCTTTTACATAAAGATGTTTTTAAAATTTTAGATCATTTTTTTGAAAAATATCATTTTCATCATAAAATTGCAATTATTAGTGCTTATCGTAGTTTTCAAGAACAAAAACATATTTATGAACAATCATTGTTAGAAAATGGAAAAAATTATACACAACAATTTGTTGCAAAACCTCATTGTAGTGAACATGAGACAGGATTAGCTATTGATTTTGGACTAAAAAAAGAGAATATAGATTTTATTTGTCCAGAATTTCCATATGATGGTATTTGTCAAGAGTTTCGTCAATGTGCTTATCAATATGGTTTTATAGAAAGATATGCAGAGAATAAACAAGATATCACACATATAGCTAAAGAACCATGGCATTTTAGATATGTTGGTTTTCCTCATTCAATTATTATGAAAGAACAAGATCTATGTTTAGAAGAATATCATGATTTTATTAAAAATCATACAATATATAATCCATATATTTATGTTGCTCATCAAAAAATAATAGAAATTTTCTATGTGCCAATGACTCAAGAAAAAACAACTCTTTGTTTAAAAGATGATGTAGTTTATCAAGTTTCAGGAAATAACATAGATGGATTTATTATTACAGCATGGAGAACATATTTATGAGAAAAGGGTATCCATGGATTGATAGAATGAGGATTGTTGCAGCCATATTGGTTGTAAGTATTCATATATCACCACTTTTACAACTTAATGCAACAGCAGATTTTATTTTAACAAGAATAGTTGGACGTTTAGCTGTTCCCTTTTTCTTCATAACAACATCATATTTCTTGTTTATTAATGGTTATCCATCAAATGAAAAAATAAAGAAAACATTAATTCAATTAAGTCAATGGTATCTTCTTTCTATGCTTATATATTTTCCAATAATGATTTATAATCATTATTTTCAATCCAGTGATTTATTTATTATTATAAAAGATTTATTAATTGATGGAACATTTTATCATTTATGGTATTTTCCAGCAGTTATGATAGGAATAATAATTGTTTTGGTATTAAAAAAATATTTTTCAATAAAAGTATCATTCATAGTAACTTTGTTTCTTTATTTAATAGGGTTATGTGGTGATTCATATTATGGTGTTATTCAAGTCCCTATAATAAAAGATTTTATAAATGGGTTATTTCAATATATGGACTATACCAGAAATGGCTTCTTCTTTGCTCCATTATTTTTAATGATTGGTATTTTCATAACTGAGCATCAAAGTAGATTAACATTGAAAGGAAATATAGTGTTATTAGTTATATCATTTTTATTAATGAGTTTAGAAGCACAAAAGATTCATATGATGGAAATTGTGAAACATGATTCTATGTATATATTATTACCTGTTGTTTCTTATTTTTTATTTCAATTATTAATTCTTCATCAAGGTGAACGTCATAAAAATATGAAAGATATATCACTTTATATTTATATTATTCATCCAATGATGATTGTTATTGTAAGAATGATAGGTAAAACTTTGAAATTAAATGTTATTGTAAGTCATAACTTTATTCAATTTATATGTGTTATAACTTTATCAATTGGAATATCAATTCTTATAAATCAATATTTACAAAGAGGTGAGAGAAATGAAACAAACAATGTATGATTGTTATAGAAGTTGGATAGAAATAGATTTAAAAGCATTACAACATAATATAATTGAACTTATTTCATTATTAGATGATCCTCAGCAGTTGATGGCAGTTGTGAAAGCTGATGCATATGGACATGGTGCAGTTCAAATTTCTCAAAAATTAAATCAAATGGGTATTTCATCTTTCGCAGTGGCGACTTTAAGTGAAGCTATTGAGTTAAGGGAAAATAATATAACAGGAGATATTTTAATTTTGGGTTATACAGATGCAAAGCAAGCAAAGTTAATTCATCAATATCAACTTATTCAAACTGTTGTTGATTATGAGCATGCTTTAGCATTAGAACAAGAACAAATTGATATTCAAGTCCATATAGCTGTTGATTCTGGAATGCACCGTTTAGGTTTGACATTGGCTCAAATACAAAAGATTAAAACAATATATTCTTTTCAATATTTACATATTAAAGGTATCTTTTCACATTTATGTGTATCAGATGAAAAAACTGTTGCAAGTCAAAAATATACACAATATCAAATTCATAATTTTTTTGAAGTTATTAAAGAATTAAAAAAGGATAAATTAGATGTTGGTAAAGTTCATATTCAAAGTAGTTATGGTCTATTAAATTATTCTACACTTCATTGTGACTTTGTAAGAGTTGGTATTATGATGTATGGTGTTTATTCATCAAAACAAGATCAAAACAATAATAAAATTTCATTAAATCCTGTTCTTTCATTAAAATCAAAAATCATTCATATTCATCATATACAAAAAAATGAAACAATTGGATACGGAAGAACATATCAATCAGATAAAAAAAGAAAAATTGCTATTGTACCTATTGGTTATGCTGATGGAATACCAAGAGATTTATCTAACTATGGATATGTTATTGTTCATAGTCAAAAAGTCCCTATCATAGGAAGGATATGTATGGATCAATTAACTATTGATATTAGTGATATTGATGGTGTTAATGAAGGAGATATTGTAACAATTATTGGACAAGATGGTATAGCAAATCAAGATGTAGAAACAATTGCTGAAATGTCACATACAATTTCTAATGAAATATTAAGTCAATTAGGAAGTCGATTACCTAGAATCATTAAAGGAGGACAATTATGCAAAGAAGGTATTATCAATCACATAAACTAAAAATAAGAATAAAACGTGTTCTTATTGTTGTTTGTTGCTTTTGTTTATTTATTTTATTGGTTTCTTCTCAACTTACACGAATAAAATTAATGATAAAAGGTTATGATTTTCATTCACAAAATATTATCTTATCTTTAGATGAACAACAAATAGATGAATATTTATTATATAATAATAAGATTGATTTTCATAAATGGGATAAAGTTAAAAACCAACAACATTATTATGATTATCAATATTATTCTCAACTTCATAAAAATAAATCTATAAATGAAATTGTTAATGAAATAGATCAATTTTATCAATTATATGATAGAAAACTATCCTCATTAAAATATGATATTCAGATATGTAGGAAATTAATGAGAAATTATTCTATTAAAGAAATATCAATTCTTGCTAATTATCATTATACATATCCAAAAGTTAAAGATTATTTGGATATAAAAGGTTGCATGATTGATGATATACCACAATATATTCATTCTCAAAAAAGTGCATTAAAAGCAGTTCTATCTGTTTCTTATCCTTTTATTGATTCACATAATAAAATTCATTGTCAATATACTATAAATGAACCAGAAAATAATTTAGTTTTTATAAAAAAAGGATTTCAGGTTTCAAAGGATTACATACCTCAAGATCTTGTAAAAGTTAGTATTCCAATAGCCCCAGATAATACACATAATATGTTAAGAAAAGAAGCAGCCCAAGCATTGAAAAAAATGTATGATGATGCTCTTCAACTTGATTATCATTTGGTGTTGAATAGTGGATATCGTTCATATCATGAACAAAAGAAGATATATGATGATTATTTTACGATTTATGATGAAGTAACAGCAAGTGGTTTAGTAGCATTACCAGGTTCAAGTGAACATCAATTAGGTTTAGGAGCAGATTTAACAAGTCAAAGTGTTATTGATAAACAAAGAATGGTTTTTGGTGATACTAAGGAATATCAGTGGGTAAGAAAAAATGCCCATTTGTATGGGTTTATTTTAAGATATCCACAAAATCAATCAGCATTAACAGGTACAGCTAATGAACCATGGCATATAAGATATGTTGGAAAAGATGTTGCTCAAGAAATATATAAAAATCAATGGACTTTTGAAGATTATATTCTTCATTATGGATTTGATTATCATATGACTAAAGAATAATATTTATTATTCTTTCAGATTGTAGACAAACCTCTGGTTTTTAATGAGAGGTTTTCTTATGTATAAATTTCTTTTAATGAAATATATCAAATTCTAAACAATAGATAAGTGGATGAAACATTTTGGTATTGAATCCATAACAATGACAGCTTTCTTGTTCACCATCCCAATCATTATTCAGTTGAAGAAGTAAGGATTCGATTTCATTTTCAGCTATTTGAAAAGTAATAAAAAATTCATTATGATTTTTCAAAAGTGCATATGGACGTGAAGGAGATATAGAAAAATTGTCATTCATATTCATGAGTAATTGTTTAATATGATTTTCATCATTTTCATTTTTGCTTGATATAATAACATGTAATCTTGCTAACATAGAATCACCTCATATATCATATTGTAACATAAAATAATTTTATTGGATAGATGAAACAACGTTTCATAAAATATATGATAAGAGTAGAAATAATGAAATATATTTATAAAATATTAAAGAAGTATTTACTCTTTTATTGATTTACAATACAATAGAGTTATGGTATAAGGAGGACAATATTGATGGAGAAAAAAATGCCAAAAGATTTTTATTGGGGTGGTTCAGTTTCATCTTTTCAAACTGAAGGACATAGAAATGAAGGAGGAAAAGGAGTTTGTATATATGATGTAAGACCTATGAATCCAGAATTTTCAGATTGGAATGATGCAATTGATGAATATACTCGTTATGATGAAGATATTGCATTGATGAAAGATATGGGATTCAATTTTTACCGTTTTAGTATTTGTTGGTCACGTATTATTCCAGATGGGACATTAGATGAACCAGTGAATGAAGAAGGAGTTAAATTTTATAGTGATCTAATTGATAAACTATTAGCTGCTGGTATTGAACCAATGATTACATTAGTACATTTTGATATGCCATATCATTTGGTTAAAAATTATAATGGTTTTGCATCTCGTTATGTTGTTGATTGTTTTGAAAGATATGCAAAAGTTTGTATTGAAAGATTTGGTGATAGAGTTAAACATTGGATGAGTTTTAATGAACAAAACTTACATAGTCAAATGTTAAGAGTTTCAAATGCTGAAGAAATTCCTGAAGGTGTTTCATTACCTAAACATTTATATCAAGTTACTCATAATGTTATGATGGCTCATTGTAAAGCTGTTCGTGCTTTAAGACAAATGCAACCAGATGCTAAGTTCTGTGGAATGGGAGCAGTTACTAATATTTATGCTTATGAAAACAGTCCAGAAAATAATTTATTTGCAACACAAGCATATCAATTATTGAATACATATTTAGTTGATACTTTTGCTAATGGAAAATATCCTGAATATTGGAATGCATATCTTGAAAATAGAGGATGGTCTCCAGAATTAGAAGAAGGAGATGAAGAATTATTAAAATATACAGTTGATTATATTGCATTCTCTTATTATCGTTCAAATACTGTTAAGACTGGTCAATTTGATTATGAAAGACCAGCATGTGAATGTGTAAGTGAACAACAAATTCAAAATCCACATTGTTGGGCTAATGAATGGGGATGGGAAGTTGATCCAAATGGTTTCAGATGGACATTAAATGATTTATGTCATAGAACAGGACTTCCAGTATTTGTATTAGAAAATGGTATTGGATGGAGAGAAGATAGAACTCAAGAAGAAATTGATCAAATGTTAGCAGAAGGAACAACAATCGAAGATGATTATAGAATTGATTATCATAGAGATCATATTCAAGCAATGAAAGATGCTATGTTTGAAGATGGAGTTGATTGTTTAGGATATATTACATGGGGTCCAATTGATATTTTAGCATCAATGTGTAATATGGATAAACGTTATGGATTTGTTTATGTTAATAGAACAAATAAAGATTTAAGAGATATGAAACGTATTCCTAAAAAATCATTTGCTTGGGTAAAGAAAGCATTTGAATCTAATGGAGAAGATTTAGATTAATATTTTAAAATAATATATATAACTTAAAGCGGACATGATGTCCGTTTTTTGTATACTATGATTGATAAATCTATGTCTGTTTTTGCTTTATTGTTATTTGTTTGATATTATAATAAAATAGAATTGATGATGAATATATTCTTTATAAAAAGAATAAGTTAATTTTGAGTTTATAATATTTATATAGAATAAAAATATTAATAAAGGAGGATTTCAAATGATACAGATAAAAAACATTTGTAAAGTATATAGAACAGGTCATTTAACTCAAAAGGCATTAGATAAAGTTAGTCTTAATTTGAGAGAAAATGAATTTGTTGCGATATTAGGACCTAGTGGTTCTGGAAAAACAACGCTATTAAATATTATTGGTGGTCTTGATCGTTATGATGAAGGAGATTTAATTATTAATGGTATATCAACAAAAAATTATAAAGATAGAGATTGGGATTCATATAGAAATCATACAATAGGTTTTGTTTTTCAAAGTTATAATTTGATTCCTCATCAAACAGTTTTGTCAAACGTAGAGCTTGCATTAACTATATCAGGTATATCTAAAGAAGAACGAAAACAAAGAGCAAAAAAAGCACTTGAACAAGTAGGACTTGGTAATCAAGGACACAAGAAACCTAATCAAATGTCTGGAGGTCAAATGCAACGTGTTGCTATTGCTAGAGCGTTGGTTAATGATCCAGATGTTTTATTAGCGGATGAACCTACTGGAGCATTAGATAGTGAAACAAGTATACAAATTATGAAATTATTAAAAGAAGTTGCTAAGGATCGTTTGGTTGTTATGGTTACCCATAATCCTGAATTAGCAGAAGAATATGCTACACGTATTGTACAATTACATGATGGTGTTATTTATTCTGATTCTTTACCATTTGAGGTGAATTCATTGGATAAACCAAAACATCAAAACATGGGAAAAGCATCAATGTCTTTTTTAACAGCATTATCATTAAGTTTTCATAACTTAAGAACAAAAAAAGCAAGAACAATACTAACATCATTTGCAGGTTCAATAGGAATTATAGGGATTGCTTTGATATTATCATTATCTAATGGAGTCAATCAATATATACGTTCTATTGAAGAAGAAACATTATCAGAATACCCATTACAAATCCAAAGTACAGGAATTTCTATGGGGGCAATGTTTACTGATGAACAATCAGATGAAGATAAGGTTAAAGATGCTTCAAAAATTCAAGTTGCACAAATGATTACAAATATGTTTTCTAAGATTGGTTCAAATGATTTAGAATCATTAAAAAAATATTTCGATAGTGAAAATAGTCAGATTGATAAATATACAAATTCAATAGAATATAATTACAATGTATCTCCACAAATATATAGTTTAAAATCAAATAAAGTGAGACGAGTTCATCCTGATAGTTCATTTTCATCATTAGGATTAGGATCTTCAACAACTTCAAATAGTTTTATGTCAATGGCAATGAGTACAGATGTTTTTTTTCAAATGCCTAATAATCCTAATCTTTATGAAAATCAATATGATATTAAATCTGGACGTTGGCCAAAAAACTATAATGAATGTGTTTTGATTTTATCAAAAAGTGGTAAAATAAGTGATTTTATGCTTTATACTTTGGGACTCCGTGATTTTAAAGAGCTAGATGATATGGTTCATCAATTTTCTAATGAAGAAAAAGTAGATACTCCACAATATAATCAAGCATATTCTTATGATGAGGTTTTAGGAACAGAATTTAAACTTGTAAATGCTTGTGATTATTATGAATATGATCAAACGTATAAAGTCTATAAAGATAAAACAGATGATAAAAAGTATATGAAAGATTTGGTTCAAAAAGGAGAAACATTAACAGTTGTGGGTGTTGTTCAACCTTCTGAAGATGCTTCAGCAATGATGTTAGGCTCTGGTATAGGTTATCCTGCTTCTTTGACTCAACATGTGATTGAAGCATCACAAAAAAGTGATATTGTAAAGAAGCAATTAGCACATCCAGATATCAATGTTTTGACTGGTAAATCTTTTAAAGAAAGTGAAAATAATAAAAAATTTGATATGAAATCATTGTTTACAATTGATGCTAATACAATGAAAAAAGCTTTTACTTTTGATCAAAATCAAATATCATTGGATATGAATAATATAGATTTCAGTCAAATTAAATTAGATACCAATACTTTACCATCTATTGATTTGTCAACACTTTTATCAGATATAAAGATAAATTTAACTCAACAACAAATAGAAAAATTAAGTCAAACATTAATAACTGATTTTCAAAAATATATTATTAAAAATCATTTTACTGATCCTGAGAAAATGAATGAGTATTTTATTGCTTATTTACAAAATGAGCAAACACAATTATTTATTGGACAAGAAATAACAAATGTACTCAAGGAATCTGGGATAACAGAACAATTACAAACAACTTTAGAAACACGTATACAAACAATGATGTCTCAATATAGTGAACAAATTATACGTTCATTACAACAACAATTAGAAACTCTTATGGCTCAACAAATGGGAGCATTAACTCAAAATATGCAAAAGCCATTTAAGATTGATACATCTATGTTTGCGAAAGCAATTAAAGTGAATGTAAGTGAAAAAGAATTATCTGAGTTAATGATGTCATTAATGACAACTGAGACAATATCTTATGATAATAATCTAAAAAAACTTCAATATGCCGAATTTGATAAACCTAGTGGAATTAATATATATCCCAAAGATTTTGAAACGAAACAAGAAGTGATACGTATTTTAGATGATTATAATGCAAAAATGAAAGATGTTGATGAAGATAAGGTTATTTCTTATACTGATTATGTAGGAACATTGATGTCATCAGTAACAGATATGATTAATGCTATTAGTTATGTTTTGGTTGCTTTTGTTGCTATTTCATTAATTGTTTCTTCAATTATGATTGGTGTTATTACGTATATTAGTGTTTTAGAACGTAAAAAAGAAATTGGTATATTACGTGCAATAGGAGCATCTAAGAATAATGTATCACAAGTATTTAATGCCGAAACAATCATGATTGGATTATTAGCTGGAATATTAGGAATAGTGATATCCTTGTTGTTATTGATACCTGGAAATATGCTTATTCACCAATTATCTGGAATTAATAGTATTAATGCAACAATTCCAATCAATGCAGCTATTATTCTTGTTGCATTAAGTGTTATTTTGACATTTTTAGGAGGATTAATTCCTGCTAGAAAAGCGTCTAAAAGTGATCCTGTAACAGCATTAAGATCTGAATAGGAGAATATGAAAGACTTGTAAGTTTGTTTTGAATACCTTAAAGTTGATTTAACTTTTTGGTGTTCATTTCAAAACAAGTCTTTTTTTGTTAATGGTAAAAACTTTATTAAAGTCATTTTTTTAAAATTAAGGTTATTTTGTATCAAACACGAAGTTGAAGGGAATAAAATGTTTTATATAACTATAAAG
>OFGE01002897.1_pt1 | contig 12108 bp, 6 predicted proteins | sample 1521681 | NCBI WGS metagenome assembly OFGE01 (sample SAMEA3504093, study PRJEB24116) | mouse gut metagenome | biome: mouse gut; feature: mouse-associated habitat; material: faeces | place: Denmark | collected 2011 | reverse complement strand
AAATCCTCTTTCCTTTGCATTACCCCGGTTTCTCGCCTGTCCTCATTTGGCTTCGTAAACGCCTTATTGACAGGCATTACGAAGGCATTTGTCCCTTTTTATTCGTCTTTTCCAAAGATTTTTCGTATCTTTGGCTTCGTCGAAGATATCCCCGTCTCGACATTCACTGGAAACAATATTTTTATGTTAGACCGCAACCTGATAAAAATCTACGAGCAGAGCTTTCGCGACAACCGCGAGATGTCGGCTCTGACCGACTACTTCAAGGGCGAATCGTTCTCATATTACGAAATGGCCAAGGAGATCGCCAAACTGCATCTGCTGTTCCGCAAGGCCGACATAAAGCGCGGCGACAAGATTGCGCTTATAGGCCGCAACAATACGCGCTGGTGCATAACCTACATTGCCACGATAACCTACGGTGCCGTTATAGTGCCCATATTGCAGGACTTCGCGCCCAACGACGTGATACATATCATCAACCACTCGGAGAGCAAGCTGCTCTTTCTGGGCGACAACTTCTGGGACGATATCGAGGAGGAGCAGATTCCGCATGTGGATGCCGTATTCTCGCTTACGGACTACCATGTGATCCACGAGCGCGACGGCCACACGCTGACCAAGTATGTGTCGAATATCGTGCGCCACTATCGCGAGGCCTATCCCCGCGGCTTCGGCAGCGAGGATATCAAATACCCCGATATTCCGAACGATGCGGTCTGCCTGCTGAACTATACCTCGGGTACGACAGGCTCTTCGAAAGGCGTCATGCTGACGGTCAATAACCTGACGGGCAACGTCCTTTTCGCACTCAGCGTCGACAATCCCCTCACGGGAGACAAGTATTTCCACCGCGGCGGCCGCACGCTGTCGTTTCTGCCGCTGGCACATGCCTACGGCTGTGCGTTCGACTTTCTGACGCAGCTGGCCTGCGGTGCCCATATCACGCTTCTGGGACGCATCCCTTCGCCCAAGATTCTGGTCGAGGCGATGCAGATAACGCGTCCGACCGTGATTTGCAGCGTGCCGCTGGTGCTCGAAAAGGTATATCGCAAGAGCATTCTGCCGCTGTTGGAGAAGGGGCCTATGAGCATCGCCATGAAGATTCCGTTTATCAATACGGCGATATACTCCACGATCCGCTCGCGCCTTATGGAGCAGTTCGGCGGGTGTCTCAATCTGTTCATCGTCGGCGGTGCCGCGCTCAATCAGGAGACCGAGGCGTTCCTGCGCAAGATCAAATTCCCGCTGACGGTGGGCTACGGTATGACCGAGTGCGCCCCCTTGATAAGTTTCAGCGATCATCAGGACTTCAAGCCCGGCTCGTGCGGCAAGTACCTCAAAGGTTATCTCGAAGCCAAAATCGACTCGCCCGATCCCGAAAACCGTCCGGGCGAGCTGCTCGTGCGCGGCGAACATGTGATGAATGGCTATTACAAGAACGATAAGGCGACCAAGGCCGTGCTTACGGCCGACGGCTGGCTGCATACGGGCGACATGTGCACTATGGACGCCGACGGCACGCTCTACATCCGCGGCCGCTGCAAGACGATGATACTCTCGGGCTCGGGGCAGAATATCTATCCCGAGGAGATCGAGGACAAGCTCAACAACATGTATATGGTTTTGGAGTCGCTGGTGGTGGAGAACAACGGCAAGCTGACGGCTCTGGTGGTGCCCGACTACGAGCTCTCGAATATTGAGGGCGTCGATGTCGACGACCTGCCAAAGATCATGGAGGATAACCTCAAACAGCTCAATTCGCAGGTGGCCTCTTACGAACGTATCGCCAACATCGTGATCTATCCCAAGGAGTTCGAGAAGACGCCCAAGCGCAGCATCAAGCGTTATCTATACAACGCCAATACGCTCAATCTGTCGTAACGACATATCCGCTCGATGAAAAGACGGGCTGCCGATAATTCGGCAGCCCGTCGTGCGTTGCGTGCGTTGCGTGCGTTGCGTGCGCCTTGTGCAACGCATGCGTTTTTGGATGTTGCGGCCGGTTTGCCTGCGCGCAAACCGGCTGTGGATGACCGGCAGGCTGCCTATGCTGTGTGTCGTTGCGCCTGAGCCGTCTGCCGGACGGCAGCGCAGAGGCGGCGTAAATGGGCGCAGAGGCGGCGTGCCGCAATCAATTCCAGAGATACGATGTCTGGTAGTATGCGGCGGCTTCGCGAACGGCATCCTCGTCGATACGGCCGACGGGCTGCATGTCGTACTCCGAGTCGGAGATCTTCTCGACGGCGTATTGCTTGACGCCGTCCGTGAGCGAGCGGCGTGCGCTGCTGCTGCGCGGCGACATTATGGTCAGCGTATCGTTTTTCAGATAGCCCAAGTCCTGATATGTGGCGATGAAAGCGCGCTCGGGATACTCCTCGTCGAGGATGTCGCGGCCATAGAAAGCCGAGTCGTATTCCATGTCGAGAAGTGCGAACAGCGTGGGCATGATGTCGATCTGCGATGCGACCTTTGCCACGGCCTGCGGCGCGAAGCGCGACGGGGAGTAGATCATGGCCGGTATGCGGTATTTTTCGAGCGGTATTTCGATCTTGCCGGCACTCGACGCACAGTGGTCGGCCGTGATGACGAATACCGTATTGTCGAACCACTCCTCGCGGCTCGCCTTTTCGAGGAAGCGCCCGAGGGCATAGTCGCTGTACATGACGCCGCCCTCGCGTATCTTCTCTGTGGGCGGTATCGAGATGCGTCCGTCGGGGTAGGTGTAGGGACGGTGGTTGCTGACGCTCATCACATGCGCGAAGAACGGGTGCGAATCGGCGGCGGCCTTCTCCGACAGGGTCTTCAACACCTTGTCATAGGCATCCTCGTCGCATACGCCCCATATGTTGGCGAACGTGATCTCGTCGGGCGAGTAGCTCTCCTTGTCGATGATGTCGTAGTGGTTGGAACCGAAGAACGACTTCATGTTGTCGAAGTAGCTCATGCCGCCGTAGAAGTATGTCACGGAGTATCCCTTCTGTTGTTTGAGCATGCGCCCGGTGGAGTTCATGTCGGCGTGCTGCTCGCGCTTGATGACGCTCTGGCCGGGGCACGGGGGCAGCGACAGCGTGACGGCTTCCAGCCCGCGCACGGTGCGGTTGCCCGTGGCGAACATGTTGTCGAAGACTATCGCGCGGCGGCTCAGAGAGTCGAGCGCAGGGGTAAGGCCGTTGCCGTTGCCGTAACGCTCCATGAACGACGCCGACATGCTTTCGAGCGTTATAAGTACTATGTTGGGGCGCTGCTCGCTGCCCGTCGAGGCTATGCGGCGCATGTTGCCCTCCGAGGAGCCGTACTCGTCGAATATGCGGCGGCGCGCCTGGTCATCGTCGAGGGTGGGGTAGAACTGTCTGTAATCGATACGGTTCTTGAAGAATGCGTCGAAGAACCTATACACTCCGTTGGCCTGCAACTCGTTGAGATAGACGTTGGGCGTCTGCTGCCAGCGCGTGTTGAAGACAAGCAGGCCGAAGGCTGCGGCGGCTGCGACGAGATAGACGGGCGAGACGACGGCTTTCCAGCGCCAGCCCTCCCCCATAAGGTCGGTTCGAGGTATATCGCGGCGGAACAGCGCCCATGTCACGGCTGCCGTAATGGCGAGCATGATGCCTACGAGCGGTATTATCGGATACGACTCCATGATGTTGCCTATGACCTCGTTGGTGTAGATCAGGTAGTCGACGGCTATGAAGTTGTAACGCACGCCGAACTCGTCCCAGAAGATATATTCGCTGATGACGTTGAAGACTATGACGCACACGTATATCGACAGCAGCAGCCCGAAGCCGAAGAGGGTCATCGGCCGGCGTACGCGCTTGAAAAATAGCTTGATGCCGAACACTGCGGCCAGCAGTGCGGTAAGGATCGACCCTGCAAGAGGCGCGACGCTGCCGTACTCGTGCAGGATGTTGTGTGCGAATGTCGTGTAGCAGAACAGTCCGACCAGATGGCCGAAGATGATGTAGCCGGCCGGCCGGCGGTACTTGGCCTCTGTGGCCAGAAGCATGAACAGCCAGACGAATATGTAGGCTATGGTTATGACGCACAAGTCGTTGAGTGCTCCCAGCAGGAATATCTGCATCCAGCCGCCGAGCGAGAATCCCGTGTCGACGGTCTGCGGGTTGAACAACAGAACGATGCGCAGCAGCGTGCCTACGCCGAGCGTGAGGGCTGCGAGCTTGAACCATATTCTCAGGAACAGGGCTATGCTCGGATTGTTTCTTATGTTGCGTAGTGTATCCATACTTATCGGTTTTTCGGCGACAAATATATATAATATGGGGCAATTATCCGCAATCTTGTGCAGATGTTATTCGCAGCCGGCCGCTTTCAGCCGAGCATGTCGCCCTGATGTGCGTCGAGCTGTCGCATGCGTCTGTCGAGCATCGCCCACAGCGTACCGCTGCGCAGACCGTGCCAGCAGCGGTTGGCGAGGTAGTGCGGCGGCACCTCGCTTATGATGCGCTCTATGGCGATGTTTGCGGGCAGGCGGCGTATTATGTCTGCCACGAGATCGATATATTGCTCCGCCGTCCACGAGACGAAGCGCTGCGGCTCGGCGGGGAGCCACAGCGCTTCGAGCGGCGTCGAACGCAGTATTTGCAGGCGGTGGAGCTTGATGCTCGACAGCGGCATGCGGGCTATGTCGGCCGTGCCGTGCAGGATCGATGCGGAGTCCTCGCCGGGCAGGCCGAGGATGAAGTGTCCGCCGACGGCGATGCCGCGAGATGCCGCGGCCTCGACGGCACGGCGCGAGGCGGCGAAGTCGTGGCCGCGCCCCAAGGCGTCGAGCGTGGCGTCGCATGTCGACTCGATACCGTACTCTATGGCTACGTAGCGGTGCCGGGCGAGGTCGGCGATCATATCGAGCTTCTCGTCGTCTACCGTGTCGGGGCGCGTGCCGATTATAAGGCCTGCGACCGAGGGGTGGCTCAGCGCGCGGGCGTAGATGCGCGCAAGCTCGTCGACGGGTGCGTAGGTGTTGGAGTATGATTGCAGATAGGCGATGTATCCGTCGGCCGTGCGGCCGCGGCGCGCGTGGAATGCTATACCCTCGTCGATCTGTCGCAGGATATCCCGCGTGCCGGAACAGTAGCGCGGCGTGAAGGCGTCGTTGCGGCAGAAGGCGCATCCGCGGGTGGAGATCGCCCCGTCGCGGTTGGGGCATGTGAATCCCGCGTCGACCGATATTTTCTGCACGCGTTCCAGACCCGTCGCGCGGCGCAGATATTGCGCGTATGTCGTAAATCGCCGTTCCATGTCGCGAAGATAGTAAAAAACGATGCGCCAACGGATTTTGAGGCTCGATATTTGGCGAATAGAAAAAATTTGCATAACTTTATAATCCGTAAACGTCGGGGCGGATTGCGCTCTGCCATGCGACGTTCGGTGTGTATATCATGCACGAAAGTTAAAAACTTAAAACTTCTGATAGTATGAAAAATTATTCAGCAAAAGAGATTAAGAACATCGTTCTTGTGGGTGCCCCCGGCGCCGGTAAAACCACTCTTGCCGAAGCAATGGCTTTCGAGGGAAAGGTAATAGACCGCAGGGGAAGCATAGAGACGAACAATACTCTTTCGGACAACACCGACATCGAGCACGAATACAAGCGGTCGATCTACTCGACGATCCTCTTTACGGAGTTCAAGGAGCGCAAACTCAATATAATAGACTGTCCCGGATCGGACGATTTCTGCGGTAACCTCTTCTCGGCCTTCAAGGTGGGCGACGTGGGCGTCATGGTGCTCAATGCCCAGAACGGCTGGGAGGTGGGCAGCGAGTTGCAGTCGCGTTACGCCCGCATACTCAACAAACCGCTTATCGGCGTGGTAAACCAGCTCGACGGCGACAAGGCCAACTTCGAGGCTGCCGTCGAGGGCATCGCGGCCAATTCGCCCGTGAAGCCCGTCATCGTGCAGTATCCCGTGAATCAGGGTGCGGGCTTCGACTCGTTCATCGACGTGCTGATGATGAAGATGTACCGCTTCAAGGACGATAACGGCACGCGCGAGGAGCTGGAAATACCGGCCGAGGAGCAGGAGCGCGCCGCAGCGCTCAATCAGGAGCTTGCCGAGGCGGCCGCCGTGTACGACGACGCACTTATGGAGCTCTACTTCGAGAAGGGTGCGCTGACGCAGGACGACATACGTTCGGGTCTGAAACTCGGCGTGTCGAAGCGCGACGTGATGCCGATCTTCTGCACCAGCGGCAAGCGCGACATAGGCACCAAGCGTCTTATGGAGTTCATCATAAACGTGGCTCCGGGTCCGTTGAAGGCTCCGGCATTCCTTACCACCGAGGGCGAGGAGCTGCATCCCGAGGCCGATGCTCCGACGGCGCTGTTCATATTCAAGAGCCAGCTCGAACAGCATATCGGCGAGATTACCTATTTCCGCGTTGTACGCGGCAAGGTGACCGAGGGCATGGAGCTGGTCAACAGCCGCACGGGCAACAAGGAGAAGCTGTCGCAGCTCTTCGCCGTTGCCGGCAAGAACCGCATCAAGGTCGGCGAGCTGTCGGCCGGCGATATCGGCTGCACCGTCAAGTTGAAGGGTTCGCGCACCAACGACACGCTCGCCGCGCCGTCGACACCCGTTAGCGTCGAGCCGATCGTATTCCCCGAGCCGCGTTACAGAGCGGCGGTCAAGGCCAAGGAGCAGAACGACGAGGAGAAGCTGGGCAAGCTGCTCAACGATGCCAAGTACGAGGATCCGACTATCCTGGTCGAGTATTCGAAAGAGCTGAAACAGACTATTATACAAGGACAGGGCGAGCATCATCTCAACATCCTGAAATATCGTCTTTCGACCGAGAACAAAATGGAGATGGAGTTCTTCGCGCCGAAGATTCCGTACAGGGAGACCATTACCAAGGTCGCGCAGGCCGACTACCGTCACAAGAAGCAGTCGGGCGGTTCGGGACAGTTCGGCGAGGTGCACATGGTCATCGAGCCCTATTACGAGGGCATGCCCGAGCCGACGAAGTACAAGGTCAACGGCAAGGATATCACGGTGAATATCAAGGGCAAGGAGGAGTATGACCTGCCGTGGGGCGGCAAGTTGCAGTATTACAACTCTATCGTCGGAGGCGCCATCGATGCCCGCTTCATGCCGGCGATATTGAAGGGTATCATGGAGAAGATGGACGAAGGCCCGCTTACGGGATCGTATGCGCGCGACATCCGCGTCGTGATCTACGACGGTAAGATGCATCCGGTCGATTCGAACGAGATCTCGTTCAAGCTGGCTGCGCGCAACGCGTTCAAGGAGGCGTTCCGCAACGCAGGACCCAAGATAATGGAACCGATCTACAATGTCGAGGTGCTTACGCCCAGCGAATACATGGGCTCGGTAATGAGCGACTTGCAGAACCGTCGTGCCATGATTATGGGCATGGAGTCGGACAAGGGATTCGACCGTCTCAATGCGCGCGTGCCTCTGGCCGAGCTGTACCGTTACTCGACATCGCTCTCGTCGCTCACGTCGGGTGCTGCGACCTACACGATGCAGTTCGCATCTTACGAGCAGGTGCCGGCCGACGTTCAGGACAAGCTGTTGAAGGCATACACCGATACGGACGAGGATTGACGGGCTGCGGCCGGCATCCCGGTGCCGTGCGGCGCTCTGAGCGGATGAACATGCGGCGGATAGCTTCGGCTGTCCGCCGCTGTTCGGTTCGTGTGCCGGCCGGTATGCCGCTCGGCTCGCGGCGGCCGTGTCGGCACTCGGGCGCGTGTCGAGGCCGCATGCGGCTGCATGACGCGAAAATAGGTATAAATACTATCTGAAAAACGGATAAAATTATACACCTTTGTCGCCGAATTATTAAATAAACAGACTTATACAATGAAGATCAAACATCTATGTATCGCGGCCGCGCTGTCGGCAGCCGCCCTCACAGGCGTCAATGCCCAGCAGCCCGAGTCGTTGCAGGCTCAGATCGAATCGCTCAACGCCCGTATAGCCTCTTTGGAGACCGATTTGGCCGAGAGCCGCGGCAAGGCCGACGGCGGTGCGAAGTCTTTCTTCGACGAGCATTTGAGAATTTCAGGGTACGTACAGGTCGGCTACGAGTGGACCGAGGATACGGCCTCGACCTTCTTTCTGAAACGTGCGCGCTTCAAGGTCGACGGCGATTTGTGGCGCGACAAGCTCGACTACTGCTTGCAGATCGAGTTCGCTTCGCCCAAGGTCGTCGACGCATACGTCAGATTCAAGCCTATGGCGCAGGTCAATGCCCAGTTGGGTCAGTTCAAGATACCGTTCTCGATCGAGAATACCGAGTATGCGCCGCTGCGTGCCGAGTTCATCGAATACCCGCTGGCACTGCGCAAGCTGGTGCGCATGGACGATGTGTGCGGCATCTCGTCGACGGGTCGCGACATCGGAGCGCAGATCTACGGATCGTTCTTCGAGCAGGAGGGCTACCACATACTCAATTACAGCGTAGCCGTGATGAACGGTTCGGGCATCAACAAGCTCGACGACAACAAATCCAAAGATCTTATAGGCCGCGTAATGCTGCGCCCGATAAAGAATCTTCTGGTCTCGGGCTCGTACATGTGGAGCGAGGTGCCCATAGGCGATAACCCCTATGCCGAGGCGTCGCGCTGGGGCGTGGGTGCCGAGTACGACTGTCCGCGCTTCGTGGCGCGTTCGGAGTATGTCGTCGGCCGCACGGCCGGCATCGACTCTCACGGTGCCTATGTAACGGCCGGATACAAGTTCGACGCTCCTTTCGTGGCGCTGGCGCGCTGGGAGTTCTTCGACGAGAACAAGGCCGTACACGGATACCGCCAGACGAACTATGCCGTAGGCGTGGACTATCGCCCGTTGAAGTATCTGCGCATGCAGCTCAACTATACCTATGCCGTTTACAGCGATGAGAGCCGCCATAACATCAGCGGCATCAACTTCATGCTGTCGGGAATATTCTAAACCGATAGAGTTACAAATTCGAATTTATGGGAAACTTCTTCAAAAAACTACTTGTCGAGGACTGGGTGGTCGTCATCGTGAGCATTCCGCTTCTCTTGCTGGCCGCCTTTGCCTGCGCTCTGCCGGGCGGAGGCCCCTCGGTGCCCTCTACGCTCTCGACTCTCGGGGCCTGGGGCAACATAGGCGTGTTGTTCGCCATAGCTCTGGCGATACTCTTCGTAGGAAACAAGCTGTTGGGACGTCCGCTCAGAGGCCTTCTGGTGTCGTTCGTGGCGGTCTTCGCCGTGGCGCTGCTGGCGCAGTGGGTGGCCAAGATCGATACGATCAAGTACTACGGTTTCGAGGCCGTCTTCTTCTCGGTCATATTCGGCCTTATCATCCGCAACTGCTTCCGTATACCCGAGTGGTTGAAGCCGGCGATTCAGGGCGAGTTCTTCATCAAGATAGGCGTGGTGTGCCTCGGCGCGACGATTCTGTTCCGCGACGTGATGAAGTCGGGCAGCGTCGGTCTGGTTCAGGCGTTGATCGTGGTCTGCATAGTGTGGTTCTTCGCCTATTTCATTGCGCGCAGATTGAAGGTCGACCGCGCGACGGCGATGACGCTTTCGAGCGGCGTGTCTATATGCGGCGTGTCGGCTTGTATCACGGCTGCGCGTGTGGCCGGTACCGACGACCGCAAGTTGTCGTATATAGTCTCGGTCGTTCTGATTATCGTCGTGCCGATGATCTATCTTATGCCGTGGCTTGCCGAGACGATCATCCCTCTCATAACGTCCGATCCCGTCGTGCAGCAGGAGATAGCCGGTGCATGGATCGGCGGTACGATCGATACCACCAGCGGTGTGGCCGCCTCGTCGGAGATGGCTTTCAGCGCTCATGGAGATCTGGCCAATAAGACGGCCGTCATCGTGAAGGCTACGCAGAACGTCCTGATCGGCGTTGTGGCGTTCTTCATCGCGCTCTACCTCTCTACCAAGGGCGAGGGCGGGGAGTCGCGCCGTCCGTCGCTGGGCATCGTATGGGAGAAGTTTCCGAAGTTCATTCTGGGCTTCGTGGCGGCATCGCTCGTATTCAGCCTCTGCCAGTCGAACGGCATCTTCCCCGATGCCGCCGAGTCGAAGCTGGCCGAGACGTCGCTGGCGAAGACATTCTCTACGTTCTTCTTCTCGCTTGCCTTCGTATGTATAGGTCTCGACACGCGGTTGAAGGATATCGTATCGAAGGAGAACCGCAACGCCCTCTACGCTTTCCTCGGCGCGCAGTGCTTCAATATCGTGGCCACGTTCGCCGTGGCATGGCTGCTTTTCGGTGTCGTCAAGCCGGCCTTGTCGTCGGATGAAGGTGCGGCAGATAACGCAGCCGTGTCGGTAGAGCTCAAAGCGGATGCACTACGTATAACGGGCGATATGACCACGCGTCAGGCCGAACCGTTCGGGGATCTCGGCAGGAATTGATCCGCACCCGAAGCGGTGCCGCCTGCCGCTGTGCGGTAACGATATCGCCCCGGCTTCGACGATCGAAGCCGGGGCGATTGTTTTGTCGGGATCAGATGCCGCTGCGGAGTGAGGCTGCGCGGGCTGCGGCATGCCGCCGTGCCTGCCTTGCGCTGCGGCGACGTATCAGATCGAGATGTTGAGGATTTCGAGTTTGAGCGTGCCCGCCGGAACCGATACCTCTACCGTGTCGCCGACCTTGCGGCCGAGCAGCGCCTTGGCTATCGGCGTGCCTATGGCCAGCTTGCCCTCGCGCAGGTTTGCCTCGTTCTCGGATACGATCGTGTATTCGACTTCCTTTTTGACGTTGTGGTTGAGCAGCTTGACGCGGCTGAGGATCTGCACCTTGCTGGTGTCGATCTTAGACTCGTCGATGATTCTCGCCTTCGAGAGCGTATGCTCCATTTGGGCGATGCGCATCTCCAACATGCCTTGCGCCTCGCGAGCGGCGTCGTACTCGGCATTCTCCGACAGGTCGCCCTTGTCGCGCGCCTCGGCTATGGCGGCCGATATGGCTGGACGCTCGACCGAACGCATGTGGTCGAGCTCCTCTTTGAGCTTCTTCATGCCGTCGGCAGTCAGGTAGATAATCTCTTTTTCCATAGTATTCTCGTTTTTTGAAATTCGCACAAAATAATAAAGAATCCCGACCTTTACCAGATCAGAACCCTAATAACGTATACAAAGATACGGGCAATATTTCGATCTGCCAAATTTTTTTGGCACAAAGTGTGCCGCACCGTAGTGCGCCGATCGACTTTGCTTGACGAGTGCGTCGGCGCAGATGTTTGTTTCCCGGTTCGATGTTGTTTTTCTGGACGATATATGTTCTATGGGTCGCGGTGCTGTGGCGAGCCGTAGTAGTGCGCGGCGGCGATCCGCGCATACAGGCGGCATGGATGATGGCCGCCGTGCTGCTGCCTCCGCTGGCCGGTGCCATGTTCGTCATGCTCGCAGGGCGGCGCACGCGCCGCCCGCGCGGCGAACGCTTGTCGTCGGCCGTCGAGAGCATCGTGGCGGCCGGCTGCTCGACACGCTGCGTGCAGGGCAATAGGGTGGAGGTATCCCCGACCGTCTCGGCTGCCTTTTCGTCGATGATAAGCGACATGCAGCGTGCGCGGTCGACCATACATGTCGAGTATTATATATTGACGTGCGACAGGCTGGGCATGGCCATACTGTCGCTGCTGAGGCGCAAGGCGCGGGCGGGGGTATCGGTCAGGGTGTTGTGCGACGCATACGGCTCGCGGCGTCTGCCGCGGTCGCTCGTGCGCTCGCTCTCTCGCGACGGCGTGCGCATAAGGTTCGATTCGCCGATCGCGTTTCCCTATTTCAGGTGGGCTACGCACTGCCGCAATCATCGCAAAATGGTAATCATCGACTCCCGAACGGCGCATGTCGGCGGCATAAACATCGCCAGCCGTTATCTCGACGGCGACACGCTGGGGCGCTGGTACGACGAGCAGGTGCGCCTTACGGGCGGAGCAGTGGCCGATCTGGAACGGCTCTTTACAAGCGACTGGGTGCGCTCGGGCGGCGAGCCTATCGAAGCGGCCGTGCCGCCGTTCAGGGGGCTGCGCATGCCTCTGCCGGGCAGGGCTGCGGTGCAGGCGGCATGGTCGGAGCACGGGATCTCGCGCACGACCATAGCCGACGCCATAGCGGCGGCCATG
>OFGE01002888.1_pt1 | contig 12137 bp, 5 predicted proteins | sample 1521681 | NCBI WGS metagenome assembly OFGE01 (sample SAMEA3504093, study PRJEB24116) | mouse gut metagenome | biome: mouse gut; feature: mouse-associated habitat; material: faeces | place: Denmark | collected 2011 | reverse complement strand
GGGAAATTATGCTTATCTTGATAATTTTGGTGTTAAAGATAATCAGCTTCAAGTTACTGGCTGGAATGCGACAAATCAGTCTTTAGGTAAAGCTAATCATTACGTCATCTTATTTGATCGGACAACGGGACGCGAAATTACCCGGAATAAAATTGAAGTTGCAGAACGTCCTGATGTTGCTAAAGTATATCCACAGGTTATTAATGCTAAAGCTTCAGGATTTAGTACAGCTTTCTCACTCGCCGGGATTGACTTTAATCACGAATTGCAAGTAATCAGTCGTTATAGTGATGCCGCTAATGGTGAAGGCAACCGGGTTGATTATTGGTTTGCACCTAAAAAATTTATGTCAGGTAATACCAGTAACCAAGGAAATCTTGACTCCTTTAATCTTAGTAATGGTCAATTAACTGTTAGTGGATGGCACGCTACTGACTATTCACAAATTGAAAATAACCACTACCTAATTTTATTTGATAATACGAATAAGATTCAAGTAAAGACAATTAAGGTTGCGAATGTTACTCGACCAGATGTAGCCAAGGTTTATCCCAATGTGCAGACGGCTGGTCGGTCTGGATTTGATGTTAACTTTGGTTCTGTGGTTCTTATCCCTAACCACAGTTACTCAATCGTTAGCCGTTATTCTACATTAGATGGAGGCAATGGGGATAATAGACAAAGTAAATACACTGATTGGTGGTCAGCATCAATTACTTTAAATCAGCAGGCTTCTTATATTGATAGCTTTACTAAAACAGATAGTGGCTACAATGTTAAAGGATGGATGGCTAGTGACCAATCAATTAACAAGCCTAATGCTTACCTTATTTTATTGAATAATGGTCAAGAAGTTGCCAGAACGAAGGTCGAACTAACTGACCGTCCCGACGTAGCTAAAGTTTATCCAAGCATTTACAACTCGCAAAAGAGTGGCTTTAACGGTGAATTTAAGGTGGATCCAGCTAAGGTAAACGGCACCCTTAAAGTAATTATGCGGTTTGCTGGTGATGATGCTAACCAAAATTACAGTGACCAATATAGTCATGATTACTTAGTTAACGACGCTGGTAATCTAATCACTGTAGCAACAATAAACAACATAAATGCATCTCCTCTCTATACAGTCGATGTTTATTCTGGCAGTGATGATAGCATAATTAGTGATTCCCATGCACAAGGTGTAATTGTTAAGGCAACTCAGGGAACTTATTATGTTAATCCTAAATGTAATCATCAATATAATCTTGCTAGACAGGAGGGAAAGTTAACAGGGCTATATCATTATGCTGGTGGAGGTAATCCTGTTACAGAAGCTCAATACTTTATAAATAGTATTAAGAACTACGTAGGTCAAAGTATTTTAATTCTTGATTGGGAACAAGGCCAAAATCCTGCCTGGGGAAACACCAATTGGGCAAGAAAATTTGTTGATGAAGTTCATCGTCTTACCAATGTATGGCCACTTATTTATGTTCAAGAATCTGCCCTTAATCAGGTTGCTAACTGTGCTAATGATTGTGGATTATGGGTAGCAAAATATCCATCTATGAACTGGCATTCATGGACTGTTCCAGACATGAATGTAAATTCAGGGGCTTTTAAACAAATAACTGGATGGCAGTATACCGGTGACGACCGTGATCGTTCTATCTTTTATTTAAATAAAGAAGAATGGATGAAATTAGCTAACCCTTCTGAAGTTTAATAATTTAAACAAATCTACCTAAATTTATTGTACAATTTTAGGTGGATTTTATTTTTTTGAGAGGAAAACTTAAATGTCTAAGCAAAAATTTTATCATTGGCTGTTTTGGCCGTTACTATTACTAACAGTGGCAACTCTAATCTGGATGTGTACAAAAATTCAGTTTATTTTTCAGCCGTTTTTAACATTTATCTCAGTAGTTTTTGTCCCATTGATTATCTCTGGATTCCTATATTATATGCTAAACCCAGTCTTAAAGCTTTTTATGAAGATTAAAATTGGGCGCTTTCATATGAATCGTGGGATTGCTAGCTTATTAATCGTGCTTTTATTGATTGTGATTCTTGTTGGCGGCATTGCCATGCTAATTCCACCAGTTGTAAAAGAAATTTCAACATTAGTACGTAACATGCCACAGACGGTCACGGGAATTCAACACCTTATTAATGATACAATTGAGCATTCATTCTTGCGAAATGTGGATCTAAACGCATATTATCGTCAATTTGATCATCAATTAGCTGGATATGCGCAAAAGGTTTTGCAAGGCCTCTCAACGCGGGTCGGGGACATCATTGGAATGTTAACAAACGTAACAGTAGTAACAATTACTGTTCCGGTAATGTTATTCTATATGCTTAAGGATGGTTCTAAGCTTATTCCTAGTATTCAGAAATGGCTTTCACCACATCATGCTAAAGAAGTAAATGAGTTACTTAGCAAAATGAATTCAACATTGTCTTCTTATATCTCTGGACAAATGATTGAATGTTTATTTGTCGGTGTCTTTACTTCGATTGGATACGTTATTATTGGTCAACCACTGGCAATTGTCCTCGGAATTGTTGCTGGCTTGACTAATATCATTCCATATATCGGACCTTATATCGGGATTGCTCCAGCATTATTTGTTGCTTTAACGATGGCACCGAATAAGATTATTTGGGTAATTGTAGTTGTAATCATTGTTCAACAAGTTGATGGAAATATTGTCTACCCTAATATTATTGGAAAGACACTGCAGATTCACCCATTAACAATCATCATGTTATTACTTGCTGCGGGACATATTGCTGGAATCGGGGGAATGATCTTATGTATCCCATTCTATGCTGTTATCAAGACTGTTTGTGAGTACTTCTTTGATATTTATCGAATTGAACATCCTGTTGATAAAACTCAAAATGAATAATAAAAAAGCATTTTCGTCCAAACTCGCGAAAATGCTTTTTTTATTAATAATACCGATGTGTATATCCATAATGGTTACCATATGTTGGGTGAGTATAAGTTGAGTGATAACTATTATAAGTGTGGGGTTGAGGGGTAGAATAATGATGCTGGATAGGAGCAGTCTGGGTTTGATTTTCAGTTGTCGGAACTGCTCGAGATTCACTATAGCTTTCATTGTTATCCGCTGTGTAGGTTGAAGATGATTCAGTCTCATTTTCACTCTGTCGTGAGGAATGAGAGATTCCTGTAACTTCATCACTCCCATTACCACTACCAGGATCATTGTAACTGGCACCCCCAGGAAGGATAAAGTCAGTCTCATTGTAACCATTGTAGTGTGGTTGTGACTTGTACATCTTCGTTTCGTGGTTAACAACGTTCTTAGCTTTTAAGCCAAGTTGAGCTCGTACCAGTTTTGATACCCGGTTAATTTCTTTAGGACTAGCAATTTGGAAAGAGACTCCTTCGATCGTTGCGTTTTGTCCTTGGAAATGGTAGGTCTTAACATTGTTCATTGCGCCATGGTAGTTACCATACAAGGTCGCAATATCATCAATTGGAATATTGGTCTTAACACCATCCCCAACGGCATCTAAAATCTTGTTAGCTGCACCAATTGAAACTGAAGCTTTGAACTTATTAATAACACTCTTTAGAATTTGTTGTTGCCGTTTTTGACGACCATAATCATTATTTGGATCATCATACCGCATCCGGGAATACTTCAACGCATTTGCTCCATTAAGGTGTTGTTTACCTTTCTTGAAGTGGTGGCCTTCGTAGTCAAAGGCAAATGGGTTATCAACTTCGACTCCGCCAACGGAATTAACAACTTTTTCGAGAACCCCCATGTTAATAACCGCATAGTAATCAATCGGCACATCAAGTAATTCTGATACTTGTTTTACAGTTTGCTTTGGCCCATTGATTGAATAAGCAGCGTTGATTTTAACGTAATCAGGACCATCACTGGTTTCAACCCGTACTAGGATATCACGAGGAATACTGGTCATGGTGATTGTTTTCTTTTTCGGATTAATAGTAAATAGTTCCAAAGAGTCGGTATTACCACCCTTGTTACCACGATCTAAAGCCCCGACATCTGTTCCCATAGCCAGAACGGAAACTGGTTCACCTTTTTGTAACTTTTTACTAATTTTTCCATCACCAGCGCCAAACACCCCTTTGGCAACTGAGTGAACTTTATGATATTCGTAAAATCCGCCGGCCACTACTAGACAAATTAATAACCCAATTAAAGTGCGCACCCAATTTGGCGTTCGGTAGTGATGCTTTTTTGGCGGTTGATAATCGGGTGACGATTGTTCTTCTTCTCGTCGCAAACGATTTTCACGTCTACTGTGTGCTTCCTCGCGTTCTCGACGCTTGCGTTCATTAACGTCACGTTGGATACGTTCTTCCATCCGTTTACGGTAATGTTCCCGCGATTCGTTGTTATTGTTATTATCCATATACTAAGTACCTCAATAAAAATAAGTTCTAACTTTATTAATATAGCAGAAAATTAATCCTAAGTTCAAATATATCTCAATACTTTAAACTTTCTGTAACTTTTTTAAGAATAGACTTTCATAAAAAATTGTAATAATATAGTAGAGATATTTCACGAGAATAAAATAAGGAAAGGAAAAAATTAATGTCACCAAAAGAACTTGCTGAAGCAGTTAACAAACGGCGTACGTTTGCCATTATTTCTCACCCGGATGCCGGGAAAACAACGATTACTGAACAACTCTTGCTTTTTGGGGGAGTAGTTCGTGAAGCCGGGACCGTTAAAGCACGGAAGACCGGTAATTTTGCAAAGTCAGACTGGATGGAGATTGAAAAGAAGCGGGGAATCTCTGTTACCTCATCTGTTATGCAATTTGATTTCCAAGGTAAGCGGATCAATATTTTGGATACTCCAGGGCACGAAGATTTCTCTGAAGATACTTATCGGACATTAATGGCGGTGGACTCTGCTGTGATGGTTATTGATAGTGCGAAGGGGATCGAGCCACAGACTAAGAAGTTATTCCAAATTTGTAAGATGCGGGGAATTCCGATCTTTACCTTTATGAATAAATTTGACCGAGATGCCCGTGAACCACTTGATCTCTTAAATGAAGTTGAAGACGTATTAGGGATTGAGACTTACCCAATCAACTGGCCAATCGGTTCCGGTCACCAGTTCAAGGGAATCTATGACCGCTTTAACCATCGTGTTGCCTTGACTCACCCAGCTGATGAAAATAATCCTTACTTACCATTAGATGAAGACGGTAATGTTAAGGGCGATAACCCATTAGCTGGTGATGGTGAATGGCAAGATGCAATGGACGGCATGGAACTGGTTGAAGTTGCCGGTAATGAACTCGATCAAGAAAAGATTGCCAAAGGGGACCAAACACCAGTCTTCTTTGGATCTGCTTTAACTAATTTTGGAGTTCAGACTTTCTTGGAGACCTACTTACAGTTTGCGCCTGCACCAAGTGACCACAAAACTGAGGATGGGGATGTTGTTAAGCCCCTTGATCCCGAATTTTCTGGTTTTGTCTTTAAGATCCAGGCTAACATGAATCCTCGTCACCGTGATCGAATTGCCTTTGTTCGGATTTGTTCCGGTGAATTTGATCGGGGGATGGATGTTACATTATCACGGACTAAGAAACCAATGCGGTTATCAAATGTGACTGAATTTATGGCTGATACCCGTGAAAATGTTGAGACAGCTGTTGCCGGTGATATTATCGGTTTATACGATACCGGAAACTTCCAAATTGGTGATTCTATTTACAATGGTAAAAAAGATATTCAATTTGAAAAGTTGCCACAATTTACGCCAGAACTATTTGTCCGTGTTTCTGCCAAGAATGTGATGAAACAGAAGTCTTTCCACAAGGGAATCAATCAATTAGTTCAAGAAGGGGCCGTCCAGCTTTACCGGAGTTATTCTACTGGTGATTATATTCTCGGTGCAGTTGGTCAACTTCAATTTGAAGTATTCAAGTTCCGGATGCAAAATGAATATAATTCAGAGGTTGTGATGGAACCAATGGGAACTAAGACTGCTCGGTGGATTGATCCAGATCAATTGGATGAAAAGATGTCGTCATCACGAAACATCTTAGTCAAGGATATCCATGATCAGCCACTATTCTTATTTGAAAATCAATTCGCCGAAAATTGGTTTAAGCAAAAGTATCCAGATGTGAAGTTAACGGCAAAGTTATAATAGTTAATAAAGTGGTTATGAAGTTTTTCCTTCATAAGTGCTTTATTTTTTGTCTGAAAATTGTGAAGAAAAAATGAAAAACTATTTAAAAATTATTAAACCTGTGATTTAATTAACGTGTTTAAGTGAAAGTAATTTATTTGTAGAAAGTCAGGTAATATTATGCAAAGAAAAAGCCACTATAAGCTTTTTAAAGCTGGTAAAAACTGGTGTACGATGATGATTACGCTTGTAGCAGTTGCTACTGGAATTTCATTAGCTAGTACAAATGTTCACGCTGATGTTGCAACACAAACAGCTCCAACTACTACTTTGACATCTTCACCACAAAATGGAGAAGTTAATGCTGGGAATAACAATAGTAATTCTGGCGATCAGGTGAAAGATAATTCATCTGAAAAAAACAACCAACAGACCAATGCTGATTATAAGACACCAGTTAATGCTGGATATATTGATTCAGTAACTGCTGATACTGACAATGCTAACACAATTGATGTTAGCGGTTGGCATGCTACAAATCAGTATAAGACAGGAATGGACCATTACTTAATTGCTTTAAATGGGGATAATAATCAGGAATTATATCGTGAAAAAGTAGAAACAGTTAGTCGTCCAGATGTTCAAAAGGTTTACCCTAAAGCTCCTATTTCTGAAAATGGTGGTTTTAAAGCTTCGATTCCAGTAGATCGTCTAAATAATGCTTCTTCAGTCCGCTTCGTTTCACGTTATACTAATGATGCCAACGGTGAAATAAACGGTGGTGCCGATTTTTGGTATCCTACTATTCAAACTAAGGCTGGCTATTTAGATAATTTCAAAGTTAATGGTAACAATATTGAAGTTTCTGGCTGGCATGCAGATGACCAATCTGTCAACAAGCCAAACCATTTCTTGATTCTTTTTGATAAGACTAAGAACAAGGAAATTACCCGTCAAGCTGTTAAGACTTTGTCAAGTTCTGATGTAGCACGAAATGGCTATAATGAAATTGTTAATGCGGATCATTCCCGTTTCAGTGCTAACTTTACCATCACCCCAGCAATGTTAGGCGATGAGTTAACGATTGTTAGTCGTTACAGCTCTGATGCCAAGAATGGTGAAGGAAATCGTTCAGATTACTGGTTTAATAATTCTCTTAAATTAGGTAAAGACAAAAATGTCGGTTACCTCGATCAATTTAGAATTGATAATAAGTCTAACAAAGTGATTGTTAGTGGTTGGAATGCTAATGATCAATCTACTATATTAACTAACCATTACCTAATCTTGTTTGATAAGACGGCAAATCATGAAGTTGCTCGCCAAGCTGTTAAGACACTGGCAAGTGCGGATGTTGCCCAAAATGGCTTTGCTGATGTTAATAATGCTGATCAAGCACGTTTTACAACTTCCTTTGATATCACTCCAGCAATGGTCGGTCATCAATTTGTTCTCGTTAGCCGCTACACTGATGATGCAACTTATGGTGAAGGAAATCATTCCGACTATTGGTATAATCAAGCAGTAGATGTATATACAAATCAAGCTGGTTACCTTGACCAATTCCACGTTAATGGTGCAAATAAACAAGTAGTAGTAAGTGGTTGGCATGCGGCTGATGCTTCCGCCCTCTTAAAGAACCATTATCTTATTCTATTTGACAAGACTGCAAATCGTGAAGTTGCTCGTGAAAATGTGAAAGTAACTGCTAGTGCTGATGTTGCCCAAAATGGATATGGTAACATTCAAAATGCTGGTCAATCACGCTACAGTACAACGTTTGATATCACTCCAGCAATGGTTGGTAACCAATTTGTTCTTGTCAGTCGTTATACTGACGATGCCAAGAATGGGGAAGGAAACCATATTGATTATTGGTATAACAATAATGTGAATTTAAATAATAATCAGGCATGGTTAGATCACTTTACTCAAAATGGCACAACTATTTCTGCTTCTGGTTGGCACGCTGATGATGCATCGATGATTGACTCTCATCACTTTATAATCTTATGGGATTTAAGTAAGGGTCGTGAAATCGCTCGAAAAGAAGTTACTAATGTTGCCAGTCCAGATATTAATAACGTTTATGGTAATATCTTAGGCGCAAATAATGCTCGATTTACAGTTGACTTTAATATTGATGGTCAATATGCTCACGATGCTATGCAATTAGTCAGTCGTTATAGTAACGCAGATAATGGTGAAGGAAACTATTCGCAAGTATGGCTTACTAATCAATATTTAAATCTTTACCAAAATCCTTCATGGATGTACCAAATTAACTATAGTCAAATCCAACCAAGTGGTCCCGTTGGTCATAACATCGGCCCTGGTTATGAAGGAATTAAGACGCAACTAGTTAAGGATCGAATTGGGACTGGTTATCAACATAACACTTACACTACTGCTGATGCTTACCGGGTAATGAGTGTTCAACGGGCTCATGGCTTACCAGCAACTGGTTGGGTTGACTATAACACCTGGGTTGCATTAGGCTTGCCTGCTGATCAGTGGACAAGTATTGATAGCTACATAGCCCCACTTGGAGCAGGTGCTGGTGCTTCACGTCAAGATCATATTGAAGCAATGATTCGTCAGGCATATCAATACATGGGTAAACCATGGCTTGCAGGATGTTCTTCATCTCCAGCTTACGGTGTTGATTGTTCTGGGTTAGTAATGCAAGCTCTATATGCTGGTGGAATTAATCCAACTTCATGCAGTTCCATCTATCATGGTTTCACTGGTAACGAATGGAATTCACGTAACCTCTTTGCTGACCCTCACTTTATGAACGTTTCATACGGTAACCGTCAACGTGGAGACCTTGTCTTCTACTATCAACCAGGAACCCATACTATTTGGCACGTTGCAATTTACCTCGGTAATAACCAGGTAATTGAAAGCTGGCCACCAAGAGTAATGGTTCAACCAATTGTTAATGGTCAACGTAATGTAATTGCAGGTATCAGACGGGTATTTGCTTAAGATTTAAAAAGGGTTAAAGTGTTGGGGAACATTTCTAACCCTTTTATTGTTTGTTTAATGATAGATTGGGAGATTAAAATGGAAAATAAAAAACATTTTAAGTTATATAAAAGTGGTAAAAAATGGATTGTTGCGACAATAACTACAATTGCGATCTCAACTGGCGTAGTGTTTAGTGAGAATGTGCTTGCTGATACTCAACAGCCGCAATCAACTGGCCAAGTTCAAAAGATTAATAACCCAACTAATGATCAAACCTATGATCATCAAGATAATGGTAATTATGGTTATCTTGATCAGGCTAAATTTAATGATAACCAACTTCAAGTCACTGGTTGGCAAGCAACTAACCAGTCCCTTGATGAACAGAATCGATTTGTAATTGCTTACGATAATACAACAAATAAAGAATTAGGACGAAGCAAAGTAATAAATAATGTTGCTCGTCCAGATGTTGCAAAGGTTCACAATGTGTACAATGCTGCTAACTCTGGTTACGATTCAAATATTAAGTTAAATACTAAAAATATGCAGGATGAAAATGATTCTATCCAAGTTGTTAGCCGTTATAGCAATATGCAAACTGGTGAGGGACAACACACGGACTGGTGGTCACAACCAATTACAATTGATAAAAGCAACTATGGTAATTTAGACCAATTTCAGGTTCAAAATGGTGAGTTATCTGTCGCTGGCTGGCATGCCACTAATGGTTCGATTAATCGTGATCATCACTTCTTAATTTTGTTTGATCAAACTGCCGGCCATGAAATTAGTCGCCAAGAAGTTAAGAAAGTAGCGCGTCCAGATGTTGCCCGCGTTTATCCAAACATAATGAATGCAGATAGTTCTGGCTTTAAAGCTGTCTTTAATGTTGCTAATCTTGATCCTAACCATCAATATCAGATTTTAAGCCGGTATAGTAATGCTACTAATGGAGAAGGATCTTACGTTACTGAATGGTTTGCACCACGAAGAATTGCACCAGTTAACCGAGTAAATGAGGGCTGGCTTGACAGTTTTAATATTAGTGAACCTGGTCAGTTAACCGTTGCAGGCTGGCATGCTAGTGATTTATCTAACGTTGCCAGCAACCGATTTATTATCATTTTTGATCGAACAGCTAATCGGCAAGTAGCCTCAATGAAAACTAATGGGAGTGTTCGCCCAGATGTTGCTAAAGCCTATCCTCACGTCTTAAATGCCGAAAATGCAGGCTTTAATGTAACCTTTAATTTGAATTCACTCCAACCAGGTCATCAATATTCAGTCGTTAGTCGATACTCAGCAGATCCAAATGGTAACGGTAATGACGGTCAACATATTGATTTTTGGTCATCACCAGTTACTTTAAACCAAACAGCATCTTGCGTTGATCAAGTAAAGATGACTGATCAAGGATTGCATGTTCAGGGATGGATGGCAAGTGATAATAGTTTAGTTCAGCAGAATCCTTACCTTATTGTTTTATTTAATGGAAAAGAAATTACCCGTCAAAAGTTATCCTTAACTGGTCGTCCCGATGTTGGACGAGTATACCCAGAGATGTACGGTAGCGCAAAGAGTGGTTTCAGTACGGATATTAAGTTAAGTACAGATCAACTCAATAAACTAGTTAACGGTAATCTTCAAATCTTATTACGCTTTTCAACAGCTACTGATGGCAATCCATATCCTAATCAGGGAGTAACTGATCAACTCAGTAGTAACTACTCCACAAATATGGGAAATGCTAATATTAGCTTAAACGGCAATAATATTAATATTAAGGGATGGCATGAAGCGATCGGTGAAAATAGCCGACCTTATCAATATTTAATTGTTGTCGGCCTTGATGGTCATGAGTTCTATCGAGTCAAATTAGATAATACAAACTCAAACCTAAATAGTTCGAATACGTCATGGCTTAATAACAATAAGTCGTCTTTTGCGGCAACTTTACCTGTTAGCGCAGCAATGAATCATCGGGGAATTAAAGTTATTCATCGTTATACTGATGATGCAAATGGCAATGGTAATTATCTAGATTTCTGGTCTCCACAAATTGACATTAATGATGGCTTCCAGAGTCTTAATGGTGGGACCGTTTATTATGATCCAGTAAATGGTCAATTAGCAACTGGGTGGCGAACAATTAATGGGAACCATTATTATTTCTCTGATGGCTATGAATGCCAACCAGATCCAGATGATTTATGGGTATACAATGATCAATTGCATGGTCAAATGTATACCGGAATAAACTGGGTCGATGGTCATTGCTATAACTTTGGAAATGATGGAATTGCCCGTGCGCTTCCACAAAACGATGGATGGAGTTGGCCGTTCCCACAGTCTGGCGAAGGTTGGCATTATCAGGGACAAAAATTTGGCTATACCAGCAATATTCGCAAGAATGGCTACCATAATGGCTTAGACTTTGGGACCCAAGACCACCCTGGTTTAGCTGTTCATGCCGTTCATGGTGGTCGCGTATTAGATGTTAATACGGTTCGTGATAATAATGGACAAACAATGTGGTGGTTTACAACAATTTGGGATGGTCGTTTCCTTTATGTCTACCAAGAAGCATTTAGTAACCGGAATAAGATCACTGTAAAACCAAACGATATTATTTACGCGGGCCAAGTAATTGGCTACCGTGACAAGGATCATCTTCATTTGGGAATCAATACTAGTCCAAATTATGGTGTTGACCTTAAAAATTCATTTGTACCAAGTTGGTCTGATTCCAGCAAAGCAACTGGTCATGGTGAATGGATTGATCCAGCATGGGCGATTAGAAATCGTATTTAAAACATTTTTATCTGGTTGTTTAGATTTAATGACTTCCCTAAAAAACTTCCTCCTCAGCCGAGCAGGAAGTTTTTTTCTTTTACCCTCTTGCCAACTTTCTCCCTTACATATATACTTAGTCACATGAGTAACGAAGTGTTAAACAAAAAGGAGGTGCACTTATGAATTTCGACTTTAATGATTCGACGCCGC
>OFGE01002885.1_pt1 | contig 12156 bp, 10 predicted proteins | sample 1521681 | NCBI WGS metagenome assembly OFGE01 (sample SAMEA3504093, study PRJEB24116) | mouse gut metagenome | biome: mouse gut; feature: mouse-associated habitat; material: faeces | place: Denmark | collected 2011 | reverse complement strand
CAGCGTAAAGGACTTTGCTAAAGACCAAATAGATTTATATTGCAGACTTTCATTTTGCTGCAATACACTATATAATCAAAATTGCAGGCATCTTGCTTTTTCGAATAAATAGGAGGCGGTAACGTGGCAAATACTTTTATCATTTGGGATGACAAAAAACTTGCCCAAGAGGTCCGAAAAAGACTTTCTGAAAAATATTCTGACGATCAATTCATTATTGGAGGAGAAACAGATAAAGACTTTGCGATCACAAGCAATATATTGGCGGAAATGGATGCGAGTGATTTTGCGATTTGTCTGATTTCTAGAGTGCCTCTTAGTGTAAATGTTTTTTATGAACTTGGATACATGACAGCGCAGTTGCGGGAAAGCTATCGAATGCTTGTCTGTTTGGTCAATCAACAGCGTGAGTCCCTGCCATTTGATATTTATGTCAATCCTTCCTTTACAGTGAAAACGCACCTGGATCCGCAGCCTTTATACGATCGGGTATGCGAGGAGTACGGCAAGAGCAAGGAGCGGCAAAGAAAAGAGGATGGGCAGAAATACATAACGATATTCAATAACTGGCCTGCCGTAAAACGCAAACTCAGCGACTTGAGAAATAGTGTGTTTAACATCGAGAAAATTCATGATAATCTGATCCATAGTATTATACCCGCTTACTTTTACGGAAAAAGCGAACAAGAGGATCTGCTGTCATTGTGCAAGGATCTGCCGAATCCGGGTGAAGCACTGACCGAAGCGAAAAATCTTATTTTTCTCGTTTCGCAGCATTACAATATTGGCAGCACCGCATGGAGCGTATATCCTTTGGAATTGCCCGAAGAAGAGAATATATGGCTGCGTTTTTATGCTGCTTTGTACAATGGACTTCAGGCTGTAACACTGGTTGAAAGGCAACTCATTGCGGAAGAGAAATATCGATCCACCTTAAATCAATCGGTTCAATATCTTACTCAGGCAGAAACGATTCTCGATCAGATCCAAGAGATTTATTTTCAAGAAAGTAAATCTCCAAGGTTCTATATGGCTCTTTTAAAGGGTTTTTTGTGGAATGATTTTGCTGCGGCGTATTGGGCGCAGAAACGGTTGTTTCATGAGAATGTGGATGTACACGCCTGCCTGAGAAGATCAATCGAATATCGAATAGAAGCATGCAACAGTTACAATACATTGCCACAGATTGAAAAATCCGATGTGATTATGGAAGGATTAGAAAATGAATATCTCTGGGGCCTTTTTAAGGAGATAAAATATCTTAAAGAAGTAGAGGGGGCCTCCTGCGAAGATAAACGAGAATATTTTGAGAAGCAGAAAGAGCGGATAAAGAACCGAAAATTGTCTCAGGTTTTTTTGAACGAACAAAACGAGTAGCGAGTTAGGGAACGTTGTGATATTCGTCTGTCTCCAGGGCCTTAATGCTGCTGCGGCAATCATAGTAGTGCCACTTTGCCGTCCGGTACTTCCCGGCGGTCCCCTTCCGCAGACGGCTGACCTCCGTGATGGGCCGGGTAAGGTAGGAAATGTATTCCTCCACGTCCGCCAGCTTGTCCGTGATGCGCCGCAGTTCCTCCCAAAGAAGAAGCTGCTCGCCATCGGTAAAATCAATGTCAAGGCCGCTCAGATCGTCATAGTCCGTGTAGGTAGAGAATTTGAGAAACTGCGAAATGCTCCGGTTCAGCTTGACAGCCTCCGAAAGCGCCGCCTGTAAATCTGCCATGCTGGGCCTCCTATAAGTGTTCTTCCAGAGTTTGCTGGACAGACTGGATATGCTCTAACCACTGCTGAAGGATTTCTTCACTGGCCCACCCCTGATATTTCCAATGCTCCGGGCTCTGGACGTTTTTCAGTTCCGCCAGAAGGGGCGGTAAATCCTTTCCCGTTATGATAAAGTTTTTGATATGGTATTCAACCGGATCGTAATTCTCACCTACATAATCATAGACAACTAATTCTCCGGTCTGATAGTAGTCGTAAAGGCATTCTGCGACCAGAAGTGCCGCGTCGGTAAAGTTGTGCATGAGCGTTTCGCTGATATAGAAATCTGTAGTCTTTGACGGTGGCTTCTGCTTGTATTGTTCGATTTCCTCTTGAATATTTTGCTTCAAGAGAGTAACGGCCTCTGACACGTTGAAAGCGGCAAAATTCACCTTTTTCAGTTGTTCTGCCACAATAGTGTCCAACAGGTCTAAGCCATCGTCACTTTGCCTTACGGTAATGCCCCAGGCTCCCATTTTCAACCTCCTTCTCGGTCCGAAAAAATTTGTCCTTTAAGTGCAGCCCTGGTTTTTCACCCCCTCCCGTAGACCCCTTTTGAGGGCCGTTTTTAGTGGAAAAAGAATAAGGACAAACCGCCAACCCGTTGCAACGCAAGGGTTTTCCGGTTTGTCGTTATTATACCGTAAGGGCATACCTTCGCCGTTTTATCTCTCCAGAATGGCGACAACGTGAATACCGTGCAGGGAAACCTGGGCCACGCTACTGCCGCTTTTACTTTGGACGTTTACGGCCATGTCAGCGAGAAGATGAAAGAGGACAGCGCCCAGCGCATGGAAAAGTACATTTCAAACCTGTAAAGGGTCAATTAAAGGGTCAAGTTCCGGTGCATAAATCAGCACCGCAATTTTCAGACACCATTTCAACCAAAAAAATAGAAATCCCCTGGAACTTCAACAATTCCAGGGGAATCTTTTGGCAGCCGGAGAAGGATTCGAACCCTCACAAACAGAGTCAGAGTCTGTCGTGCTACCCTTACACAATCCGGCTTTATTCATCTCCCTCGTAGAGGACGAATGCTATTATAGCAAATACTCGGAATTTGTCAAGGGGTATTTTTATTTTTTGTAAGGCTTTGGCATTTTGCCGAATATCCCTTGCGGAAGGCGGGGAGGCGTGGTATGATAATATAAATCTCACCAGATCAGATACCGCCGCCGGAGCTTCCGGCGGGTGAAATGAGGGAAATTATGGAGCGTCAAACTGTAAACCGCCGGGCGGTAAAGGTGATCGGACACCGGAACCCGGACACGGATTCCATCTGCTCGGCCATCGCCTACAGCAACCTGAAAAATATTCTGGACCCGGAGCACCCCTGCAAGCCCTGCCGGGCGGGACTGCTCAACCGGGAGACGGAGTTTGTCCTGAACTATTTCAAGGTCCCGGCCCCCCAGCTGTACACCGATGTCAGCCCCCATCTGCGGGACGTGGACATCCGTCCGGCCAAGGGGGTGGACGGGGAGATGAGCCTGCGCCGGGCCTGGATGACCATGCGGGACCAGCAGCTGGACACCCTGTGCGTTGTGGACGGGGAGGAGAACCTGAAGGGGGTCATCACCGTCAAGGACGTGGCCACCGCCAATATGGACGGCATGGACCCCCACAGCCTGGAGATCGCCGGGACCAGCTATGAGAACCTGATCGACATTCTGGACGGCGCCGTCCTGGTGGGGGATGTCACCGGGAAGCGAGTGGAGGGCCGGATCATCATCGGCTCGGGCAGCGCCGAGCAGATCGAAAAATCCATCTCCCCCGGGGATATTGTCATTGTCAGCAACCGCAGCGAGAGCCAGCTGGCCGCCCTGGAGATGGACGCCGGGTGCATGGTGGTGTGCGCCGGGGGAAAGGTCCCCCGGACCATCTGTATGCTGGCGGAGGAGAAGGGCTGTATCGTCATTACCACGGAGATCAGCACCTATGTGGCCGGACAGATCATCAGCCAGGCTGCCCCCATCCGCCACTATATGACCTCTAAGGACCTGCTGACGTTCACCCTCAACACGCCGGTGGAGTCGGCCAGCAAGATCATGGCCTCGGTCCGGTTCCGCTATTTCCCCGTGCTGGACGACGACGGAAAATATCTGGGTGTGGTCTCCCACCGGAATATGATGAATCTGCACAAAAAGCAGCTGATCCTGGTGGACCACAACGAGAAGGGTCAGGCGGCGGAGGGCATCGAGCAGGCGGAGGTGCTGGAGATCATCGACCATCACCGCATCGGCTCTATGGAGACCGACGGCCCGGTGTATTTCCGCAACGTGCCCGTGGGCTGTACCTGCACCATCGTGTACCAGATGTATCAGGAGAGCGGGACCGAGATCGACCCCACCACCGCCGGGCTGATGCTGTCCGCCATTCTGTCGGACACGCTGATGTTCCGCAGTCCCACCTGCACCCCCGTCGATGAGCGGGCGGCCCGGCATCTGGCCGAGCTGGCCGGGGTGGACCTGGAGGGCTACGCCGACACCATGTTTGAGCACGGCGGCGACGTGTCCGGCAAGACGGCGGCGGAGGTCTTCAACGGCGACTATAAGATCTTCACCAGCGGCGAGGTCCGCTTCGGGGTGGGCCAGGGCATCTATATGACCGAGAAGAACCGCAAGGCCGCCCAAGCCCTGGTAGGGCCCTACCTGTCCGAGGCCCGGACCAAGCAGCAGCTGGACTACATATTCTATATGTTCACCGACGTGCGCAACTCCTTCACCGAGCTGCTCATGACGGGCCCCGGGGCGGAGGAGCTGGCCTGCAAGACCTTCGGGGCGGAGATTGAGAACGGCGTGGTCACCCTGCCCGGGGTGGTCAGCCGGAAGAAGCAGATGGTGCCCAGCCTCATCAACGCCATCAAGCTGGAACAGGAGTGAGAGCAATGCGAAGTGTGAATACCCCCCTCATCGAGGGCTGCGTGGACTCCTACGCTTCCTGCGCGGCGGCATACCAGGGCGGGGCGGACCGGCTGGAGCTGTGCGCCAACCTGATCATCGGCGGCACCACCCCGGAGCAGGCATTGTATGAGAAGGTCAGGGAGCTGACGGACACCAGGATCCATGTGCTGATCCGCCCCCGGTACGGGGACTTCCTGTACACGGAGCATGAGTTTGGCATCATCCTGCGCAGCGTGGAGCTGTACAGGCGACTTGGCGCGGAGGGCGTGGTGGTGGGATGCCTTTTGCCGGACGGCTCCCTGGACACGGAGCGGATGAAGGCCCTCAGGGAGGCGGCGGGGGACATGTCCATGACCCTTCACCGGGCCTTCGACATGTGCGCGGACCCCTATGAGGCCCTGGAGCAGGCCAAGGGCCTGGGAGTCCAGACCATCCTCACCTCCGGCCAGAAGGCCGACTGCACACAGGGGCGGGAACTGATCGGCCACCTGGTGCGGGAGAGCGCCGGCCAGGTGGACATCATGGCGGGGGGCGGCGTGGACGCCGCCGTGATCCGGCAGATGGTTCCCGCCACGGGAGCGTCCAGCTACCATATGTCGGGGAAGACGGTGCTGGACAGCGGCATGGCCTACCGGAAGGAGGAGGTGTCCATGGGCGTGCCGGGGCTGGGGGAGTACGAGATCTTCCGCACTGCCCGGGAGAAGATCCGTGCCGCCAGGCAGGTGCTGAACGAGGCTTCACGGCCGCAAACCTGACATCGAAAAAAAGAATGGAGGAAAAAGGGATGCTGAAAGGGATACCGAAGATTTTGTCACCGGAGCTTTTGAAGGTGATGTGCGAGATGGGGCATGGAGACAGGATTGTAATCGCAGACGGGAACTTCCCCTCCGAATCCGTGGGGAAGGACGCCAAAGTGATCCGCATGGACGGGCATGGGGCCTGTGAGGTCCTGGAGGCCGTGCTGGAGCTGTTCCCGCTGGACACCTATGTGGAGAAGCCCGTGAACCTGATGGAGGTGGTGCCCGGGGACAAGGTGGATACCCCGATCTGGGGGGAGTACGAGAAGCTTGTAAAGGCCGCCGACGCCAGGGGGCCGGAGGCCATCGGCCACATTGAGCGGTTCGCCTTCTATGAGGAGGCCGCAAAGGCGTATGCCATCGTAGCCACCGGGGAGGGCGCGCTGTACGCCAATGTCATGCTGCAGAAGGGCGTAGTCTGAGGGGAAGGGGCTGTCGTATATGTACGGCGGCCCCTTTTGAAATATTTGACATTTTGGCTCCGCTGTTCTATGATAAATTTATACACAACAGCGACATGGATAAGGAGAACATACATATGGCAGGAAAGGATGCAAATGAAATTACCTATGATTCCATGACAGGGCTGAAGGACAGGGTGACCTTCTTCGCGGATGTGCGCAGAAGCGCCGCTGCCGGACAGGGCAGGCATATGGTGCTGATACAGCTGACTCAGCTCATGCGGATCAACCGGAAGCATGGCGCCACGGTGGGGGACGGGCTGCTTCGGGCCATAGCGGGATACCTGCGCGGGGTGGATCCGGCATACAGCGCCTACCGAATCGCCAATTCCCGGCTGACGCTCCTGGGGCCGGAGGACGACAGGATCCGGGTGGAGGAGCTGACGGCGCGGATCCAGAAGCGGTTCCAGGAGCCCTGGCCCATAGAGGACAGGGGAGAGCTGCACGAGGTCCAGGCGAAGGCTTTCGTCGTCCACTTCCCGCTGAAGCTGCGGGATACGGAGAACGACCTGGTGGACAAGATGAACTACGCGGTCTCCGTGTTCCAGGACAAGGCCAGGGAGGGCGTGCTCTTTTTCGGCGAGGGGCTGAACGAGGACATGCTGCACAGGCGGTACGTGATGGAGGAGGTCCGGTACGCGGTGGAGCAGGGGACCTTCCAGATATACTACCAGCCTATCTATGACTGCGGGGAGGGAAGGTTCACGTCGGCGGAATCGCTGGTCAGGCTGGTGACCAGGGACGGCGCTTTCCTCTCCCCGGGTGAGTTCATCCCCATGGCGGAGGAGAACGGGCTGATCGACGGGATCAGTTGGATCGTGCTGGAGAAGGTGTGCCGCTTTCTGGGAGGGCATCCGGGCCTGCCGATCGGGACGGTGTCGGTGAACATGACGGGCCAGCAGATTCTGGATCCTACGTTCATCAGGCGCATCGAGGAGAACCTGGAGAAATACCGTCTGGACGGCTCCCGCCTGCGGATCGAGATTACGGAGAGGACTGTGACGGACGACTTCGCGGAGGTCAGGAAGGTGATGGAATGCCTGGCCCTGAAAGGAATCCACTTTTACCTGGACGATTTCGGGACAGGCTATTCCAACCTGTCCAGCGTGCTGGCGCTGCCCTTTGAGGTGATCAAATTCGACCAGTCCCTGATACGGATGATGGTCGAGACGGACAAGGGGCTGAAGACGATCGGTCTGCTGGCGGAAATCATGCATGAAAATGACTGCAGCATCGTGGCAGAGGGCGTCGAGACGGAGGTTCAGGTGCGGAGCGCGCAGGAGCGCAGGCTGGACAGGATTCAGGGATTCTATTATGCCAAGCCCATGCCGGAGGAAGACCTGATGGTGTTTCTGGAGAACATGCGGAAGAACAGATAGGGAGGTGCCGGGATGAAGTTCATGCCTAAGAGATTGGACTATGAGTTGAGCCCCTATACAGGATTGACGCGGGAGAGCTGGCTGGAAGCGGGCATATACATGCTGGAGGGGATTTTTTCAAATATAGGCGATTTCCAAAAGCCGGTGGTCATGCCCAGGAAGGAGACGGAGATCACTTATCCCCACCTAAAGGATTCCCGGGAGGCCCAGGCCATCCAGCGCACTGCGGAGGTGTTCGAGGGGCTGACGCGCTCCTTCTTCATCGCGGCCCCTGTGATGGCCAATATACCGGATCTGCGGGTATGCGGGTATCCGTGCGCGGAATATTATAAAAATCAGGTCCTGCGGGTGTGCACCAAGGGGAATCCGCTCTATGTGGGCACCTATGAAGATCAGCAGCGGATCGCGGGAGACGGGGATCCTTTCCAGACTTTCCAGCAGACCGTGGAGACCTGCGCTCTGGTAATCTGCCTGTGGGTCAGCAAAAGGCAGATTTGGGATACCTATACGAAGGCGGAGAAGGACGTGATCGCGGCGTTTTTGGACAGCTATGCCCACGCCGGCACCGTGCCCCAGAACTGGCGGTTGTTCAACATGCTGGACATGGCGTTCCTGCATATGGAGGGGTATCCCATCCAAAGGGACATCATGCGCGACCATGCCCAGGCCGTTTTGGCCTACTATGCCGGGGACGGCTGGTATCGGGACGGGCATTCCTTCGACTACTATTCCTGCTGGGCCTTCAATGTATATGGGCCTATCTGGAATTTATGGTACGGGTATGAGAACGAACCGTACATCGCCAGACGGTTTGAAGAGAATTCCGATAAGCTGATGGAGACCTACGGGGACTTCTTTGACAGGGACGGCTGGACGAACATGTGGGGGCGAAGCAACATATACCGCAACGCCGCCACCAGCGCCTTTGACGGGAACCTGATGATGCCCCGGGGGAAAGCCGATCCCGGGAGGGCCAGGCGGATTTCCTCGGGATCCCTGATGCAGTTCCTGGGCAGGGAGGACTTCCTCTACCAGGGGGTGCCCACTTTGGGCTTCTACGGGCAATTCTCGCCGCTGGTGCAGGGATACTCCTGCGCGGAGTCCCCGCTCTGGCTGGGCAAGGCCTTCCTGTGCCTGCATCTGCCGGCGGAGCATCCTTTCTGGACGGCGAAGGAGAATAACGGTACGTGGGAAGAGCTGGGAGAGAAAGAGGTCAAGGTGACCTGCCTGGACGGCCCGGCCCTGTGCTTCTCCAACCATCAGGCCAACGGGGAGACCATCCTGCGGACGGGCAAGGTGGTGAAGCGCCCTGGGGACGTCCACGGGATGTGGAACTACTCCAAGCTCTGCTACAACACCAAGTATCCCTGGGAGGCGGAGCCCGATGGGCTGGGGACAGCGACAGGAGAGCAGACGGAAATGCCGCAGGGACGAAGCGGCAGGGAGGCAGGAGAGCCGAAAAGCATTGAGGCCGGGCGAAAGCAGGCTGCGGAGGAAGGAGATCTTGCCAACGAAGACATTGCCTGGGTGGAGGCTCAGCAGTACGTGCTGCGGGACGGCCCCGCATCGGAGAGGGCGCAGGCCGGGTCTGCGGCCCAGGCAGAAACGCCCGAGTCTCAGGCATCAAAGTCAGCAGAGGCAATGTCCGGCGAAAAGCCTGCATCTGCCAGGGCCAATGTCACGTTCTGGCACGGACAGCGGGACGGCATCCTGTACCGCAGGCAGTTCTTCGGCTACAACCTGGAGACGGAGTGCCACTGGATCCAGGCCATCAATCTGGCGGACTTCGCGGTGCCCTACGGCATCCTGCGGGTAGACAGGCTGCGGCTGTACAAAGCGCCGGTGCGCCTGTCCCTGGGCTCCTACGGCTTCCCGGACAACGGCACGGAAATCTTCGAGGAGACCTGCGGCGGCGCGAAGGCCATCATCTTAAAAGGCCGGGATGCCACAGGCCGGGAGAAGCAGATGGCCATGACCATCTTCGACGGCTGGCAGGAGCTGTCCCTGATGCACAGCACGGGAACGAACCCGGATTCCGAGAAGTCCCTCGTCCTGTACGCCTCCATGGAACGCAGGAAGCACTACGGCGGCTTTGAGCCCTATGTACTGATTTCCCAGGTCATCACCAAGGAGAGCCATGAAGACTTTCGCCAGGAGGAGCTGTTCCCCGTGGAGGAAGTGTCCTACGCGGATCCGGAGAGGTGCGGCAGCTTCGGGCCGGTGGCCCTGCGGATGAAGGACGGCAGCGTGAGGGTGGTGGACTTTGACGGAATCGAAGGCCGGATGGAGCTGTAATGAAGGGGAGTCTTGTGATATGCGGCATGGGGATATGAAGGAGCTGTTCATGGATTTGCCGCAAATAAAGAACTGTTAAGGCATTATGTGGATGTATTCCATGCGGAGTATCTGGGGATGCTTCACCAATATCAGTTTTTTATCGATGAGGAACAGGCAAAAAGTTTACTGGAGGTCAGCCAAGCCCATATGTCAATGCACCATCTTGTCATGTAAACTTGCTTGAATTATCAAGATATGCGAAGAAATGTGGTAAGAAGCTGGCAGAGCTTACACGGGAAGAAGTTTAAAAAAATTTCGATTTGACAGAGGAGAAGAGGACATGCTGGACATCTTATTTGTGACGGATTTTGTATGCCCCTATTGCCTGGTGGCAAAGGTGGCGCTGGAGGAGGCCCTGCGGGAGACGGGGCTGGAGGCCCAGGTTCGGGTGCAGCCCCTGGAGCTGACGCCGGAGCCCAGGGAGCGGGTGGACACCTGCCATGACGAGGCGCGCAAGAAGCGCTACCAGATTTTGGTGGAGCCCGCCAGGGCCCTGGGGCTCGACATGAAGCTGCCGCCTGCGGTCTGCCCCAGGCCTTATACGCGGCTTGCCTTTGAGGGGCTGTATTATGCCCAGGAGAAGGGGCTGGGGGAGCGGTATGCGGATCTGGTGTACCGGGCCTATTTCGAGAAGGAGCTGGACATCGGGGAGCTGGAGGTTCTGTGCGGCATAGCGGGAGAGGCCGGGCTGGACGTGGAGGGCTACAGACAGGCGCTGCTCCAGGGAACCTATACGCAAAAGGTGAAAGAGGAGACCGCATATTCCAGGGATGTGCTGAAGGTATCGGGAGTCCCCACGGTGTACCTGAACGGGGAGAGCGTCTCCATTGAGACTTATACCAAAGAGGAGATGGTCCGCATTCTACAGCAGGGGCAGGAGGCTTCTGCCAGCGGATTCCATTGCGGCGTGGACGGCTGTGGCTGAGGCGGCTCCGTCTCCCTCGTGGTGTTCCCGGGGATGCCTGTTTCTGACAGACTATGTTCGTGGGCGCAATCATTTTCCGCTTTCGGTCCTGCATTGCAGCAGAGCGCGCTGGTGATACATTTCAGTCGGCATATGATTTGGCCTGTGCGTATATGGATAGATTACGCATCCGCCCGGTAAGTGGCTGGTGACACGCCGAAATGCCGTTGGAACAGATGGTAGAAATGGCTGCTGTTGTGATAGCCCGCGGCCAGGGCGATGTCCCTGACGGAAAAACGGGTATCTTTTAACAGCCTGGCGGCATGCTGCATGCGGATGTCCTGCAGGTATTCCCGGAAGGTGGTTCCCCGGTATTTCTGCAGCAATAGATTGTAGAAATTCCGGTGGTAATGGAATGCCTCTTCCAGCTCGCTGGCGGTGACAGTGGCGAAGTGGAGCCGCAGATATCGCTCCAGCTCATAGAGCAGGGCCCGCTCCTTGCTCTCCTGGTCGGAGCTGTGGAGCCTGGTGGAATACTGGCGGCAGAGGAGGGAAAGAAGCCGTATCAGGCTGCCCCGGATGATTTCCTCGCTGCCTGGGCCTGGGGAATAGTCCTCTTCTATCAAAACTTCCAGGAGCCGGGAAAGCTGCATGCGCCAGGCTCTGTCCCCGGCGGATTCCGGGGGTCTTCCCGGGGAGGGGCCCGGGGCGGGCTGGAGATGGATATAGCTCTGGTCTTTGCGCTGCCTTTGGAGCGCATGGAAGAAAAAACGCTGCAAATCGTCCTGGGAGCCATGGGAGGACAGCAATTGATCCAGATAGTCGGCCTGGAGGGAGAGGAAGAGCACCGCGGTGTCTGCCTCTCCCTCCAGCATATCCGCATGCTCCAGGTTCCTGTCGGTGATGACCACCTCCCCGGCGGCGAAGGTCCGGGGCTCGCCCAGGAGGATCTGCCTAAAGCTCCCTTTGAGGCATAGGAGTATCTCGATATAGTCATGGGTGTGGTAATGGCCCTGCCAGGGGAGGGTGCGGCGCATATGGCGCATGCCTGCCTGGCTGAAGGTATACTCATTGCCCGCCGTGTCATAGAAGCACAGCAATGTGGAAAAGGGGGACTGGGTCTGGCGGATATCCAGAGCCGCGCTCTCCGGGAAGCCCTGCCCTGTCCATTGCTCCAGAGCCGTCTCCTCGCCGGAGAGGGCTTTTTTAGAGCCTGCGGGAAAATAGAAATCCTCATAGGCGGCAAGCCGTTCCGCCAGGGTGGGGAAGGCGGGGCGGATCCTGCGCAGGGAATCCTCAGTCAATTGCAAGCGCCAGTCAGCCATGGGTGTCTCCTTTCGAGTCTGCTTCGGTATGCGGGGACCGCGGGCGATCGCCATCGCCCTGGGCAACAGGATTTGATTCGGTATGCGGGGGCCCGCAGCCTTCCGCCCCCGGGAAGGGCAATGACAGGCCGTCCGGAAAATCGTGCAAATCGTCCCTCACATCCATCATACAGCAGAATATCGTCCTTGTCAGCAGCTTTCTGATTTTTTATCATATACTGTAGACCGCCAGGGTTACTGTTCACTCGGTGCCGCCGCGAGGTGTTTTCATGCGTATTTTGCATGAAAATCC
>OFGE01002884.1_pt1 | contig 12157 bp, 13 predicted proteins | sample 1521681 | NCBI WGS metagenome assembly OFGE01 (sample SAMEA3504093, study PRJEB24116) | mouse gut metagenome | biome: mouse gut; feature: mouse-associated habitat; material: faeces | place: Denmark | collected 2011 | reverse complement strand
CCGCTGACGGACCGGACAACTTCGTTTCATCCCTTATCCGGCGGCGCGGGTACACTCATAGAAAAATACCGTATAGGGGTAGGCGGGGTTGCTCTCAAAGCCCTGGAAGGAGGTCCGGTAGCAGTGGACATTGTTCAAATCATAGGCAATGATAGCAGGGGCGTCGTCGTAAATGATCTGCTGTGCTTGACGGTACAGCTCAATGGACTGGCCCCGGTCGGTGGCGGACAGAATATCCGCCTGATCGATCAGCGCGTCAAGCTCGTCATTGGCGTAATAGGTCCAGTTGAAGCTGATGGGGTCCTGCTGGTGATAGAAGGTATAGAAAAAGGTGTAGGGACTGGGGACATCGGGATACCAGACCAGGATCGCCATGTCCTGCCGGTCCTCCGGGCGCTCGCTCTGCCCCCGGGTGGTGTACATATCGGCGGTCATCGGCTGGATGTCCAGAGTGATATTCAGCTTCCTCAGCTCATTCTGGAACAGCTCGGCCAGCTTGCGCTGTTCCTCGATGCCGGTCACATAGGTCAGGCTCAAGGTAAACCCGCCCTCCGGATAGCTGGACTGGGACAGATACTCCTTTGCCTTCTCAATGTCATAGTGATAGGAGTCAACCTCACCCTCCTCGGAGTGGCCCCACAGTCCGGCGGGGACGGGGCCGGTGGACTTCGCGCCGTTGCCGCCCAGAGCATACTGAATCACATCGTCATAGGGGAAGGCATAGGACATCGCCTTGCGCACGTTCAAGTCGCTGAGCGGCCCGTAGACGCAATTCATGGTGACAAAGAGGTTTTCAAAAGAGGACTGCTTGACAATGGTGATGTCTTTGTTTCCGCTCAGGGCGTCCACGTCCTCCGCAGGGAGGGCGGACACCACGTCCGCGTCGCCGCTCTCCAGCATCAGCCGGCGGCTGGAGGCCTCCGACACGTTTTGGATTACGACGCGGTCAAACTGGTTCTCCTTCCAGCCGCCCCAATAGTCGTCAAATTTGGCCAGGACGACCTGCTTCCCCGCAGTGTTGGACTCAATATAGTAGGGGCCGGATCCCGCCTCGTTGCCGGCGGCAATCCAGTCGTCTCCCTTCTCCTTCATGGTCGTAGGTGACATGACATAGGCGGCATAGGGAGAGCTGACCACGAGGTCCATGGCGGCGGCGTAGCTCAGATGAGCCACCAGGGTGTATTCGTCGGTCACCTCAAAGTGGTCGACGGGGGCCCAGATATAGGAGGCACCCAGCCCCTTTTCTATGGTACGCTCAAAGGAGTATTTGACCGCCTCCGCATTGACCGGCGTGCCGTCGTGGAATTTGGCCCCCTCCCGGATGTGGAATGTCCACGTCATGGCGTCCTCGCTGAACTCATAGGAGTCGCACAGCTGATATTGGACGGTATCTGTGTCCGGGTCATAGCGCAGCAGTGTGTCGTAGACGTTGAGAAGCGTAGCGATGGTCATATCGAAGCAAGAGCTGGGGTCTGGGTCCACAATCGGCGGGGAGGGGTAGGCGTAAACCGCCACATTCTTCCCGCCGCCCTGAGCCCCTCCCGGAGCATTTCCCTGAGATGCTCCGGGCTGCGGCTGGGAACCGCAGGCGGCAAGCAGAATTGCGGCCAGAAGTGTCCATGTGACCATTAGCTTCTTTTTCATAAAATCGCTCCCTTTCTTTTTGTTGCTTACATACCGTCTGGTTATTATGTTCCAACCCCGGCCCGGCTCATGCTTGGCCAAAGCACAAACGCAAATCCGGGATTATCCCCCAAGGCTATCTGCAACGCTCCCAATTATAGCACGAAGCCTGCCCGTAATTAATTGGATATCTGACTAAAATTTTAGTTAATTAAAGCACTAGTGTGCAAAAATATACAAAAGATTTCCTGTAGCAGGTCTATGAAAATATGCGCTCCGCTAGTTCCAGACACAGCTGGTCAGGGTAATTGAACGAGAGAACAATGTACCATTGACAGCCTCCAAAGGCTCCCTCAGAGAGGGAGGCTTTTGGACTGCGGTCGTTCACAATTTATTTGCTCATTCAATTACCCTGCACAGCCGGTAAGGTCCGGCGAGAACCGCGCCCGCTGATAGACCAGTCCGGCGAAGCAGCAGCATAGGGCTCGACCTCCTTGGGCATTGTTGGGCATTTATAAGGAAAAACAGTTCGTTTTTCTATTATTATTATGCAGGATATACAACTTGCCCTTCAATATGGGGAATACAATTTTGACTTCCTGAAATTGTAATTTTTACAATCCCTCCCCCGCCAGACCGCCCAGAATTATTTACATAATTGACAGCTGGGCCAGTCTGTTATATAATTGTGACAAAATCAGCCCTGTTATTCGCGTTTTTAAGTATTATTGGAGTCATGTCATGAGCGTTACAGTAAGAGATATTCTACAAGTCGAAACGTTGAGCGGCGCAGCTGTGATTGCCGGAGCGCAGGGACTGGACCGGCAGGTCAGGCGGGTCGGTTTTTCTGATGTCCCCTTAAACCCGGCGCAGGATCAGATGCTGTGTAAAGAGGGGGACCTATACCTTCGAAGCTTTTACACCGAAAAAGAGAGCGATCAGGAGCGCTATATTTTAGATATTATCGAATACTACATTTACACAAAGAGCGCCGGCTGTATTACTGTCAAGGACTTTTACCGGGAATTTCCCCAAAGCGCAATCGACCTTGCCAACCAAAATGGCTACCCCATTATTGTGCTTCCCGAGATCGTCGCCTACGCGAATTTAATCAAGGACATTTCCGAATGTATTATTTTTTCAAACTACAGATGGAACCTGGAGCTGAACAGCATCGGCCTTCTGCTCCACAACACCCTGCCTGACACACAGGTCGTCGAGCTCTACCACAAGCTGGTGCCTCTGGGCTATACCAGCTTCTTTGTAGCATACGTCCCCATTGCCGGGCTCAATCAGACCCAGATCAGACTGCTGACACAGTCCCTGCTGCTGCAATACCGCTCCACATTTCTCTGGTACTCCTCCCACGGCTTTATCGTGATGCCCTATTACGGTGACAAAGACCGGGATGTCCTCCTCCAGCAGGTGCAGAAAATGCTCTCCCTCTATTTGGAGCGCTGCACGCTAGGCGTCAGCGGCGTCTGTACGCCGCAGACGTTCGCTTCCGGCCTGGACCAGGCGCTTTCGGCCTATGAGATCGGCGGGAGCCTCAGCACCCCGGTCACCTTCTATTCCGAGCTCTCGATGTATAAGCCGGTCATGCTGCTGAAGAAAAGCCACATGGACGAGCTTCTGGATTTTTGCCAGGAGACGCTCTCCCCGCTGGAGGAGTACGAGGCGGCTGAGAATGTAGACCTTTTGAACACCGTGGCCGTCTACATTGAGTGCGACGGGAATGTGAAGCAGGCCTCCTCCATCCTGCATCAGCATGAGAACACGGTCCGGTTTCGGATCAGCAAGGCGCAGAGTCTTCTGAACCTCTCCAACAACCGCTTTCTCTTCATCGAAAAGGTCTCGTTTGCCCTGCGGGCACGAAAGCTGCTGCAACAAACCAGAATCTGAGTCCGGCCCAATCAAAAAGCCGCCAGCCCAAAGCAATGGGGTGCTGGCGGCTTTCGTATTTCCGGCATGCCGGGAAAAGAAGGTCGAATCCGGTTTCCTGATACCTGAAATCCTGCATATTGGACACACCTTCTTTGTGCTATCATACAAAAGAAGACATCCAGGGGGGGAATAACACCATGTCCTTGATTTCCAGCTTCACCATTGAGTACTCCGACACGGTCCATACCCATTCCCACCCGCACGCCCACTTAATCCTGCCGGTACAGAAGAACTTTTTCATCCAGTTTGGGGGCCGAAGCCGGGAGGTGACTCCCCGTCAGTTCGCCTTTGTCCCGCCCGGCGTGTCCCACGCCTACCGCTGTCAGGGGCTGTCCATCACCTTGAACATCCCCGCCGAGATGGTAAAGTCTGTGGACCTGGCCCTCTTGACGGCGAACTGCGTGGTGGACATTGACGCCAAGCTGGAGCTTCTGGTGGACCTGATTAAACGGGAGGTCCAGGACACGGAGAGCAGCAACGAGTCCCTGCGGTATTTGTTTTACTATCTGTACGACCGGTTTGTGGAGCGCCACCGGAGCCCGTCCCTGCGCCACCTCCACGCCAATTACGCCGGACGGGTCAGCGTTGCGGAGCTGGCGGCCATTGAGGGCTACAGCGCCTCCTATTATACGGAATGGTTTCGAAAAAAGGTCGGCTGTATGCCCAGCGAGTATTTACAGGGACTGCGGATCGAAAAGGCCAAGGAGATTTTGAATACCACCCACTATCGGGTCCTGGACGTGGCTCTTCAGGTAGGCTATTCCAACTGCTCCTCCTTCGTCCGCGCGTTCAAGGCCGTCGCCGGGGTCACGCCCCACGAATACCGGCGTCTGGGGAGGAAGGACTGTAGTCGAAACACGCCAAAGGATTTCAGGTGATTTTCAAGGAGCCGCCCTGGTTGTAACGAACATAAAAGGAGGCGCTGCTATGAGAATTGAACAACACCCCGTGCGAACCTTTGACCGGGGGGAACAGGTCACATTTTTCTATAACGGTCAAAAAATAGAGGGGTACTCCAATGAGACCATCGCCGCGGCCCTGCACGCCGCCGGGATACGCCGGCTGGGCCACAGCCCGGAGCTGCACCGTCCCCGAGGCCTGTTCTGCGCCATCGGCAACTGCTCCTCCTGCTTCATGACGGTGAACGGACAGCCGAATGTGCGCGTCTGCGTCACCCGGGTAGAGAATGGAATGCGGGTGGAGGAACAGCACGGAAAAGGGGTGGTGGGGACATGATCCGGGACACAGAAATCCTGGTGGCGGGCGGCGGTCCCGCCGGGCTGTGCGCGGCGCAGGCAGCCGCCTCCCTGGGCGCGCAGGTGCTGCTTCTGGAGCGGGATTATGCTCTGGGAGGACAGCTGGTCAAGCAGACCCACAAATTTTTCGGTTCGGAAAAACAGCACGCCGGAGAACGAGGGTTCCAAATCGGGTCAGACCTGCTGGCAGAGCTCCAGGCCTCCCCCAACATCCAGGTCATGACCGAGACCACCGTCTTGGGATACTATGAGGACGGCATTGTCACCGCCCTGCGGGGGCAGGAGCATTGGAAGCTCCGCCCCAAGCGCACGATAATCACCACCGGGGCGGCGGAAAAATTTCTGGCCTTCCCAGGCAACGACCTGCCGGGCGTCTACGGGGCCGGGGCGGTGCAGACTCTGATGAATGTGGCGGGGGTCAAGCCTGCCGAACGGGTACTGATGGTGGGCTCCGGCAACATCGGGCTAATCGTCTCCTACCAGCTGAGGCAGGCGGGCGTCGAGGTAGCCGGAATCGTGGAGGCCGCCCCCAGGATCGGGGGCTATCTGGTCCACGCGGCAAAGATTCGCCGGGCCGGGATTCCCATCTTGACCGGCCACACCATCAAGGAGGTCTTTGGCAGCGGTCAGGTCGAGGGCGCGGTGATCTGCCAGCTGGACGAGCGTTTTAAGCCGGTCCCCGGAACCGAGCGGACCATTGTCTGCGACGCCGTCTGTCTGGCCGTCGGCCTGACCCCCCTGACCGAGCTGTGCTGGCAGGCCGGATGTGAGATGAAATTTGTCCGGGAGCTGTCCGGCCACGTGCCGGTGGTAGACGGCCGTCTGGAGACCACCGTCCCCGGCCTCTACGCGGCTGGAGACGTGACGGGCATTGAGGAGGCCTCCTCCGCCATGGTGGAGGGAAGGATTGCCGGATGCTCCGCCGCCGAGAGCCTGGGCCTCTCCCCCAAGGAGGCCGTCAGCTTGCGGGAGGAGGCTCTGCGGGAGCTCTCCCTGCTCCGAGCCGGCCCCGCCGGCGAAAAAATCCACTCCGGCATTGAAAAGCTGACGGGAGAAGGAGGAACCGTACATGTTAATCTCTACGGGTATTCCCACTGAGGAGGACCTGCGGGCAGTCACGCCCCCCGCTCAGCGCCGGAAATTGGGCCCTGTAGCCATGGCAGAGTGCTTTCAGAAGATTCCCTGCAACCCCTGTGCGGCCGCCTGCCCCAGAGGAGCCATTACAATGAAGCACGACATCAACGACTGCCCGGAGGTGAATTTCGACCTCTGCAACGGCTGCGGCGCCTGCCTGACCAGGTGCCCCGGTCTGGCAATCTTCATCATTGACGAGAGCTGGAGCGGCACGTCCGCCCTGATAAAGCTTCCCTTTGAATATCTGCCTCTGCCCGAGGCCGGGCAGTATGCCCAGGGCCTGAACCGGGCCGGGGAGGAATTAGGGTGGTTCAAAGTGGTACGCGTTATTCCCGGGAGCAGCCGCAGTCTGACCCACACCATATATTTGGAGGTACCCCAGGAGCTCTCCATGGAGATACGAAATATCAGGGAAGGGGGCTATCGGAATGGATGAACAAAACACGATCCTGTGCCGCTGTGAGGACCTGACCCAGGAGCGCATCCTGGCCTGTATCCGCGAGGGGTGCCGCACCATCGACGAAATCAAACGAATGACCCGGGCGGGGATGGGCCCCTGTCAGGGGCGCACCTGCCGGATGCTGATTGCTCAGGAGCTGTCCGCTTATTACCGCATCCCTATGGAGGATATCCTGATGCCTGGATTCCGTCCGCCGGTCAAGCCGGTCCCGATGGGCGTCCTGGCCGACGCCTTCCAGGAAGAGGAGGACTGAGGATGAAAAAAGGATATGATGCCGTCATCATCGGCGGCGGTATCGTCGGGTGCGCCACGGCCTTTGAGCTGGCAAAACGGGGAGTCACCGACATCCTCCTTCTGGAAAAAGGCTTTCTCACCTCCGGAGCTACAGGCCGCTGCGGGGCCGGAATCCGCCAGCAGTGGGGCTCTGAGCTCAACGCCCGCCTGGCGCTGGAGAGCACCCAGATATTTGAGCAGCTGGAGGAGTATACCGGCTATCCCCGCAACTGTGAGCTCCACCAGGGGGGATATCTTCTGGTAACCTATTCGGAAAAGGAGTGGGCCCAATTTCAGGAAAACCTCAAGGTACAGCACGCCCTGGGCATCGACGCCCGGGCGGTGGACCTGGCGGAAGCCCGGGAAATCGTCCCGATTCTCAACACCGAGGGGATGTACGGCGCGACCTTCTGCCAAAAGGACGGCCACGCCAACCCGTTTCACTGCACGCAGGCCTATGCCCAGGGCGCACAGCGCATGGGGGCGGAAATCGCGGTCTACACCGCCGCTACAGGCTTTCAGATCAAGAATGGCCGTATTGCCGGAGTGGAAACCACAAAGGGCTTTGTAGAGAGCAATCTGGTCATCAACTGCGCCAACACCAGAGCGCCTGAGCTGGCCAAGCTGGTGGGACAGGATATCCCCGTCTATGCGGAGCGCCACCAGGCCCTGGTGACTGAGCCGGTGGCGCCGCTGATGGATTGCATGGTTATGTCCTTCCTGCGCTCCTACTATGTCCAGCAGACGCCCCATGGCAGCTTTGTCATGGGCATCGGCCCCCGGGAGGAGCCCAGCTGTAATTTTCAGTCGAGCTGGCAGTTCTTGGAAAAGTGCTGTGCGGTGATCTGTGAGGCCCTCCCCGCTTTGCGGGAGCTGCGGGTGGTCCGGCAGTGGGCCGGACAGTATGACCTGAGCCCCGACCGCAACCCGGTCATTGACGAGGCGGAGCAGGCCAGGGGATTTTACAGCGTCTGCGGCTTTTCCGGCCACGGCTTTATGGTGGCCCCCAGAGTGGCGATTCTGTTGGCCAATCACCTGACCGGCCAGAAGGACAGCCTGGAGATCAGCCGATTCAGCGCGGAGCGCTACAAGACCGGTGAACTGCTGTTGGAGCCCGCTGTGGTGTGATCTCAGCACAGCCGTCTCCCCTTGCAGACAGGCGGCCTCAGCGACAGGCCGGCCTATATTGAGAGCGCCCAGCTCACACCGGGCGCTCTTTTTGTTTTACTTTTTGCGGTAAGAGGTGCCCTCCAGAGGCAGGGACTGGCGGAATTTGCCGTCCAGGCGATAATAGGCGTGGGCGCAGGCGGGGGCGGTGGGAATCATGCACAGCTCGCCGCAGCCCTTGGCCCCCAGGGAGTAGGGCAGCTCGTCCCCCTTCTCCAGCCGGCACAGGATGACCTCCAGCTCAGGGGCGTCGGGGGCCCGCATAAAGCCGATGGTGCCGAATCTGCTCTTGGGCCGGCCGTCCACGCACTCGAACTTCTCGGTGACGCCGTAGCCGATGCCCATGACCATGCCGCCCTCGATCTGGCCCTCGCAGGACAGGGGGTTCACCGCCTTACCTACATCGTGGGCGGCTGCCAGCAGCTTGACCTTCCCGTCCTCGTCCAGCTCGCACAGCTGGGTGGCGGGCGGCCTCGCCGGTGACCACCGTCTGCCGGGAGGCGGTGGAGGTGCCGGAATCGGGGGTGCGGACTGTATCCGCGTTCTCAAAGACGAACAGGGCGGGGTCCAGGCCGGTGACGTGGCAGATCTCAGTCAAAACCATCTGTCCGATGCCCTGGCCCATGCAGGAGGCGGAGGTGCGGATGTGGACCCGGCCCTGCTCCACAGAGAGGAGGACCCGGCCAATGTCCTTCTTGCCCATGCCGGTGCCCGAGTTCTTAAAGCCGCAGGCGATGCCGGCGTAGGGGTTGGCGTAGTAGACCTCCTTCACCGCGTCCAGGCAGGCGGCCATGTTGATGTTGGGGTCGGCGGTCTGGCCGTTGGACAGTACGTCCCCCGGCTTGATGGCGTTGCGGCGGCGGAACTCCCAGGGGTCAATCCCCGCCATCTCGGCCAAGAGGTTAATGTTCATCTCGGTGGCGAAACAGCTCTGGGTGACACCGAAGCCCCGGAAGGCCCCGGAGACCACATTGTTGGTGTACACCGACATACCGAATATGTCGATATTCTGGTAGTTATAGGGCCCGGCGGCGTGGGTGCAGGCCCGGTGGAGCACCGGCCCGCCCAGGGAGGCGTAGGCCCCGGTGTCGGCGATGATGATGCCCTTCATGCCGGTGAGGATGCCGTTCTCATCGCAGGCAGTGGTGAACTCCATCTCCATGGGGTGGCGCTTCACATGGTAGTCCAGGGACTCCTGGCGGGTGTACTTCACCTTGACGGGCCGCTTAGTAACCCAGGCCATAAGGGCGGCGTAGGGCTGGACGGTCATGTCCTCTTTGCCGCCGAAGCCGCCCCCCACCAGGGGAGCACGGCAGTGGACCTTCTCCAGGGGCAGGCCCAGGGCCTTGGCGCACTCCCGCTGGACATCGTAGATGGACTGGCTGGTGATGTAAATTAGCAGACCGTCCTCGCTTTCAGGGACGGCCACACAGCACTCGGGCTTCATAAAGCCGTGCTCCTGCCAGGAGGTTTTGTACTTCCGGGTGACCACATATTTGGAATTTTTGATGGCCTCGCCCGCATTGCCTCGGATCAGGTTGGCCCGGCTCATGACGTTGCCGTCCTCGTGAATCAGGGGTGCATCTCCCTTGAGGGCGTCGAAGGGGGTGGTCACCGGCGTCAGCTCGGTGTAGTCCACCTCTACCAGGGCGGCGATCTCCTCCAGCTTCTCCTTCTTGTCGGTAGCCACCACCGCCAGCACGTTGCCCACATACCGGGTGATATCCCCCTCGCCCATCATCACATCCCAGTCCTGCTTGATGTGGCCGATCTTGTTGCAGGGCACGTCCGCCTTGGTGAGGACCTCGACGCAGTCCGGGTGGGCCTGGGCCTTGCTCACGTCGATCCGGTCAATCCGGGCCCGGGGGTACTTGGAAAAGACCGCCTTGGCGTAGAGCATCCCGTCAAAGCGGAGGTCGTCGGCAAAGAGACCGGCGCCGTTGACCTTCTCTTTAGCGTCAATGCGCTGGGCGTGCTGGTCCATTTGCAGAGAGCTGGGAAGGGCTGGGATGGCCCTCTTCTCCCGGAAAAACTTCGCCGCCATGAGGATGGCGTCCTCGATCTTCTTATAGCCGGTACAGCGGCACAGGTTGCCCTTGATAGCCTGCTTTACGTCGGCCCGGGTGGGGTTCAGGTTCGCATCCAGGAGGCTTTTGGCGGAAATAATCATACCGGGGATGCAGAAGCCGCACTGCACCGCCCCCGCCTCGGCGAAGCAATGCTCATAGACGGCCATCTCATCCGGGGCGATGCCCTCCACCGTCAGCACCTTTTTCCCCTCCAGCTTGCTGAGGGAGGCCACGCAGGCCTTGGTCTTTACCCCGTCTACCAGCACGGTACAGGTGCCGCATGCCCCCTCGCTGCACCCATCCTTGGCGGCGGTGAGGCCCAGGTCGTCCCGCAAAAATGGGAGCAGCTTTTTGTCCTGAGCGGCCAAGCAGCCGTTGACAAAGACCGCCCTGGCCCGGCCGGTGATGGAAATCCCCTCGTAGGGGGTGTAATCCACGTTGTGGTGCTGGCTGGATGCCGAGTTGGTCCAGGCGGTTTTGGGGTCCCAAATTGTCACATCGGCGTCGGAACCGACGGCCAGCACGCCCTTCCGGGGGTACATACCGTACTGCCGTGCGGGATTCTCGGCCAGCAGGGCGCACATCCGCTCTGGTGGAAGCAGGCCGGAGGCCACGAATTGGGAGAAAAACAGGGCGGGCCGGTGCTCCAGCCCGGGGGCACCGTTGGGAATTCTGGTAAAATCCTCCCGGCCCAGCTCCTTCTGTCCGGCGAAGTTATAAGAACAGTGGTCGGTAGCAATGGTATCCACCTTGCCGTCCACAACGGCGCGGCACAGGGCCTCCCGGTCGGCTGAACTGCGCAGGGGCGGGCTCATGATATACTTGGCTCCCTCAAAGCCGGGGAGGTGGTAGCGGCTGTCGTCCAGGAGCAGATACTGGGGACAGGTCTCCGCCCAGACGGTCTGGCCCCGGTTCCGTGCCCGCCGTACCTCCTCCAGTCCCGCCCCGCTGGACAGATGGACTACTGTCACCGGGCAATCGGCCAAAGAGGCGATGTAACAGTATCGGCTGATGGCCTCGGCCTCCACCTCCGGGGGCCGGGAGAGCGGGTGGGCCGCCGGGCCCCGGTTTCCCCGGGCCAACTCCCGCTTCTGTAAGAGGCTGACCACATCCCCGTTTTCGCAGTGACAGCCGATCTGCAGGCCCAGGGACCGGCACTCCCTCAGAATGTCCAGCAACTGACCGTCGTCAACGCGCAGGGCGTCGTAAGCCAGGTAGACCTTCAAAGAGGTGACGCCGGAGGCAGCCATATCCCGCAGCTCCCGGCGGGTGTTCTCGTTCCAGTCGGTAATTGCCATGTGCAAGGAGATTTGCAATGCTGAGCAGCTGGTGGCCCAGCGGGACTATCAGGTCATTGAGGACGCTGGCCGGGGTTACCGCCGGGTGGTGGCCTCTCCCAGGCCCCAGTCCATCGTGGAGATTCAGTCCATCCGGGACATGGTGGAGGCCGGGCTGGTGGTGGTGGCCTGCGGCGGAGGCGGTATTCCGGTCTTCAAGACCGAGGGCCACTTCGCCCCCGGCTCCATGCTGCCCAAGGCCCAGGCGGCGGTGGAGTTCGCAAAGTCCGCCCCCGGGCGCTCCGCTCTGATTACCCTCCTGGAAAAGGCCCGGGACGGCGTGGCCGGACAGACAGGAACCGTTATCACCACTGATGAATAAAGGAGTGACGATCATGAAAGAAATTATTTCCACTTCCAACGCCCCCGCAGCCATCGGGCCCTACTCTCAGGCCGTCAAGGCGGGCGGAATGCTGTATATTTCCGGCCAGCTGCCCATTGACCCGGCCACCGGAGAATTTGCCGCGTCCGACATCGCCGGTCAGACCCGGCAGAGCCTGGAGAACATCAAGGCAATTCTGACCCAGGCCGGGCTAGGTCTGGAAAATGTGGTCAAGACCACCGTCCTGCTGGCGGACATCGGGGACTTTGGCACGATGAACGGCGTGTATGCCGAATACTTCACCGGCGCGTGCCCCGCCCGGGCCGCTTTTGCGGTCAAGGGTCTGCCCAAGGGCGCTCTGGTGGAGATCGAGGCCATTGCCGCCTGCGGCTGAATCATGAAATTTTAAACGATTGGAGGGAATTTCCATGAGCCGGTTATCCATTGAAACCCCGGGCCGCGCCCAGACGGTGCTGAACGGCCCGACAAGAGACATGGAGCGGCGAATCAACGCCAGCCAGCCGGGGATATGTCCTTGAACTTCCTGCGGCTGTGCCACGCCCAGACCTGCG
>OFGE01002880.1_pt1 | contig 12162 bp, 9 predicted proteins | sample 1521681 | NCBI WGS metagenome assembly OFGE01 (sample SAMEA3504093, study PRJEB24116) | mouse gut metagenome | biome: mouse gut; feature: mouse-associated habitat; material: faeces | place: Denmark | collected 2011 | reverse complement strand
CCCAGCCTCATACCCTGCCCTCTGACTGACTACGGTTTTGGCTGGCCTACAGGGGGGGTACGCCGGATGGGTATTGGGGGGTATCCCGTAGGTTTTATTTTTGGTATATGGGGTAATTTTTGGCTGGCAGGTGTTCAATAACGTAGTTAGGGGCGGTGGCTGTTTAAAGTTTGTTGTAGTATTAAGTATAGGGTAGGGGATATTGCCTGGCTTAGAGTGGATAAAATTTGGCTTTTCTTTTTTCGAATACTGTATAATAGGAGAAGCCTGCCGCTAATAAAAGGTCTTTTAGACGATTGTAATTGTAGGCAACATGCTCAGGCAGATGCGCATCTGCCCCGGTAGTAAGTATTTCTCCACCCATCTGCCGGTATCGTTTTAATATTTCTTCTGTTGGGTTCGGATGGGAAAGCCCGTATTTAAATCCTGCCATATTTATTTCAATGCCTTTCCCCATCGCAATCAGTGTGCGTAGGATTTCATCAATTACATCCTGGAATTTGTGGTAAGAATAATTCTTATTTTTGTTTGGCCCATACCGGACGACGTAATCAATGTGCCCATACACGTCAAAATCCCGAAATATAGAGAGGTTTTCCAGGATTGACTCAAAATATTCCAAATAAGCCTGATCTTCTGTTTTCCCGTCGTAAAATTCGGGATAATATGGATCGTATCCATGTACGACATGTGATGAGGCAATTACCTGATCAAAATCCCATTTCCCGGTAAATGCCTCATACCGTTCTTTTAAATGCGGCTGCAGGCCCAGCTCTACGCCGATATGGATGTTTATTTTGGTTTGGTATTGTTGGCGCAGGGACGAGAGCGTTTCAAAGTAAGCAGCCGGATCAAAGGAAAATGGTGTCGGCCCCGGATAATCCCAGTCAATATGGTCGGTAAAGCAAATGCCGTCCAGCCCTTTTTTGATGGCGGATAAGGCCATTTTGTCCGGCTCGGCTGTGCTGTCGCCGGAAAAACGGCAGTGCATATGTGTATCCCAGTACATTATTTTCGCCCCTCCTGTTTTTGCCCCTTGGTAAACCTGGCGATGGCGCGCCCTACGCCGTCTTCGTTGCAGGATGAGGTGACATAGCTGCATACCTCTTTCACGCAGTTTTCTGCATTTGCCATGGCAACGGACAACCCGGCCGCTTTTAAAATATCCAGGTCGTTTTCACTGTCGCCGCACGCCATGGAGGCTTCTATTGGAATCCCCAGGTAATCGCAGAGGAAGCGCAAGCCTTTGGCTTTTGTGACCCCGGCTTTGGTAAATTCCAGGTTGAAGTATCCGCCGCAGACGACGCTTAACTCCGGGCGGCTTAATAAATAGGCGTTTGTTTCGTCCCGGCAGATAAAAGACCCGTCGGCTTCTTGTTCAAAAATCATGTTTGCCTTTTGGATTGTGGGGCGTTTTTCCCGGATGAAATCTAAAAGGGTATCCACCTGCATGCGGTTGGTAATAATATAGTTTTTCAGGGACTCTGGCAGGATAAGAGAGTGGCGTATTATATGGAACGTAGAGCGCTGCGTATATGCCGTGCCTTCAATAAATACATCCAGGTGCAGGTGGCTGGAGGGCAGATTGGATAAGACGTCTATGGTAAGCTCTGGGGAAAGCCCGTCTTCATATAAACAGGCGTTGTCTAAGATGCGGTATACGGCGGCCCCATTGGTCGTAATGGCATATTCAATGCCAAGCTCTTTTGCTTCTTTTAAAGGGATGCCTGTATAGGGGCGTCCGCTGGAAATGACAACGGCAATGCCATTGTCTGTGGCGGAGCGGATCTGTTCTCTTGTGTATGGCGTGATTTCGCCGGTAGTGGAAAGCAGGGTTCCGTCTAAGTCTAAAGCAATTATTTTTGGTGTAAGCATAAGCTCCTCCTTTTGGGGTTTGTTGTTATTGGGTGAAGTATAACACAAAACAATCAAAAATTCATAACCTTTTTAGAAATATTCGATCCAAGGGCTTGTTTTTTTAGAAAAAATTGGTTAAAATAGATTCAGGTCGGGTGAAAAGCCCCAAAATATAAAATTTATTAGGAGGAATTTAGACATGGCAGTAAGAGTAGCAATTAATGGTTTTGGCCGTATCGGCCGTCTGGCATTCCGTCAGATGTTTGGAGCAGAAGGATATGAAGTAGTGGCAATCAACGATTTAACAAGCCCGAAGATGTTGGCGCATTTGTTAAAATATGATTCTTCCCAGGGAAAATACGAGCTGGCTGACAAGGTAAGCGCAGGGGAAGATTCCATCACCGTTGACGGCAAAGAGATTAAAATCTACGCATTCCCGGATGCCAACAACTGCCCATGGGGTGACTTAAAGGTTGACGTTGTATTAGAGTGCTCCGGCTTCTATACCAGCAAGGAAAAAGCACAGGCGCACATCAATGCAGGCGCACGTAAAGTCGTTATTTCCGCTCCGGCAGGGAACGACCTTCCGACAATCGTATTCAACACCAACCATGAGACGCTCAAAGCAGAAGATACCATCATTTCCGCAGCTTCCTGCACCACAAACTGCTTAGCTCCTATGGCTGACGCATTGAACAAATATGCACCGATCCAGTCCGGTATTATGGTTACTATCCACGCTTATACAGGGGATCAGATGACCCTTGACGGACCGCAGAGAAAAGGCGACTTAAGAAGGTCACGTGCAGCAGCAGTGAATATCGTTCCAAACAGCACAGGCGCTGCAAAGGCAATCGGACTTGTTATTCCGGAACTTAACGGCAAATTAATCGGATCCGCACAGCGTGTACCGACCCCGACAGGTTCTACCACAATCTTAACGGCGGTTGTAAACAAAGCTGACGTTACGGTAGAAGGCATCAACGCAGCTATGAAGGCAGCAGCGAACGAATCCTTCGGTTACAACGAGGATGAGATCGTTTCTTCCGATATCGTTGGAATGAGGTTTGGGTCTTTATTCGATGCGACACAGACAATGGTAAGCAAGGTTTCGGATGATCTGTATGAGGTTCAGGTTGTTTCATGGTATGACAATGAGAACAGCTATACATCTCAGATGGTTCGTACAATCAAATACTTCTCAGAGTTAGCATAATCTCTGTGATTTTGCGCGCGGCAGGCTGCTTTAAAAGCGATAGCCTGCCAGGGCGTGCTATTAGTAACCGCGCATGGCCAGGCTGTTATTAAACGGCAGGCTTAAGGATGCGCAAATAGTTACCGGAAGGCAGGCTTTAGGCTTTCCTTCCGGTTAAGGCTCACAAAGGGTCCGGTCTGTAAGGACCGGATCTTTTTTAAGTTCATTCAAAGATAACAGGAGGAGGACATAACCCATGTCATTAAACAAAAAGTCAGTAGACGATATTAACGTAGCAGGTAAGCGTGTTTTAGTAAGATGTGACTTTAACGTACCGTTAAAAGAAGGCAAAATCACAGACGAAACCCGTATCAACGCAGCTTTGCCGACCATTCAGAAATTAATCGGCGATGGCGGAAAGGTAATCCTTTGCTCCCACCTTGGCAAAGTAAAGAATGGCCCGAACGAAGGCGAATCTTTAGCTCCGGTTGCGGCAAGGCTTACGGAAAAGCTTGGCAAGGAAGTTGTATTCGTATCTGATTACAACGTAACAGGCGAAGCGGCTACCAAAGCAGTTGAAAGCATGAAGGATGGCGACGTTGTACTGCTGCAGAATACACGTTTCCGTGGAACGGAAGAAACCAAAAACGGCGAAGCGTTCAGCCAGGAGCTTGCAGATTTGGCGGACGTATATGTATGTGACGCGTTTGGTTCTTCCCACAGGGCGCATGCTTCCGTTGCAGGCGTTACCAAATGCATTACCGCAAAAGGCGGCGAAAATGCAGTCGGCTATCTGATGCAGAAAGAAATTGATTTCCTCGGCAACGCGGTAGAGAATCCGGTAAGGCCGTTTGTAGCAATTTTAGGCGGCGCGAAGGTAGCGGATAAATTAAACGTTATCTCCAATTTACTGGAAAAATGCGATACTTTAATTATCGGCGGAGGTATGGCTTATACCTTCTTAAAAGCAAAGGGCTATGAAATCGGCAATTCCTTAGTTGACGATAGCAAGATTGACTATTGCAAGGAAATGATCGAAAAAGCCCAAAAGCTGGGCAAGAAGCTTTTGCTTCCGGTAGATTCTGTTACCGTAGCTGCATTCCCGAACCCGATTGACGCCAAGATTGACGTAGAAACCTGTACAGTAGAAGAGATGCCGGCTGACAGGGAAGGCTGCGACATCGGTCCAAAGACTCAGGAAATGTATGCAGAGGCAGTGAAGACAGCTAAGACTGTTGTATGGAACGGGCCGATGGGTGTATTTGAGAACCCGATCCTGGCAGAGGGTACAATTGCTGTAGCAAAAGCGCTTGCAGAAACAGATGCAACGACCATCATCGGCGGCGGAGACTCTGCGGCGGCAGTCAACCAGCTTGGTTTTGGCGACAAGATGAGCCACATATCCACAGGCGGCGGCGCATCCTTGGAGTTCTTAGAGGGTAAGGAGCTTCCGGGCGTAGTAGCGGCAGACGACAAGTAAAATACGAATCTTTGGCGGAAGCATTAAATTGGAATGCGTATTTTGCCAAAAACTTCAGTTAATCATAATAAAAGGAGATCAATAAGATGGCAAGGAAGAAAATTATTGCTGGGAACTGGAAGATGAACAAGACTCCTAGCGAGGCAGTTGCATTAGTGAAAGAGTTAACCCCATTGGTAGCAAATGACGAAGTAGATGTAGTATTCTGCGTACCTGCGATTGATATTATCCCGGCAATGGAAGCGGCAAAGGGCACGAATATCCAGATTGGCGCTGAGAATATGTATTATGAAGAAAGCGGCGCATACACTGGGGAAATTGCCCCGAATATGTTAGTGGACGCTGGCGTAAAATATGTTATTATCGGTCATTCTGAAAGAAGGGAATATTTTGCTGAAACAGACGAAACTGTCAATAAGAAGGTATTAAAAGCGTTTGAACACGGCATTACCCCTATTATCTGCTGCGGCGAATCTTTAACGCAGCGCAAACAGGGCATTTACATTGATTGGATCCGTATGCAGATTAAGATTGCGTTCCAGAACGTAACTGCAGATCAGGCGAAGGCGGCTGTGATCGCTTATGAGCCAATCTGGGCTATCGGAACAGGCGAAACGGCTACTTCTGATCAGGCAGAAGAGGTTTGCCTTGCAATCCGTAACTGCATTAAAGAAGTATATGATGAAGCAACAGCAGAGGCCATCCGCATTCAATATGGCGGTTCGGTAAACGCAGGCAACGCGGCAGAGCTGTTCGGGAAACCGGATATCGATGGCGGGTTAGTTGGCGGGGCATCGCTTAAAGCTGATTTTGGGAAGATCGTGAATTATTGATTTGTAATGAGATAGTTATTGATTACAGGCAGGATGAATAAGTAGGTTTTAATTTTTTAAAAGGACTCACTTCAATTTATGGGGATTCATAGTTGGAGTGGGTTTTTTTTGGGCCTTAATAGTGGCAATGGATATGGGATACCTCTATGCTATTTGGCGTATTAAGGAAATCTTAAAAGATATCTAAAGTTCTCTTTCTTTCGTTTGGTTGACATTTGCGTCAAGAAGAAGTAACATTCTATGAAACAGTACATATGCTCTTTATGGGCCGCATACTGTAGATAATACGGCAATGCAGGTTTGCCGGATGAGTGAAAAAGCAAGGTGATGAAATTGGAGAAAAAGTCAACTGTAAAGAAAGCAGCGCAGGGTAAAGCGGCAGGCAAAAAAACGAAAACTGCTTCCCAAAAGCCGTTAGATGCAAAAAAGAAATCTGGCCAGAATACAAAGCCCCGGAAAAGAGGGGCCGCAAAGAAGAAGGGTAAACGGAGTGTATTTGGCACAAGTATAAAAATAGCGCTTTCCCTGATAATGTTAGTTATGCTTGGTGTTGTGGGGATGGTGTTTTTTAAGTACAAGGACGATATTGCAGACTGGCAGCAGGAAGCAAAGCAGAAGGTGGAAGAAAGCAGCCTTAGTGATTTTAGGCCGTCAAATATTTCTTATATTTACGATAAAGACGGAAGTAAGATTGCGGAGCTGTCGGTATCGGAAAAGAATATATATCTTAAATATGAGAATATCCCGCAAGATGCGGTCAATGCTTTTATAGCAGTAGAGGACCGTAACTTTTGGACGAACCGTGGGTATGATATGAAGGGGATTTTCCGTGTCGCATTTGCGTATGTTACAAGCAGGGGGGCGGTCATTCATGGGGCGAGTACGGTAACTCAGCAGTTGGCGAGGAAGGTATATCTGACAAATGAGGTTTCGATCGCAAGGAAAATAAAGGAGATCATGATTGCAACTGAGCTGACTAAAAAATATAGTAAAAAGCAGATTATGGAATTTTATGTCAATAACTGTTGTTTTGCCAATAATATTTATGGGATTGAAGCGGCGGCAAATGCTTATTTTAATATTCCTGCCAGGGAGCTGTCGCTTTCTCAGGCAGCATATTTGTGTGCGATCCCTAATCGTCCTACCTATTATAATCCGTTTACTGATCCCGAACGGGCGATAGACCGGAGGGATAAAATTTTACAGGACATGTATGAGTGCGGTTATATTACAGAAGAGGAGCTGACAAGGGCGCTGGCGGAAGAAATTAAGGTGACGGGGCAGAAGAAAAACAGCTCTGACCGTGTGAATGGGTATCAGACGACGTATGCGCTGCACTGTGCGGCAGAGTATCTTATGCAGGAAGAAGGTTTTGTGTTTCAGTATGATTTTGATTCGGATGAAGCGTACAAAAGCTATCAGGAAGAATACGATACCTGGTATTCGGATGTGCGGGACCGGATTTATACGGGGGGCTATAAAATTTATACCTCGCTTGACAGCAATGCGCAGAATTCCCTGCAGTCGATGATTGATAACGGATTGAATATGGATGTTTCCATTGGGTCGTCTGGCATGTATGATTTCCAGGGGTCGCTTACGGCGATTGACAATAAGACCGGAAAGGTAATTGCAATTGTGGGCGGGCGTTCACAGGAAGGGTTTTTAAATATGTATACCTTAAACAGGGCCTATCAAAGCCACAGGCAGCCTGGCAGTTCTATTAAGCCGTTGATTGTATATGCCCCGGCGCTTATGCAAGGATATACCGAAAATTCTTCTTTAAATAATATAGACGTTTCGGCTGCGAAGAAGAGTAAGGCGGTTTCGGCTATGACTGGAAGCAAGTATTCGCTAAGGAGTGCGGTAGAACAGAGTAAAAATGGGTGCGCTTACCAGTTGATGAATGATATAGGGGTTGGATACGGGCTGTCATTTATCAAATCTATGGGTTTTGACAAAATTGTGCCAGGAGATGAAACATTATCGGCATCGCTTGGAGGGCTGACGTATGGTGTGACTACAGAACAGATGGCGGGCGCATATGCGGCTATAGCTAACCATGGTGCATACCGGGATACCAGCTGTATTACTTCCATCAAGGATCTGGATGGAAATGAATTGTATTTAGAGCCTTTGGAGAAAGAGGTTTATACACCGGATGCGGCGGATAAGATGGTGGATATTTTAAAAGGCGTTATAAGCCGGGGGACGGCATCTTCTATGAAATGGGCGTCCTCCACCAAAGTTGAAGCAGCAGGTAAAACTGGTACGACAAATGACAGTAAAGATGGATGGTTCTGTGGCGCAACGCCATATTTTACCGTAGCGGTATGGGTAGGCTTTGATACGCCAAAGACGCTAAGCAGCTTATATGGGGGATCTTACCCAGCTTCAATTTGGAAAGAAGCCATGCTTTACCTGTTGGATACTTATGGGTATGAAACGGGGGCATTTGAAAAAGCAGAAGGCTCGGGAAGTGATCCAGGGGCATATGCAGACGAAGAGTTTTTGCCCGGGCGCGCGGATGATGAAGTGCTTTCGGAAGGGTATACGGTAGAGGATTACCGTAAGGACAGGACGGTTGGCAAGCAAATCCAGTCAGTGATTGATCAGATGAACGCACTTGATCGGGGTGCGGGGGATTACCAGATGAAAAAGGATGATCTATATCTGCAGGGATGCGCATTGATTGGAAATATTTACAGCAGGAAATATACACAGGAGATGCAGCAGGCGCTAGACGGAGCTTATGGAGGATAATTTTGCGCTGCCCGTTTTTTAGGCAAAGAGATTTTGGAAGGATCAATCACAAAAATATGCTTGAAAAAAAAATATGCTTATGTTATACTATTTAAAGTTTTGGGAACACTAAACAATAAGATTGCAGGAGGTAATACCCGTGGCAGTAGTAAAGACGATTGTAACAGTTGTATTTATTTTAATATGCCTGGCATTGACCGTGATCATTTTGATGCAGGAAGGGAAATCCGCAGGGCTTGGAGCTATTGCCGGTGCGGCGGATACCTACTGGGGCAAGAACAAAGGCCGCTCCATGGAAGGTATGCTTGTGAAAGGGACAAAAATCCTGGTTGCATTATTCATTGTGATTGCTGCAGTGCTGAATATCGGAAGCTTTTAAGGGAGCTGTCCTGCCGGATACGGCAGTAGTGGAGTCTGTCTTTTTGGCAGGCTTCATTTGGTTTTTTGGGAAATATGAAATGAAACATTAGACAGCTTCTATCCCCTGCCGGATGGAAGCTGTTTGGATATATTGGCTAAGGAAGGAGGCGGGAAAATGGATAAGGAGCAGTTGGAAAAAAGGAAAAAGGCCATTTATGGGCTGATTTGTGATAAAATGTATGTGCCGATGAAGATAAAGGAAATGGCAGTGCTGCTTTCTGTTTCAAAAAGTGAACGCCATGAGCTGGAGGAAGTTTTAAATGATTTGGTAGCGGATGGCAAGGTACAGGTGTCCGCAAAAGGAAAATACTCAAAGGCGAAAGGGAACCTGGTGACTGGTATATTGACCGGCCATCCGAGGGGTTATGGGTTTGTGGAAACGGAAGGCCAGGCGGATGATATTTTTATTCCATCTGATCAGCTGGGCGGGGCGTTCCACAAAGATACCGTTCAGGTTGCCATTACCCCCGGTTCTTCTGGTAAACGCCGGGAAGGGAAAGTGGTAAAAATTATTTCCCATGGGATTACCCAGGTGATTGGGACGTATGAATCCAGCAAAAACTACGGATTTGTTATTCCAGATGATTCCAAAATTGGAAAGGATATTTTTGTGCCTAAGGAACGATCGAAAGGGGCCGTGGAAGGGCACAAAGTCGTTGTGGGGATTACCGATTATGGGAAGGCTGGTAAAAACCCGGAAGGGAAGGTACTTGAAATTTTAGGGCACGCTAATGATCCTGGGACGGATGTTGCTTCCCTAGTGAAAGCCTACGAAATCCCGGTTGAATTTCCGGAAAAGGTATTAAACCAGGCTGTACGCGTGGCTAAGGATGTATCTGAGGCGGACATGGCAGGGCGTATGGATTTACGGGATTTGCAGATGGTTACGATTGACGGGGAAGACGCCAAAGATTTGGACGATGCGGTTTCCTTGACTAGGGAAGGTGGTGTGTACAGCCTTGGCGTGCATATTGCCGACGTAACTAATTATGTACAGGAGCACAGCGCGCTGGATGTAGAAGCATTAGAGCGGGGGACGAGCGTATACCTGGTGGATCGCGTAATCCCTATGCTTCCGCATACGCTTTCTAATGGTATTTGCTCCCTAAATGCAGGGGAAAACCGCCTGGCATTAAGCTGTATTATGAAAATAGATGAAAAAGGGAAGGTCATTGACCATACAATTGCGGAAACTGTTATCCGGGTAGACCGCCGGATGAGTTACACGAATGTCAGGAAAATTTTACAAGAACAGGATCCACAGGCAATAGAAGAATTTAGGGAGCTTGTGCCTATGTTGACCCAAATGGGGGAACTGGCGTGCATTTTACGCAAAAAACGGATGAAACGAGGTTCTATTGATTTTGATTTTCCAGAAACCAAAATACAATTGGATGCAGAGGGGCATCCGGTGGAAATCAAGCCCTATGAGAGGAATGCGGCAACCCGGCTCATAGAGGATTTTATGCTGATAGCAAACGAAACAATAGCCGAGCATTTTTTCTGGCAGCAGATTCCGTTCGTTTACCGTACGCATGAAAACCCGGATCCTGAAAAAATCCGCAAGCTGGCAATGTTTATCAATAACTTTGGGTATTCCATCCATATCGGAACGGATGAAATACATCCCAAAGAGCTACAGAAGCTGTTGCAGAAGATAGAAGGATCGGATGAGGATACCCTAATCAGCCGCCTTACGCTTCGTTCTATGAAGCAGGCGAAATACTCTGTATACGGAACAGGGCATTTTGGGCTGGCAGCATCGTATTACTGCCATTTTACTTCGCCCATCCGCAGGTATCCGGATTTGCAGATCCACCGCATTATAAAGGAGTGCCTGCGCGGCAGGATGAACGAGAAGCGGATGGAGCATTATGAGGAAATCTTGCCGGAAGTGGCGGCGCATGCAAGCGAAACGGAGCGCCGGGCGGAGGAATTAGAACGGGAGACAGACAAATTAAAGAAAGCGGAATTTATGTCTGCCCATATTGGGGAAGAATTTGAGGGCGTTATTTCTGGTGTTACGGCATGGGGGCTGTATGTGGAGCTGCCAAATACCGTAGAGGGGCTTGTCCATATCACTTCGCTTACAGATGACTTTTATGAATACGTGGAAGAGTCATATGAATTGGTAGGAAAGTCCAATAACCGCCATTATAAGCTGGGGCAGAGGGTGGATGTTACTGTTGCGGCTGCGGACTTATTGCGCCGTACCATTGATTTTGAATTGTCAGGAGAGCCTAGGTAAAACAGATGGGAGGATATGATGGCAAAGGAGAGTATCAAGCTTGTTGCAAACAACAAACAAGCAAGGCATAATTATTTTTTGGAGAAAGACTATGAAGCGGGGATCAGCCTGCATGGCACCGAGGTGAAATCGCTTCGCATGGGTAAATGCAGTATCAAAGAAGCTTATATAAAAATTGAGCAGGGGGAAGTGGTTTTGTATGGAATGCATATTTCCCCCTATGAAAAAGGGAATATTTTTAATAAGGATCCCCTAAGGCCTAAAAAGCTTTTAATGCACAAAAATGAAATCCGGGGGCTCAAGCAGAAGATAGCTGAAAAGGGCTATACGCTTGTCCCTGTGCAGGTGTATTTTAAAGGGAGCCTGGTGAAAGTACAGATATCGCTGGCAAAAGGCAAGAAGCTTTATGACAAACGGGAGGATATTGCCAAAAAAGATCAGCGCAGGGAATCCGAACGTAATTTTAAAGTACGAAATTTGTACTAAGGGTTGATTATTCAAAAATTTTTGATATAATAAAAAAGATACTTGGGCCAGTAAAGGTTTCGACAGGGATCATGAAGCTGGAGAAGCGAGCCGCACGGAATGCGTCAAATGCCAAACTTAAATTAAACGCTAACGATAATTTAGCATACGCTGCCTAGTTGCAGCAGTCCGCCCCGGGGCACCTGCACCTTGGGAACCGGGCTTCGACGATGCAGGAAACGACACATATTAAGCTTTGCGTATGTGGGCGTACCATGAAGCTACTAAAGCAGGGATTGTGTTTATTCAAGCCTTGTAGAGGGAATGTCAAAAAATAAACTACGCTCGTAGAAGGACAGGGGAGTGGTTTTTGGACACGGGTTCGATTCCCGTCTGGTCCATTATATTATGGACAAAAATCTAGGGGATTGCTAATGGTAGGGGCTTGCCAGGGGGCAGGCTCTTTTTTATAAGCAGTATGAAACCCCAAATAAAGACGGAGCGGCATAAAAATGATGATTACAAGCACTGCAAACCCCCAGGTTAAAAACCTGGCATTATTGGGCAAAAAAGCAAAAGCAAGAAAGGAACAGGGTGTATTCGTAACAGAAGGCAGAAAAATGTTTGAAGAAGCGCCCCGTAATTGGATACAGGGCATATATGTATCGGAAGCATACCTTTCTAAGGAAGGCAGCCGGGAGGGCCTTATGGGGTTTTCTTACGAGGTGCTTTCTGAGCATGCTTTAAAAGCCGCTGCAGGGACACAGTCCCCACAGGGCATCCTGACAGTTGTCCGTATACCTGCGTGGGACATACCAGATCTCTTACAAAGAGAAAATGCCGCCTATCTAATATTGGAAGGAATACAAGATCCCGGCAATCTGGGCACGATGCTGCGTAC
>OFGE01002875.1_pt1 | contig 12185 bp, 11 predicted proteins | sample 1521681 | NCBI WGS metagenome assembly OFGE01 (sample SAMEA3504093, study PRJEB24116) | mouse gut metagenome | biome: mouse gut; feature: mouse-associated habitat; material: faeces | place: Denmark | collected 2011 | reverse complement strand
GAGGTGCAGAAGGGCAACGCCCCCGAGGAGCGCAAGCTCCAGCGGCTGTTCCGGGATGAGAACGTCACCCGGATGATCAAGCGGTGCAATGACTTTGGCGCGGGCGGCGTTTCCGTTGCCATCGGCGAACTGGCGGACGGTCTGGAAATTGACCTGAACGCTGTCCCGAAGAAATACGATGGGCTGGACGGTACGGAATTGGCAATCAGCGAATCTCAGGAGAGAATGGCTGTTGTTGTGGCGGCGGCCGACGTGGAACGCTTCAGAGCACTGGCGGACAGCGAAAACCTCGAGGCAACGGTCGTTGCAAGGGTGACGGAACATCCATACCTTGTGATGAACTGGAACGGGAAAAAGATTGTAAATATTGCCCGCCAATTTTTGGATTCCAACGGCGCGGAGAAACACATTGATATTACGCCTGACGCACCCCGGGCATTCTCAAAAGAAATTCCAACGGATTTCAAAAAGGGCTATCTGGAACTGGCGGAAGACCTGAACGTCTGTTCCAAGCGCGGGCTTTCCGAGCGTTTTGACTCGACTATTGGCGCGGGTACGGTGCTGATGCCGTTTGGCGGCAAAAACCAGCGCACACCCATTCAGGCAATGGTAAATAAGGTTTCTGCGGAGAAAAAGGATACTTCTACCTGCTCCCTGATGGCATGGGGATATAATCCGTTTATCGCGGAGAAAAGCCCGTACCACAGTGCATATCTGGCGGTTGTGGAATCGGTTGCAAAGCTGATTGCGACAGGCGCAAAGTTTGAGGAGGTTTATCTTTCCTTTCAGGAATATTTTGAGAAGCCCATGAAAGACGGCAGACGCTGGGGCAAACCGCTGGCTGCGCTTCTGGGTGCTTTTATGGCTCAGAAGGGGCTGGAAATTGCGGCAATCGGCGGAAAGGATTCCATGAGCGGGACGTTCGAACAGATTGACGTGCCGCCGACATTGGTTTCCTTTGCGGTGACTACGGAAAATATCCATAATATTATTTCCCCGGAATTTAAGGCGGCAGGGCATAATGTTGTGCTTTTGAAGCCGCAATATGACGCAGACGGACTGCCGACAGCGAAAAGCCTGAAGGAGAATTTTGAGGTCGTAAACAGACTGATGCGGCAGGGCAAAGTTGCGGCAGCGTATACACCGACATATGGCGGCGTTGCTGAGGCTGTAATGAAAATGGCTATGGGCAACGACATCGGCTTTGCATTTGCGGAGGGTGTTTCTCTGGACGACTTGTTCGGTTACGCTTACGGCGCGTTCCTTTTGGAAGTGACGGAAGATGTTCCGGCTGGGACACTTCTGGGCACGACAGCCGGCGATGCGGTTACTTTCGGCAGTGAAAGCCTTTCTCTGAAAGAACTGTTTGCGGCATATGAAAACAAGCTGGAAGAAATTTACCCTTGCAATATACAGACGGAAAAGAAGGAAATTCCTGTATTTACAAGCAAAAAGGCAGAGGTATATCATGCAAAAGTGACGGTGGCAAAGCCGCGCGTACTGATTCCTGTATTCCCCGGGACAAACTGCGAATATGATTCCGCAAAGGCTGTGGAACGGGCTGGCGCGCAGGCGGAGATTTTCGTAATCAATAACCTTTCTGCAAGCGGTATTGCGGATTCTGTGGCTCGGAGAAAATGGAGCAGGCGCAGGCGGTATTTATTCCCGGCGGCTTCTCCGGCGGCGATGAGCCGGACGGTTCTGGCAAATTTATTACGGCGTTCTTCCGCAACCCGGAAATCAAAGATGGCGTAACGCGGCTTTTGGAGGAACGGGATGGCTTGATTTGCGGCATCTGCAACGGTTTCCAGGCTCTGATTAAGCTGGGGCTTGTGCCTTACGGCAAAATCATTGATACGGATGAAAACTGTCCGACGCTGACTTATAATACCATTGGCAGGCACCAGTCCAAGCTGGTAAGGGTAAGACTGGCGACGGAAAACTCCCCCTGGCTGCTGAATGTCAATGCCGGCGATGTGTTCAGTGTGCCGGTTTCTCATGGAGAAGGGCGCATTTTGGCAAACGACACACTGGTGAAGGAGCTGGCGAAAAAGGGCCAGATTCTGACGCAGTATGTAGATATGCAGGGTATGCCAACAAACGATATTCAGTATAATCCGAATGGTTCAGCTTATGCAATCGAGGGGCTTATTTCCCCTGATGGGCGTGTGCTGGGAAAAATGGGCCATGCGGAGAGAATTGGCGCGGGACTGTATCAAAATGTGGAAGGCAATTTCGATATGAAGCTGTTCGATTCCCTTGTAGAATATTATAAATAACAAATAGAAAAATGGGCGGGAAAAAGGCGGTCTGCCATAGGGAGATAATCTTCTTATGGTAGCTCCCATAAATCCCCCCATTTTTTTTCGCAGAAAAATGAAGAAATGTCGTTTTCATTGTTTGTTTTCCATTAAAAAAATTTAGTGAGAGCAAATAAAATCGTTGAAATCCACGATATGTTATGAAAATAACAAAGAAATCGTCTTTTTTCATAAAAATAAGTATGGAGTTTTATTCAATAGTGGCATTGTAAAAAAAGAAAATGGGTGATAACATATATTACAAGTAATATCTGAATGGCTTTGCGAATGATGCATTGACAGCTTTTGTTCTGAAATTAAAACTGGCAAACGGTCTTTACAAAAAGATTGCTTTCATGTATATTTTTTATAAAGAAAGTTGTTTAGAATAGGGGCGAACAGAATATTATGGATCATTACAACAGAGGCAGGCTTTCCCTCAGCGATGAGGTTTATAACGAGATTATGGTGAAAATATCGGAGAACGAATGGAAGGTAGGCGAAAAACTTCCATCGGAAAGCCAACTTTGCAAAATGTTTGGCGTAAGCCGGACAAGCGTGCGTGCCGCGCTGCAAAATCTGCAGGGACGTGGCATTATTGTAACGATGCAGGGTGTAGGCTCGTTTGTGCATAAAACACCGAATGAACAGAATGTGCCGGGTGTGGATATTACATCAGATATCAGCAGTGATGAATTTAAGGACTTCTTTGAATTTCGTCAGGCAATCGAATTTAAGGCGATAGATGCTTTTGTCAAAAAGGCTACGCTGCAGGAGGAGGAACACCTGCGGGAGCTGGTGGAGCAGATGAAAGAAGCAGCGGCAGGCAATGACAAAAAAACATTTGCGATGCTTGACTTTGATTTTCACATGACGATTATTAAAGGAGCAAAAAACAGCTTTCTGGACAGCGCAATGAACACAAACAAGGACATTTTTTTTCACTATATGTCTGAAATCATCAGGCTGACAAGAAAGCCGCTGAACGTTTTGGCGGAAGAACATGAACAGCTTTATTCACTGCTCAAGACGAAGAAACCAAAACAGGCCAGAGAACATTTATATAATGACAACACATATTACCATGTTGCTTATTTTTCGCCAGAAACAGAAAAAAAGGCAGTGGAGAGGGTCCCGGATGAAGAATAAGCCTGGAAGGAATGGAAAAGAGATGTCCATTTTCCCTTTTCTAAAGGCAAAAAGGATATCCCGCTTAAAAGACCCGGTTTTGTGAGAAATGATTTGTGGATGTGATTTCGTATTTGGAACAGGGAATGGGAGGTTTTCAGCATTGTTCCAGCTTAATAACGACACAAATTATTTTTTATACGGTACATATAATACAAGTAATCTATGTAGTACAAATGTGATATGTACCCTAATGGCCAAAAAGGGCAGTACAAAAGAGAAGAACGCCAAATAAAAATGGCGGAAAAGGGAAAAATGACAGACACGAGATAATGAGGAGGGTAACAGATGAAGAAAAGATGGTTAGCAGGTATTTTGAGTGCGCTAATGGCAATGGGTATGACTGGCTGCGGTGGCGGCGCAGCTGATAACAATGCAACAGGCGGCAATGAAAGCGGCAAAGCGATTGAGTTGAAAATGAGCTATACAACATCCGAAACAAGCGTATGGCGTGTGGCATGTGAAGAATTTGCACGCCTGGTCGAAGAAGGCACAAACGGCAGATACAAAGTTTCCATTTATGCAAATGAACAGCTTGCCGGTGGTGCGATGGATCAGGGCACACAGATGATTTTGGACGGTACTGTAGACCTGGATCTCCGTTCCATCACAAACTACACGAACTATGAACCCAAGCTGTATGTAATCACAATGCCGTGGATTTTCTCCAACAATGACGATGTTGACGCGAAACTCTTCAACGGCGACGGCGGGCAGATGATTAAAGACCTGATTGACCCTCTGGGTGTTAAAGTTCTGGGGCTGGGCGAAAACGGTTTCCGTTCCGTAACAAACAGCAAGAAAGAAATCAAAACACCTGAAGATATGGTTGGATTGAAATTCCGTGTTCCTGCAATTTCCAGCTGGGTAGATACATTCCGCCTGATGGGCGCAGACCCGACAGTTATGACCTTCTCTGAAGTATTTACAGCGCTTCAGCAGGGAACAATCGACGGTCAGGAAAACCCGACAGACCCTATCGTATCTTCTAAGATTTACGAAGTTCAGTCCTACCTGACAAGATGGAACTATGCTTATGACTGCCTGATTCTTTCCTGCAGCGACAAGCTTTGGAACAGCCTGAGCGATGAGGACAAAGCTATCTTCCAGGATGCAGCAAACAAGGCTGCGGCAGCAGAAGTACAGGCTTCCAGAGAAGCAGATGCTGCAAACTTCAAGCTGATGGAAGAAAACGGCATGACTATTACGGATTTGACAGAAGATGAAATGAACGTTTTCAAAGAAAAAGTTGCATCTGTATATGATTCTTACAGAGAGCAGGTTACAGATGAAGTATTTGCAGCGTTCGGCTATACATTTGAATAAGCGGAGCTGGCTTTACTTGGGCGGAGGGGTTTCCTCTCCGCCTCTTTCAGAAGCAAAGTTGTATTACAACTTACCGAAAAAGCAAGGATTTTTGAAGCTTGTTAAACTGGCATTTCAATCTTCCCGGAAAGACGTTTCTGACAGGGATATCATTGAAGATGAGGTGGATATTTATGAGATTTGTATTAGGAATATGGTCAAAGCTGGAGGAATTTATTCTTGTTATTCTGTTTGCCTTTATGGCAGTTATGAACTTTATCAATGTTGTATTCAGATATTGTTTTTCGCAGTCCTTCTCCTTTACAGAGGAAATTACGATTACTGCATTCGTTTGGGTATCTATGATTGGTATTGCGGCGGCATATAAAAGACTGGCGCACATGGGTATGAGCTTTTTTGTAGATAATATGCCGAAGAAAATACAGCCTTTTATGACCCTGCTGTCTATGCTTTGCTCGGTCGTGCTTATGGTCCTGCTGATGAAATACGGTGCAGACATGGTAAGCAACCAGATTCGGCTGAATTCCAGAACAGCGGCTTTGAATATGCCGATGTGGGTGCAGGGGCTTTCCATACCGATAGGTAGTTTTTTCTGTGTTATCCGTTCCATTGAAGCAGGCATTGGGGAATTCAAAAGGCTGAATAAAGAAGCGAAAGGAGTTGGAGCCGCATGACATTGATACTGTTTGGAACCTTTTTTCTGTTTGTATTTTTGAATATTCCTATCGCGGTTTCTCTTGGCATAACAGCGATGATAGGGCTTTACGTTGGAGGCTTCCAATTCTCCATGTTCCCGAATGTTATGTATGCTTCCATAGGCAAATTCGCATTGTTGGCAATCCCGTTCTTTGTTTTGGCTGGTTCCATTATGGAATATGCGGGCATCTCTCAGCGGCTCGTAACATTTGCCCGTACATGTGTCGGACATAGAAAAAGCGGCATGATTTCCGTAACAGTTATTGTGTGTTGTTTCTTTGCAGCAATTTCCGGTTCCGGTCCGGCAACCGTTGCTGCATTGGGAACAATTCTGATTCCTGCAATGGTACATCAGGGCTATGACAGAGGGATATCCACAGCACTGCTGAGTGCATCAGGTGCGATTGGTATTATTATACCGCCTTCTATCGCATTTGTTGTTTATGCGTCCTGTACGGGTGTATCTGTAGGTGCGCTGTTCAGCGCAGGTATCATTCCCGGTATTTTGGTGGGTGCGTCTTATATCATTGCCGCGCTTATTGCATCCAGAGGGACAGAAGTGGAAATGCTGCCGAAAGCATCGGCAAAGGAACGTTTTATTGCATTCAAAGATGCGTTCTGGGCTCTGCTGATGCCTGTTATCATTCTGGGCGGCATTTACGGCGGCGTATTTACACCGACAGAAGCGGCAGGCGTTGCCGTTATCTATGGCCTGTTTGTTGGTATTTTCATCTATAAGGAAATCCACATGAAGGAATTGTATAAGGTATTCGTTGATGCGGCGGTATCCTCTGCGACAATTATGTTTATCATCGCTACGGCGGCGGTTTATGCATGGATTATGACAACGAGCGGCGTTGCGGCGAACCTTTCCGCGGCAATCCTTTCGATCAGCCAGAATAAAATACTGATACTGATTATTATCAATATTGTTTTCCTGATTGCCGGCTGTTTCCTGGACGCAAATTCCGCATTTTATATCCTGCTGCCTATCATTACGCCTGTATTGGGCAATCTTGGCGTAGATTTGATACATGCAGGCGTATTCCTGACAGTAAATATGGCGATTGGCCTTGTAACGCCTCCAGTAGGCATTAACTTGTATGTTGGCTGTAAGAGTGGCGGGATTACCGTTGCGGAGATATGCAGGAAAATTATTCCTTTCCTGATTGCCGGTATTATTTCACTGCTGCTTATCACATATGTGGAACCGATTTCCATGTTCCTGCCCAGAATGTTTGGACAGGTATAAGGAAAGCGGAGGACTGTTCCCGCAAGCCTGATTTGCAAAGACCTGAGGAAGCAGCCTTAGAACCTATCCGTAAATTATCTGCGCACATCTTGCTTCATCTTTTCCGGCAGTCTTTGTCGCTTTTCCTTGCCGTACCACTCGGTACGCCTGCAAAAAAGCTCCTTGCCTGCCGAAAAATCTGACTGCGCAGTCTGCACGTATCTAATTTACGGATAAGTTCTTAGTTTTATAAATGCTATTTTTGAAATAAGGAGGGAACTGGATGGAAATGATGAAATGCGTTGTGAAGGAGCAAAAGGGCGATGGATTTGTTTCTTTGACACAGAAGCCTGTGCCTGAGATTGGCGATTATGATGTGCTGATACGTGTGAAAGCTGTTGCAATCTGTGGCACGGATGTACATATCAGGCATTGGGACGATTATGCGCAGAAACGCATGAATCCGCCTACGGTTATCGGGCATGAATATGCCGGAGAGGTTGTAAAGGTGGGGAAGGGTGTAACGGCTGTGAATGTGGGCGATATTGTAAATTCGGATTCCCATTTGGTCTGTAACAGCTGCGACCTTTGCTTGAACGGGCATACGGACGTCTGCTATAACACAGTTGTTATCGGCGTCCATCGGGATGGTGCAATGGCGGAATATATCAGTATTCCGGAGAGCGCGGCAGTAAAATGCGACCCGTCAATGCCAATAGAACAGCTTGCACTGATGGAACCTTTGGGCGTAGCGGTGCATGCGGCAATGGAATTTCCCATATCCGCGAAAAAAGTGGCTGTAATCGGCTGCGGTCCGATTGGGTGCATGGGGGTTGCGGTTGCAAGGACGCTGGGGGCGGCAAAAATAATTGCTGTTGAATTGAATCCACAGCGTGCGCAGATGGCTCTGGAAATGGGTGCGAACGCAGTAATTGACCCTGTGAAAGAGGACGTAACATCAAAGGTAAAGGAACTTTGCGATGGCTTGGGTGTTGACGTGGTTCTGGATTTTTCCGGCAATGCGGGCGCGATTATGACGGCTTTGGATTATGTAAAACCAGATGGGTATATTGTATGCGCAGGGCTTGGGCCTAAGCCTGTCACGCTGGAATGGGAAAATTTTGTGACAAAGGGGATTTGTATAAAGGGTATTTCCGGCAGGGAAATCCCCCGCACATGGGAGCGGATGAAGGGCCTGTTTGCGGCAGGACTGGATATCAGCAAGGTCATTACGCATGTGTTGCCCCTGGAGGAATTCGAAAAAGGGCTGGATTTAATGGAAAAAGGACAATGCGGCAAGGTAGTTCTGAAGCCGTAATGATAAAGAAAAAAGAAAGGGTGAATCACATTGGCAAAAGAAAAATATTCCAAGGAAATGCTGATGGGTATGTACAAAATGATGCTGCGTATCCGCGCGTTTGAAACGCGGGCAGCAGAGTGTTTTACAAAAGGGATGCTGGCAGGCAATATCCACCTGTGCATCGGGCAGGAGGCAGTGCCAACAGGCGCATGCTACGCGCTGGAAAAAGACGACTATATGACTTCGACCCACCGCGGGCATGGGCACTGCATTGCGAAGGGTGCGGATATGGACAAAATGCTTGCGGAGCTGTTCGGCAAAAAAACAGGTTACTGCAAGGGCAAAGGCGGCTCCATGCACATTGCCGATGTGGAAGGGCTGCACAGCCTTGGCGCAAATGGTATTGTAGGCGCGGGCATACCCATTGCGGCGGGTTCCGCGCTGGCATCTAAAATAAAAGGGGACAAGCATGTGACGCTGTGTTTCTTTGGCGACAGTGCATCCAATCAGGGGACATTCCATGAGGCGGTTAACATGGCGGCGGCATGGAAGCTGCCGGTTGTTTTCCTCTGCGAAAATAATAACTACGGTGTTTCCGTCAATATACATACAGTTACGAATACGGATACGATTGCGGTACGGGCAAAGGCTTATGATATCCCCGGCGAAACGGTGGACGGCAATGACCCGACGGTCGTATACGAAGCGGTGAAAAAGGCAGTGGATTACGCACGGGCAGGCAACGGTCCTTCTATTGTGGAATGCATGACGTTCCGCCATCAGGGACATTACTGCGGCGACCCGGCGAATTACCGCCCGAAGGAATACATGGAGCAGGCACATGAGAAAGACGCGATTCCTAATATGAGGAAACGCCTGCTGGAAAGCGGCACGGCAACAGAGCAAGAGATTGCCGCTGTGGAGAAAGCCGTAGAGGAGGAGCTGGAAGCAGCTTACAAATTTGCAAATGAATCTGAATATCCCGATCCTTCCGAGGCAGTTACGGACGTATATTCTTCGGATAATGAAAGGAGCGTTGCAAGATGAGCAGGAAACTCAGCATCAGCAAAGCGATTGGCGAGGCTTTGCATGAGGAAATGGCAAGAGATGAAAACGTAATCATCATGGGCGAAGATATGGGTAAAATGGGGAATGTATTCGGCATTACGGTTGGTTTTCAGGAGGAGTTCGGTGAACACCGCGTATACGATACGCCGATTTCGGAATCCGGTTTCTGTGGCATGGCGGTTGGTGCGGCGATGCGCGGCATACGTCCGGTAGTTGAACTGATGTATGATGACTTTATCACAGTTGCGGCTGACCCGATTATGAATCAGGCGGCAAAAATGCGCTATATGACAGGCGGTCAGGCAACAGTGCCCATGGTGCTGCGCCTTCCCATGGGCGCGGGCAGAAGGAATGCGGGACAGCATTCCCAGTGCTTTGAAAATCTGTTCTGCCACATGCCGGGGCTGAAGGTCATTGCACCTTCCAGCGCAAAGGATGCGAAAGGGCTGCTGAAATCAGCTGTTCGTGATGACGACCCTGTTATCTGTATCGAGCATAAACTGCTGTATGCAAAAAAAGAGGAAATTCCCGAAGGTGAATACACGATTCCCCTTGGCGTAGCAGATGTAAAGCGTGAAGGTACAGACCTGACCATCATTACATGGAGCCGTGAGGTTTATTTCGCGCTGGAAGCGGCGGAAGAACTGGCGAAAGAAGGCATCAGCGTGGAAGTTCTGGATTTGCGGACTCTGGTTCCCCTTGACTGGGATGCGATTGTGAAGTCTGTTTCCAAGACACATAACGCGATTGTAATATCCGAAGAAGTAAAGCGCGGCAGTTATGCGGCTGAAATTTCTGCACAGATTGCCGAGGAGCTGTTTGACGAACTGGATGCGCCTGTGGAGCGTGTCTGTGGGCTGAACATCGTTTCTCCGTTCAGCCCTACGCTTGAGGATGAGAATTTCCCCCATCCTGCGGACATTGTAAAGGCTGTCAAACGGGTTTTGAATAGATAAGGAGGGAAAACCATGGCTTTTGAAGTAAAGATGCCCCAGCTTGGGCTGACCATGGAGGAAGGCACCGTAACAAGGTGGGTAAAGCAGGAAGGCGACGCAGTGAAGGCAGGAGAGGTCATTCTTGAAATCACTACGGACAAGTTGACCAGCGAAGTGGAAAGCGAGCATGACGGCATACTGCTGAAAATTGTGGCACAGGAAGGGGAGGATATTCCCGTAAAAGGCCTGCTGGCATATATCGGCGAAGCAGGGGAGCAGGTTGGCGGCGTTGCTGCGCCTGCGACAGCCGCTGCGCCTGCTGAAGCTGCTCCCGTAGAAGCTGTGCCTGTATTTGCAGCAGCTCCGGCGGTTGCACCTGTTTCCGGCGGCAGGGTACGCATTTCCCCGCTGGCGCGGAAAACCGCGGTAAAGCTTGGCGTGGATTACAGCGGCATAAAGGGCACCGGCCCGATGGGGCGCATTGTGCAGAAAGATATTCTGGCGGCGGCGGAAACAGTGAAGGCGGCTCCTGTTGCTGCGGCTGCACCGGCGGCTCCCAAGCCTGCGGCACAGACGGCTGGCTCGGTCGAGCTGATGGATGGCGATGAAGTTGTGAAACTGAGCGGTATGCGGAAAGTCGTTGCGGAGCGTATGACGAAATCCGCACAGGAAATCCCCGTTGTAACGCAGAATGTGAAAATAGATGTAACAGACCTTATGGCGTTCCGGAAAAAAGTCAACAACGAACTGGGCGTGAAATACTCCCTGAACGACTACATACTGAAAGCGACTGCAAAGGCTTTGAGAAACAACAGGCATATTCTGGTAAGCATTGATGGCGATAAAATCATTAAACGCGCCCATGTCAATATTGGTATGGCGGTTGCGCTGGATGATGGACTGATTGTGCCGGTTCTCAAGGATGCGGATAAAATGGGGCTGGACGAGATTTCCAGAACCGCGAAAGATTTGGCGGAACGTGCAAGGACAAACAAGCTGGGCATGGACGAATACAAAGGTTCCACGTTCTCCATTTCCAACCTTGGTATGTTCGGCGTGGAAACCTTTGACCCGATTATCAACCAGCCGGATTCCGGCATACTGGGCGTATGTGCCGTACAGGATGAGCTGGTGATGGATGAGGAAGGAAATATCAGCAAACGGCAGTTTATGAGAATTTCCTTTACATTTGACCACAGGCTGATTGACGGAGCGACAGCGGCAAAATTTGAACTGGCGATCCGTGAGCTTCTGGAAAATCCGATGCAGATACTTCTGTAAATATATTGGGTTAGCTTATTGACAGATTTCAGGCATATCGTTCGTTTGAGAAAGCGGCAGAAGAAATTCCCTGCTTTCTGACTTGAAACGATTTGCCGAATGGTTCGATGATATAAAACAAAAGATGACAGCAAAAAATACAAAAGAAAAACTCCCATACCTTTTCCTTGCGGGCCTTGGGAGATGAGAACTGCTTTGCCCGCCTGTTCCGGTTATCTCCCTCTCCGGAAGGGCAGGGCGGAGTAAAACGGGTAGTTTTGGAAAAGGAGGAATCAACATGGCAGTAGAAGTAAAGATGCCTCAGCTTGGCCTGACGATGGAGGAGGGCACTGTTACGAAGTGGCTGAAGCAGGAAGGCGATGCGGTTAAAGCGGGCGATATCCTGCTGGAGATCGCCTTCGACGGGGTGGGCACCAAGCGGCTGATGCTGAAATACACGGCACAGCTCATGAAAAAACTGTAAGAGGGAATATGATCATGCGTATCGTGGTCGGTATCGCCGCCATCCTGTTCGGCCTGCTCCACACCCTTGCGGCGGGGATCCAGCTCAAATCCAAGGATCCCGCCATTCGGGGCCTCGCCATCGCCATGGCCTGCGGGGGCGCCTGTGTGGCGCTGCACACCGCCGCCCACCTGGCCGGGGGGCGCCCCGGCTGGATGGACGCCCTGTCCCTGGCGGTGGGCTGTCTGCTGATCTGCGTCCCGGCCTATGAAAACGGCAAACGGTCAGGGAACTTCCACCCGTCCCACCACATCGTCCGGGGTATCGCCGCCCTCCTGCTGGTGGCGGGCATCGCCGTGTGGTGACAAAACGCAAACGCGCCGGGCTGACGGGTGAGATGACGGGAGAAATTTTTGAC
>OFGE01002865.1_pt1 | contig 12216 bp, 11 predicted proteins | sample 1521681 | NCBI WGS metagenome assembly OFGE01 (sample SAMEA3504093, study PRJEB24116) | mouse gut metagenome | biome: mouse gut; feature: mouse-associated habitat; material: faeces | place: Denmark | collected 2011 | reverse complement strand
CATCGGCGGCCTGGCCGGCCAGGGCAAGCTGGGCATCCCCAACGGGATTATGGGCCTGTATGAGGCCGGCGGCGCTGTGGAGTTTGACGGCAAAAAAATTGAGCTGAACAACCCCCGGAAATGTCTGGACGCCTCCCTGGCCTTCGTGTCGGAGGACCGGCGTGAGGTGGGCCTGCTCCTGGACGAGAGCCTGGAGTGGAACGTGGCTTTCCCGGCCATGCAGATCCAGGACAAGTTCCTCAAGCTGCTCATGGGCGGCATGGTCAAGTGGCGGGACGAGAAGGCCATCCGCAAGGTGACCCAGAAGTATATCGACCAGCTTCAGATCAAGTGTACCAGCTCCAAGCAGAAGGCCAAGGAGCTGTCGGGCGGCAACCAGCAGAAGATCTGCCTGGCCAAGGCCTTCGCGCTGGAGCCAAAATTCCTGTTTGTGTCGGAGCCCACCCGGGGCATCGACGTGGGCGCCAAGTCCCTGGTGCTGAACGCGCTGAAGCAGTTCAACCGGGAGAGCGGCGTCACGGTGGTGATGATCTCCTCCGAGCTGGAGGAGCTGCGCCAGACCTGTGACCGCATCGCCATCGTCTCCGGCGGCCGGGTGGCGGGCATCCGTCCGGCCGCCGACTCCTCTGAGTCCTTCGGCGCGCTGATGGTCAGCCAGGTTGTGTAAGGAGGGTATGTGATATGGATAAATCAGAACGACTTCAGCAGACCCGGCTGAACCAGCTTGTCAATACCTACGGCCTGCCCAGACTCATCATCACGGGATTCCTGATCTTCCTCTTCATTATGGCTCCCGTCGCCGGGGCGGACTTCCCGACCCAGATCACCAACGTGCTCAACCGCTTCGGCTGGAACGCCGTCCTGGTGCTGGCTATGGTGCCTATGGTGCACTCCGGCTGCGGCCTGAACTTCGGTATCCCCCTTGGAATCCTGGCCGGACTGCTGGGCGCTACCCTGTCCATCCAGTTTGGCTTCACCGGAGCCCTCAGCTTTGTGATGGCGATTGTGATCTCCACCCCCTTCGCCGTTCTCTTCGGCGGCGGCTACGGCGCGCTGCTGAACAAGATCAAGGGCGGCGAGATGATGGTAGCCACCTATGTGGGCTTCTCCTCGGTGTCCTTCATGTGCATTATGTGGCTGATGATCCCCTATACTCATCCCTCCATCGTGATGGCGTATACCGGCGTGGGCCTGCGTAATATGTTCTCCCTGGACAATTTTTACGCCAATGTGCTCTCCGATTTCCTGAAGATTGACCTGAACCCCATCGGCGTCAATCTGGTGATTCCCACCGGCTCGCTGCTCTTCATCGCTCTGCTCTGCTTTTTGATGTGGGCCTTTCTCCACACCAAGACGGGCACCGCTATGACGGCCGTGGGCTCCAACCCCACCTTCGCCAAGGCCTCGGGCATCAATGTGGACCGCATCCGGATGCTGTCCGTGATTCTGTCCACCTGGCTGGGCGCTGTGGGCATTCTGGTCTATCAGCAGGGCTTCGGCTTTGTTCAGCTCTATATGGCGCCCTTTAATATGGCCATTCCCGCGGTGGCAGCCATCCTCATCGGCGGCGCGTCGGTGAATAAGGCGTCCATCGGCAATGTTGTCATCGGCACCATTTTGTTCCAGGGCCTTGTGACTATGACCCCCACCGTAATAAACTCCCTGATTCATATCGACATCAGCGAGGTCATCCGCGTCATCGTCTCCAACGGTATGGTGGTCTATGCTCTGACAAGAAAGACGGAGGGAGGGAAATGAAGATGAAAAAGAATTTGTTTGGCCAGAGCTCCGACTTCCTCCAGAACAACCTGGTCCCCATTATGTTTATCATCATCTGCACCATCTGCTACCCCCTGGCCGGGTTCTCTCCCAGTTATCTTTTGAACGAGATTGTCACCCGCATGGGCCGGAATATTTTCCTGATTCTCAGTCTTTTGATTCCCATTATGGCCGGCATGGGCCTGAACTTCGGCATGACCCTGGGGGCTATGGCCGGACAGATCGCCCTGATCTTTGTCACCGACTGGCAGATCTGGGGCATTCCCGGCGTCGTGCTGGCTATGCTGCTCTCCATCCCCTTCTCTGTCCTTCTGGGGATGATGTGCGGCAAGCTGATGAATATGGCAAAGGGCCGGGAGATGATCCTGGGCTATATGATGAACTACTTTGTGGGCGGCCTCTATCAGCTGGTGGTGCTCTTTATCATGGGCCCCATCATTCCTATCAAGCACGCCTCCATCCGCCTGCCCAGAGGCTACGGCATCCGTACCACCGTGAACCTGACCAGTCTGCGCCAGTGTCTGGACAATGAGTTTGCCATCCTCTATAAGGGCGTCAAGATTCCTGTGCTGACCTTCATCATCATTGGGGCGCTGTGCCTGTTCATCCTCTGGTTCCGCCGTACCAAGCTGGGCCAGGACATGCGGGCGGTGGGCCAGGACATGGAGGTGGCCCGGGCCGCTGGCATCAAGGTGGAGCGCACCCGCATTATCGCGATCATCATGTCCACCGTCTTTGCCGGCTTCGGACAGATCATCTATCTCCAGAACATCGGCAACTTCCCCACCTGTACCGCCCACACTCAGATCGGTATGTTCTGCATCGCCGCCCTGCTGGTAGGCGGGGCCAGCGTGGAGAAGGCCTCCATCGGCAACGTCTTCCTGGGCGTGATTTTGTTCCACACCATGTTCATTATGGCCCCCAGAGCGGGTGCGGCCATCACCGGAGACGCCATGATCGGCGAGTATTTCCGCGTGTTCGTCTCCTACGGCGTTATCACCCTGGCCCTCATCATGTATGAGACCAAGAAGCGCCGTGCCAGGAGTCAGGGCGGACAGCTGCTGGCTCGGGCCCAGAGGGAAGGGGGCGTCCAGTCGTGAAGAAAAGACAGCTTTTGATGCAGCTGGCCACTCTGGCCGTCTGTATCGCCCTGGGTGCGGTCATGATGGTCATCGGCCGGGGCCATACGGTGTATTTGGACAACAAAACCCTGGAAGACTATCAGGGACAGACCTATAAGGCCGCGCACAAGATCGTGGTCACCGTGGATGGCAAGGAGCTCACCAAGCTGGGTCCTCGGGAGAGGGGAATGTCCCCCTGCATCGGCCAGAGCTTTGAGATGAGCCTGGAGATCACCCAGGAGAAGGGCGGCGAGCCAGAGACCAGGGTGATTCAGCTGGACCTGCCCTACAGCATTGACGGCATCATCGTCAACCTGCCCGCCCTGCTGGCCGGACTGCCTGAGGAGGCCTGGATGAGCGAGTTCATCCCCGCCCCCGAGCCCGAGGAGCCCGACGAGGAGACCCCCGGCGAGGGCGACGAGTTCGACATCGGCGGCGACCTGGGCCTGGATGACGGCCTGGATATGGGCGGCGAGATGTAAGAACCTTGAAAAAAGTCTAAGCGACGGCCCCGTGAGGGTGCGGAGCCCTACAACGTGAGTTTCTGTAGGGCCCCGCGCCCTGGCGGGGCCGCCCTCTATTTATCGAAGGAGGAATTTATGATGGCAGTATTGTCCGGGCTGGAGCCCAAGAAGGTATTTGAGTATTTTGAAAAGCTGTGCGCCGTCCCCCACGGCAGTCACAACACTAAGCAGATCAGCGATCTGTGCGTCTCCTTTGCCCAGGAGCTGGGCCTGCGCTGGAGGCAGGACGATGTAAACAACGTAGTCATCTGGAAGGAGGCCTCCCCCGGCTATGAGGGGGCCGCCCCCGTGATCCTCCAGGGCCACATCGACATGGTGTGCGTCAAGACAGAGGACTGCCCCAAAGATATGGCCAAGGAGGGCTTGGACCTGATGACCGATGGGGAGTGGGTCTGGGCGGACAGGACCTCTCTGGGCGGGGACAACGGCATCGCTGTGGCGATGATCCTGGCGATTCTGGCCGACGGCACCCTGCCCCATCCCCCTCTGGAGGCTGTGTTCACCGTGGACGAGGAGGTGGGCATGGACGGGGCCTTCGCTCTGGACTGCTCCGACCTGAAGGGGAAGAAGCTGGTCAACCTGGACTCTGAGGAGGAGGGGGTCTTTACCGTCTCCTGTGCCGGCGGTGTGCGGCTGGACTGCTTCCTGCCCGGTACCCAGGAGCCCCTGGGGGGGGAGACGGGCCACGCCGTCACTCTGTCCGGCCTGCTGGGGGGGCACTCCGGCATGGATATCAGCAAAGGTCGGGCCTCCGCCAACCAGATGATGGTCCGGACGCTGTACAGCGCCATGGAGTGCTGCCCCGGCCTGCGGCTGCGCGGCATCCAGGGCGGAAGGTTCGACAATGTGATCTGCCCGAAAAATGAGGCGCTGGTCTCTGTTCCGACCCAGGAGGCGGGGGACTTTGAGGCCTTTATCCGGGAGTTTGACGCCATCCTGAAGAACGAATACGCCGGCTGTGACGACGGCATCACCCTGACCTGCGGGCGGGCGGAGGTGGACAGCGCTCTGTCCCGGGAGGCTACCGCCCGTATCCTCCGCACCATGCTGGCCGTTCCCCAGGGCGTTCAGGCTATGAACGTGGACTTCCCCGGCCTGGTGCAGACCTCCCTGAACCTGGGCATTATGGGGATGGAGGCCGACGGCCTGCATTTCAGCATTTCGGTGCGGTCCTGCATCGCCTCCCAGAAGGCCATGATGGTCCAGCGGCTGCGGGCCCTGCTGGAGCTGTCCGGCGGGACCATGTCTCCGAGAAGCGACTACCCCGGCTGGCAGTACGCCCGGCAGTCCGAGCTGCGGGAGGACGTGCTGGCCGCCTGGCAGGCGGTGAGCGGCCAGGAAGGAAAGATCGAGGCCACCCACGGCGGCCTGGAATGCGGCCTGTTTATCGAAAAGATTCCCGGCCTGGACGCCGTCTCCCTGGGCCCTGAGCTCCACGATGTTCACTCCGTCAAGGAGCGGCTGAGCGTTCCCTCCACCCGGCGGGTCTATGAGCTGGTGCTGGAGCTTTTGAAGCGCTCCAACCGCTGAGAACGCCGCCTCCCCGGGTGGGAGGGCTGTCGAAAAACCCAAAAGGCACTTTTTGCCGGCCTTAAATTTCCACATTCAGGGACTGGACAACCGCATTCGGGGGGAGTAAAATATTTCTTGAAGCAAACCCGGCGGTTTTTGTCGGGGAAAGGAGCGAAATATGGATAAAAAGGAAATTTTAAGTAAGGTGGAACACACCCTGCTGTCCCCCACGGCCACCTGGGAGCAGGTGCGGGCCATCTGCGACGAGGGAAAAGAGTTCGAGGTCGCCACGGTGTGTATCCCGCCCCGGTTTGTGAAGCGGGCCAACAGCTATGTGGGCGGCAGCTTGAAGATATGCACCGTCATTGGCTTTCCCACCGGCTACTCCACTCCCGAGGTGAAGGTCTTTGAGGCGGAGGACGCCATCCGCAACGGCGCGGACGAGATCGACATGGTGATCAACCAGGGTATGGCCAAGGCCGGCGACTGGGAGGGCGTGCTCCAGGAGATCAAGGGCGTGAAGGCCTCCTGCAAGGGGCACATTTTGAAGGTTATCATTGAGGCGTGCAACTTCACCGAGGAGGAGAAGGTGGCCCTGTGCCGGGTGGTGTCTATGGCTGGCGCGGACTTCATCAAGCCCTCCACCGGCTTTGCCGCCTCCGGAGCCACTGTGGAGGATGTCCGCCTCTTCCGGGCGAACATCAGCCCCGACACCCGCATCAAGGCCGCCGGAGGTATCCGTACCTTCGAGCAGGCCCAGGCCATGATCGAGGCCGGCGCTGACCGCCTGGGGGCCAGCGCCCTCATCGCCCTGGCTCGGTAAGAAAAGAAAACACCCCCGTCCGCTGGACGGGGGTGTTTGTGCTTTATTTAGGCCTCAAGCAGGCCCAGACCGGAGCCGCGGGTGACGCTCCAGCCCTCGGTGGAGTCGGTAATGAGCTTGTCATAGTCCTCCTGGGCCAGGCCGTCGGTGACGGTGAGCCGCCAGATGGGGTCGTCGGTGGAGGAGTAGTACATGACATGCCAGCCGTAGTCAGTCTTGACCAGGCCGGTGTCACCCTCCTGACGGGCGGGGTCTACAGCCCAGTCCCGGAAGGGCTCCATATAGGGGGAGTTGGAGGTGATCTGATCGATCAGGCCGCCGCCGGACTTGGAGCCGGTGTCCTCGCTGCTGGTGGAGGCCAGGGCGGCGAAGGAGTCCTCGGTGGCCTCGCCGGCCTTCCACTGGTCCAGGATGTCCTGAGCCTTCTGTTCAGCCTCATCGTACTGCTCCTGGGTGGGGGTCTCATTGCCGCTGCCGGCCCGGAAAAGGATGTGCCGGACAGAGCGGGAGTTCTCCTCGTCCCGGAGCCGTTCCTCAAAGATGGCCACGTAGTAGTTCACAGAACTGCCGGTGTCGTTTTCAGCCAGAGTGATGTCCCCGGCCTTGCGGGCGCTGTCCAGAAGCCACTCGCCGTAGGAGGAGGCGGCGGCGTTGGCGCCGGTGGAGCGGCGGGAAAGGGCCGAGCTGTAGAGCTGGTCCTCATACTCCTCGGCGATCTCCTCGGGGGTGGCGCCGCCCTCCAGCTTGGCCTTGACCTCCTCGGCCAGAGCCTTCTGCTCGGTCTTCAGGGTCTCCAACTGGGCGGCCTTCTCCTCGTCGGTGAGCTCCACAGGGTTGCCCTCGGCGTCGGTGGCCTTGATGGCCAGGTCGGCGTAGTTCTCCGGCTTCAGCTTCGTGGCAGCGGAGGCATCCTCGAAGGTGGTGTAGTGCTCGGCCATGGCAGACACCTGGTCGTCGATCTCGGCCTCGGTGGCCTCGGCGAAGGGCAGCTCGATCTCGACGGCGTCGTAGCTGGAAAGCTCCACCTCGGGACGCAGGTCGATGGTGAAGGAGAACACGTAGGGCTTGCCGGCCTCCACGAGCTCGGTCTCCTCCATGGCGGGGCCGGACACGGGGCTGAGGCCCTCGGCGTCGACAGCGGCGGCCCAGGCGCTGTTCAGCAGCTCGTCGGTGACGGTGGCACGCGCACGGCCTCGGCGCCGAGCGCGTTGTCGATAACCGGGCGCGGGGCCTTGCCGCGGCGGAAGCCCGGGAAGTTGTACTTACGAGCGAAGTCCTTGTAGGTCTTGGTGATGCGGCCGTCCACGTCGGCGGCGTCGATGGTGACGGTGACCTTGGCCTTGTTGCCCTCAAGGGACTCAACGTTTGTTTCCACGAATAATTCCTCCATCGTTTCCTGACACGGCGCGGGATACTTGCGCCCGCGCGAACACTTCCTCGGCGATCCGCCAGGCGGAATCCCGCGGAAGCGCACAGCTGCCCATTATGCCACAACCATCACACAGTGGCTACACATCGCCCGAACCATGACACAAAAAAGAGACGCGGGACGCCCGCGTCTCTAAAAGCCATTGGATCGGCTCCTTAGGCCTCGCTCTTGCCGGAGCGCACCACGTAGCAGATGGTGAAGTAGCCGGCCACACCGCCTGCGCACGCGCAGACGACGCCTTTGAGCAGCATCATGGCCGTGACCGTAAGCGGCAGGGGCAGAAGCACGCAGGCGAAGGCGCCCACGCCCATGAGGGTGACGGTGGCCGCCACGGTGGTGACGAGCAGCGCCGGGGCGTAGCTGGCCGGCACGAGGGAGGCCGCCCCGCCGAGGTTGGCCGCATTGGGGCCGGCGAAGACGTGCTTGCGCAGATCCATGCGGGTGAGCGGCACCACGATGACGAACAGCAGAAGGCCCAGGAGCACGCCGGTCAGGGCGAAGTCGTGGAAAATGTCGGCGTGGCCGAGCAGGGCCTCGGGCTCGCCTATGTGCAGCAGGTAGAAGATGACGGCGTTGATGATGCCGTTGATGACGCCGTAGCCGATGATGCACTTGTTCAGCAGATAGGAGTTGAAGGGCTTCGCGGGACGCGCCGGAGGCGCCGCGCCCGAGCTTGCCACTGACTTTGCCATGGGTGTTCCTTTCCTCGAGAACCGCTGGCCCGCATCGGCGATAGCAGCCGGGGCGGGGCCGTCTGACGCTTCCATTATGGGAGGGCGCCGCCGCCTCTGCGGAAGAACCCTTACCGCTGTTACGGAAGGGTGGGCGGCGGGGCACTTTCGCCGCCGTTGCGCCACAGAGGGGGAACCGAGTTGTTTCCAAACCGTTTTACCTGGGGAAATACGGGGTCGCTGCGGCGAGGGATCCCTACAGGGGGCTCCCCGGCCGCGCAAGCCCCTTGCCGCTGCTGCGGTAAAGCTTCTGCCATGGCCGCCGAGGCGGCGGTACTACGATGGCGGCGACGGAGGGGGCGGCCGTTCGGGTCTCTCGTCTCGCAGGGCTCGCGCCCGCGCGGCCCGAGCAGCCCCCTCCCGTGCGCCGCCTGGATCCCGGGGCCGCTATTCCCGGCCAGGTAGTTGACAAATGGGGCGTTCCGCATTATGATTAGGAAAAGAATCTGGGAAAAGAGGTAAAATAAATGGCAGTTACGGGATTAAACCTTCAGACTGGAAATCCGGATGGAATGAAGAAGGGAATCAGTGGGAGCACCATTAAAATCATTGCGGTGATTGCCATGCTGATTGATCACACTGCAGCAGTGATTCTGACGCGCCGGATGGTAGCCGGCGGGTTAGCGGAGGCTGCTGCGGGCGGGCAGGTACCGTTTATGAACTGGATAACGAACCATTCATTGCTTTATTATGGCAATGTGGTCATGAGGGGGATAGGAAGACTGGGTTTTCCTATTTTTTGTTTTCTGCTGGTGGAAGGGTTCCAGAGGAGCAGGAATGTCCGGAAATATGCCATGAGGCTGGGGTTGTTTGCCCTGATTTCGGAGATTCCCTTTGACCTGGCGCTGACGGGTTCCTGGAGTTACATGAGATATCAGAACGTCTATTTTACTTTGCTGCTGGGCCTTCTGGGGCTCTGCGCATATGGATTTTTCGGTAAGTATGAACAGGCCGGAGAAGGAAGGGATCTCCCGGTGGGAGTCAGGGGATTCTTCACTGTCACGGGAATCCTTGCACCGGCGTCTTTTGTGGCGGCAGCCATGGCAATTCCTGCCGGACAGGACGGAACAGGGCTGTCCGGCACCATTTCCGTCACAAGCCTTCTCACGGTACTGATTCTTCTCCTGTACGGATGGAAACGCAGTTTCCGGCGGATTCAGACGGTCTGTGCCGATTTGACGGTCCTGATGGCTCTGATGTATGCGGGTGAACTGTTGCGCACCGATTACGGCGGCATGGGAGTACTGACCATAACCATGATGTATGTGTTCCGGAAACGCAGGGTGGTCTGCATGTTTGCGGGCTGTGTTGTCCTGACACTGATGAGTTTCAATGAAATCACGGCTTTTCTGGCATTGATTCCCATTGCGTTATATAATGGAAGCAGGGGACTGAAGATGAAATATTTCTTTTACGCGTTTTACCCGGTGCATCTGTTCCTGCTCTTTCTGATTTCAGTACTTCTCGGACTGGGCAGCGTGACACTGGTATATTAAGACCGGGTCAGGGGATAAGGGAGACATGGGAAAACAATGTGCGTGACAGGCACATGAAGAAACCGGAAAAGGAACACGGAGGGAAAAGAAAACCATAGTAAAAACAATGTGCATGACAGGCACATGACGGGAACAGGAGAAGAAAATGCTGGAGATTTTGAATTTGACAAAAAAGTACGGTAAGACACTGGCAGTAGACAATATCGGTTTTACGGTGCCGGAAGGGAAGATCGGAATTTTACTGGGACCCAACGGAGCGGGAAAATCCACTGTGATCAAGAGCATTGCAGGGCTGCTCCGGTATAAGGGAACCATCCGGATTCAGGGCCGCAATTCCAGGACACTGGAGGCCAAGCGCTGCTTTGCCTATGTGCCGGAACTGCCTTATATGTATGAGGCGCTGACGGTCCGGGAACACATTGAATTCATCACCAGGGCTTACGGGGCGGAAGTTACGGAAGCAGAAGTGAGGGAGCTGCTGGAGCGGTTTGAACTGGGAGACAAGCAGGACAAGCTGGGAAATGAATTGTCCAAGGGGATGATGCAGAAGGTAAGCATCTGCTGCGCCCTGGTGATCAGGCCCAAAGTGATTCTGCTGGATGAACCCATGGTAGGACTGGACCCCGCGGCCATCAAGGAATTGAAGACGGTGCTTGTGGATTTGCGAAGGAAGGGCTGTACCATACTGATCAGCACCCATATGCTGGAGATGGTAAAGGAGCTGTGGGATGTGACCTTTGTGATGGACAAGGGACATATTCTGGGCACTTATGCAAAAGAAGCGCTGGCAAATGAAGACCTGGAAGAGCTGTATTTTACTGTCACAGGACAGACAAAGCAGGATTCGGCCGGGGAAAACAATGGGCAGGAGGGAAGATGATCCATGGGAGCGATAGGATATCTGTACCGGAAAACATTGATGAACCGGATCAAAATGGCCCTGCGCAAGCCGGTCACATACATCTATCTGGTGATCGTTGTATTTTACTTTACGGCTGTGCCCATGTCGCTGAAGGTTTTGGTGGATGATATGGGGGCAGGCAATCCGGAGGGAATGGCCACGGTGCTGACAGTGCTGGCTTTCTGGGTGATTCCCGCCAATATGATCGCCTATGCGAAGCGCAAAGGACTGGTCTACAAAAACTGTGACGTTCATTTCCTGTTTCCGTCCCCGGTCAGCCCCAAGAAGGTTTTGCTGTATGCACATTTCAGGACTCTGGTGCCCCAGACAGCTGTGGGACTGTTTGCCGTGGTCTGCGGGGGCGTGATGTTCCATGTGGAATTGTGGAGACTGGCCCTCTATTTCTTTTTTTCCATGATTGTGGAAAATCTGCTGGAAGGGAGTATCATGACGATTCTTTACGGCTCGGAACGGCTGGGAGAGAGACAGCGCGCCCTGGTGGTCCGGGGGGCATATGCCCTGGTGGGTATTCTGGTGGTCATGGGAATCTATACCTATCTGCAGGAGGGGATAAGCATGGAAACGGTGAGCCGTTTCCTGCACAGCGATATGATTCAGCTGGTGCCGCTGCTGGGCTGGTATGTGGGACTGATTCATCTTCTGTTTCTGGGACCCACAACGCTGAATGTGGCTGTGAGCATCTGCTATCTGCTTGCCGCTGTCCTGCTGTTTGTGGCGGCCCGGGGCATGAAATGCGAGGGTGGATTTTATGAGGATGCGGTGAAATTTGCCGAAGACTACGAAGAAGTGCTGAAAAACCACAAAATGGGAAACAACGAGAAACGTCTGGGCAAAAAACAGAAATACAAGTCGGCACATGTGACCTGGAAAGGGCATGGGGCCAGGGCCCTGTTTTACAGACAGCTCCTGGAATATAAAAAGAGAAAGTTTTTTATTTTTGACATGAGCACAGTGGCGGCGCTTGCGGGAGGGGCAGGCATTGTGTTTGTGTACACACGGGAGGGCGGTTTTGGCTCCCTGGACAAGTTTGGGCCGTTTGTGATACCGGCAGTGGCATCTTACCTTATTTTTGTGTTTACGGCGCTGAACGGGAAGTGGGCCAAAGAACTGGCATCTCCTTATACGTATATGATTCCGGACACGGTATTCCGTAAACTGGTCAACGCAACGGCCATGGAGCATGTACAGAATTTCGTCAATGGCTGCATTATCACCATACCGGGAGCCATTGTGATGCATATGTCGCTGCCGGTTACCGCTTTGTGCATTCTTTTTTACATGCTTCTGGCGGCCAACAAGCTGTATGCACTGGCGGTAGCAGAGGCGGCAGTGGGGAATATCCTGGGTGCCACGGGCAGGCAGCTGCTCCAGATGCTGATTCAGGGCATGGCTATTTTTGCGGCGGTGGTGGGAGGTCTTTTGGGCATGGTGATGGGGGGCGTTATGCTGGCATATGTGATTATGGACGTATTCCTGGCCCTGTTTACCCTGATTTTCATGGTGATTGCCATGCTGAATTTCTATAATATGGAGAAGGCCTGACAAGCCCCTTCTGCCCGGGAAGCCAATGATCAAACGGAATCATGGCAGTTGCAGCAGTTCGGTGGCCTGTCTGTACTGTCATGCTGATTTGGGGGACGGGGCCGGGGAAAGATTGACTTTCTTCACCCGGAATGATAAGATGTTCTGTGGAGCGTCCAACTGGCTGATCTGGTACGGCGCTGAAAAGAAAATCAGGTTAGGAGTGAAAATATGATCAATAAACTGATATCTAAAATACGGAAAACCAATGCACCCATTGTGGTGGGGCTGGATCCCATGATGAAATATGTGCCGGGGCATATTACAAAGGCTGCCTTCGGAGAATACGGCGAGACCC
>OFGE01002863.1_pt1 | contig 12220 bp, 10 predicted proteins | sample 1521681 | NCBI WGS metagenome assembly OFGE01 (sample SAMEA3504093, study PRJEB24116) | mouse gut metagenome | biome: mouse gut; feature: mouse-associated habitat; material: faeces | place: Denmark | collected 2011 | reverse complement strand
GTCTTCTTATCGCCGCAGCCAGCCAGCATAGCCGCCATCATGGCCAGCGTCAACATTACACTCACGACTTTCTTCTTCATAGTCGCTCCTCCTTCTCTCTCCCTCCCTCTGGAGGGTGTTTTTTCTATAAAAACAATCTCCGCAATTGGAAAATCGTTCTTATCTCAACCTTTTACCGCTCCGATAGTAATGCCGGAGACGAAATATTTCTGCACGAACGGGTACAACAACAGCACCGGCCCTGTCACCACCACCGCCATGGCCATCTTCACCGCCTGGGTGGGGAGATCCGCTATGGATATGCTGGCCCCGACTACCAGATCCTTCAGGGCCGTGGTGGAATTGAGCATGTTCGACAGGTAGAACTGTAGCTCATAGGTGCTGGAGCTGGTGGAGAACAGGGACGAACGGTACCAGTCGTTCCAGTACCCCAGCGCCAGGAACAGTCCAACCGTGGCCAGGCCAGGCTTCAGCACTGGCAGCACGATCCTCCAGAAGATGGCGAACTGTCCCGCCCCGTCAATCTTGGCGGACTCCGCGATGGCATCCGGCACGCTCCCCGCGATGAACGTCCTCATCAGGATGATCAGGAAGGTGCTGGTGATGCCTGGGAACCATATGACAAAGGTGGTCCCCTTCAGGTTCAGCACGTTGGCATACAGCAGATACCAGGGAATCATGCCCCCGCCGAAGATGGTGGTGAAATACAGCAGGAACGACACCGTGTTCCGGTACTTGAACTCCTTCCTGGACAGCACATAGGCCGTCAGGGTGGTCACGAACAGCCCCACCGCGGTTCCCACCGCCGTATAATAGATAGTCATCTTATAGGCCTGCAGAATCGAGGCCGGGTTCTGGAAGATGGTCTTGTAGGCATCTGCCGAGAACTCCTTCGGGAGCAAGCTGTACCCTTCCGTCAGAATCACGCCATTGTCCGTAAACGACCCCGACACGATCAGCAGGAACGGCAGCACGCACACGATGGCCGTCACCCCCACGAAAAAGTACGCGATGATATAAAAGGCGATGTCGCTGCCCGAAAGCCTTATCTTGTTCTTCTTCTGTTCGCTCTTCATCTCGCCGCCTCCTTAAAACAATGCATAGTCCGCTTCTTTCCTGCGGATGGCCCAGTTGGTGACCAGCACTACCACGAACCCGAACACCGACTGGAACAGGCCGGCTGCGGATCCCAGGCCGATGCTCAGCGGCTGCCCGATGGTGATCCGGTATACATAGGTGTCCAGGATGTCCGTCACCTCGTACAGCAATCCGTTGTTCCCCACGGTCTGGTAGAACAGCTCGAAGTTGCCCCGCATGATGCCGCCTAAGGAGTAGATCAGCAGGATGATGAAGGTGGGCTTCAGCTGGGGCAGCATGATGTAGCGGATGCGCTGGAAGATGTTGGCCCCGTCCACCTTGGCCGCCTCGTACAGCTCCCCGTCCATGCCCATGATCGTGGCCAGGTACACCACCATGCCGTACCCCACGGACTTCCACATGTTGAACAGCGTGATCAGGAAGGGCCAGTAGACCGGGCTGTTGTAGAAGTCGATCGGCGTCCCACCGCCGTTTCGGATCATGTTGTTGATGGCGCCGTACTGGTACTCCAGCAGGCTGTATACCATGACCTTCAGTAGGACGAAGGACACGAAGTAGGGCATGAAGATCAGCGTCTGCCCCACCTTCTTGAACCATTTCAGGGTCATCTGGCTCACCAGGATGGCGAAGAATATCTGCAAGACATTGCCCAGCACGATGAAGACAACGTTGTAGAGCACGGTGTTGCGGATCAGCCTCCCCATCTGGGACTGGAACAGGAACTCGAAGTTCTTCATCCCCACGAAGGGGCTGGCCCACAGGCCGTCCGCAAAGTTGAAGTTCACGAAGGCGAAGTAGATGCCCACCATGGGCAGGTAGGAGTTCACCAGGAAGAACACGCCCACGGGCAGCAACATCAGGAACAGCACCCAGTTCTTCCTGAATTCCTTCACCAGCCCGTGCTCATGGCAGCGCACCCGCTCGGCGGCCTCCAGCTTCTTGATTACCAGGTACGCGGCCAGGGCCAGCGCCAGCTCCTAGCCATCGCCCGGGCCGCCGTGGCCGACCCGCCGGTGATGATCCTGGACGAGGCCACCTCCTCCATCGACACACGCACGGAGATGCGGATCCAGAACGCCTTCGCCCGGATGATGGAGGGCAGGACCAGCTTCATCGTGGCCCACAGGCTCTCCACCATCCAGGAGGCGGACATCATCCTGGTGATGAAGGACGGCAACATCATCGAGCAGGGCAGCCATCAGGCGCTGCTGGAGCAGAAGGGATTTTACTCAACGCTGTACCATTCCCAGTTTGAGGGCTAAGTGCGCAAAGATTTTCTGAGTGGCCAAGAGGGGGCATACCCCAGCTCTTTAGGAGTGCGGGCATTCTTCCGGATTTGCACCAGGTTATTGGCTGTTTGTGCTGTGGCATATTTGAAAGCTGTCGGATAGCTTTGCTCTGTCCGGCAGTTTTTCCATAGACAGGGGAGCGGGATAGGAGGAGTGGGATGGTTTACACAGTTACGTTCAATCCTTCACTGGATTACATTGTTTCGGTAGAGGATTTCAGGCTGGGCCTGACCAACCGGACGGACTCGGAGGTGATTTTGCCGGGAGGGAAGGGGCTGAATGTCTCCATTGTGCTGAGCAATCTGGGGATTGAAAATACGGCTCTGGGATTTGTGGCAGGGTTCACGGGGGAGGAGATTGTCCGCCGGGTGGAGGGGATGGGGGTGAAGTCCGATTTCATCCGGCTTCGGGAGGGGATTTCCAGAATCAATCTGAAGCTGAAATCCATTGACGGCACGGAGATTAACGGCCGGGGCCCCCGGATCGGCAGGGAGGCTGTGGGGGAACTGATGGGGAGGCTCGATGCTCTGGGGGAGGGGGATGTGCTGGTGCTGGCGGGAAGCATCCCCGGCTCCATGCCGGACGAGACCTATGGGAAAATCATGGAAAGGCTGGCCGGGAGAGGCGTGATGACCGTGGTGGACGCCACGAAGAATCTTCTGATGAATGTGCTGGAGTATGGGCCTTTCCTGGTGAAGCCCAACAACCATGAGCTGGGCGAAATCTTCGGCGTGGAGCTTAGGGACAGGGAGGAGGCCATACCCTATGCGCGGAGGCTTAGGGAGCTGGGGGCCGTGAACGTCCTGGTGTCCATGGCCGGTCAGGGCGCGGTCCTGGCGGCAGGGGACGGAGAAGTCTATGCGGCCTCTGCCCCCAGGGGGAAACTGGTCAACGGCGTGGGTGCAGGAGACTCCATGGTGGCAGGCTTCCTGGCGGGATGGATGGAAGGGCATGGCTACGGACATGCCTTCCGCATGGGGATAGCCGCCGGAAGCGCCAGCGCGTTTTCGGAGCTGCTGGCCACCAGGGAGGAAGTCACGGATTTATACAGGCAGACGGCAGGCTCAAGGATGGAAGAGGCTGAGGTCAGAAGGACTTGAGGACAGAAGGAGACGCTACCGGAGGTGGGGCAGAGATGCAGGTATATCATGGAAAGAGCGTATGCGGCGGAATCGCCATAGGCAAGGTTTCTGTGTACGGCAGGCCGGAGAGCCGTGTAGAGCGGGAGGAGAAACAGAACCAGGAAGCGGAGATCTGCCGTTACCGGGAGGCCGCCGGGATGGCCTTAGAGCAGTTGGACGGGCTGTATGAAAAGGCCCTGCGGCAGGTGGGGGAGGCTGAAGCGTCCATCTTCGAGATTCACCGGATGATGCTGAAGGACAGCGAATTCCAGGGCTCCATTGAGGACATCATCCGCACCCTGTCTGTCAACGCGGAATACGCCGTAGCCCGGACGGCGGAGGACCTGGAGCGGAAGTTCCAGGCCTGTGAGGACGCTTATACGAGAGGCCGCGCCGCAGACATAGAGGATATCTCCCGGCGTCTGCTGGCCATCCTCCAGGGCCGGGAGGAGGAGAGGATTCAGGAAAAGGAGCCGGTCATCCTCCTGGCGGACGACCTTGCCCCCTCCCAGACAGTGCAGCTTGACAAAAGTCAGGTCCTGGCTTTCGTCACCGCCCGGGGCTCCCTGAATTCCCATACCGCCATCCTGGCCAGGACCATGGGAATCCCGGCCCTGGTGGGTACGGACATTCCTCTGGACGAAAGCCTGGACGGCAGGCCGGGCATCGTGGACGGCGCGGCGGGCATGCTCTACATCGATCCGGACCGGGAGACCTGTGCCAGGATGCGGAAAGCCCTGGAGGAGGAAAAGGAGAAAAAAGAGCTCTTCCGAACCCTGATAGGCAAAGAGAACCTTACCCTTGACGGCCAGAGCATCCAGCTCCACGCCAATATCGGGAGCATCAAAGACCTGGACATGGTATTGCAGAACGATGCCGACGGAATCGGACTGTTCCGCAGCGAATTCATTTACCTGGAGCGCAACGACTTTCCCACCGAGGAAGAGCAGTTCCGGATCTACCGCACCGTGGCCGAGGCCATGGGAAAAAAGCGTGCGATCATCCGTACCCTTGACATCGGCGCGGACAAACAGTGCGCTTATTTCGGGATGGAAAAGGAAGAGAATCCCGCCCTGGGATGCCGCGCCATCCGCCTCTGTCTGACCAGAACGGAAATCTTCAAGACCCAGCTGAGGGCCCTGCTGCGGGCAAGCGCATACGGGAGGCTGGCCATCATGTACCCCATGATCACCAGCGTGAAGGAGGTGCGCAGGATCAGGGAAATCGTGGAGGAGGTAAAGGCAGAGCTGGAGGCCCGGGGCCTGCCTCAAGGCCATCCGGAGCAGGGCATCATGATAGAGACCCCGGCCGCCGCGGTGATCAGCGACCTGCTGGCCAGAGAGGTGGATTTCTTCAGCATCGGCACCAATGACCTGACCCAGTATGTGCTGGCGCTGGACAGACAGAACCAGTCCCTGGACGAATTCCGAGACACCCACCATCCCGCGTTGCTGCGGATGATCGAACTGACAGTGGAAAATGCCCACAGGGCCGGAATCCGGGCGGGAATCTGCGGAGAGCTGGCGGCTGACCCGGAGCTGACCGGGGAATTCCTGGCCATGGGCGTGGACGAGCTGTCCGTAGCGCCGGAGAGGATCCTGCCGCTGCGCAAGGCCATACGGGAGACAGACGTCTCCGAATATATCCGCATCCGTTAAAGCCGACATGCCCCTGACTCGGGCGGAAACCATCACGAATCGATGGCGGATCCGGCGGCTGGAGATAGAAAAGAACACGCAAAAAGAATCGGCCGAAGGGGCAGGCAAAGCCGAAGCCGGTACTTATACTGCACACCGGTTAAATTTGCAGCGCAACCCGACTGCAGACCGCCAGCCAAGTGCTTTCCCGGAGACGCCACTGTAAATTCTGGCGGTCTGCAGTATAAGGATTCGCCCCGATCCGCCGATATACATTATGGATTCTAATTGTACGCACATATCCACATTTCAAAAATGAGAGGGGCAGCCATGAGAGTACAGAACAACATAACCGTCTTCAGCGGGGATACCCGGAACAATGCCCAGGCAGAATGGACCAAGAAAGAGGGGACGTACAGCTACGACCAGAAGAGCAGGTCCGTATACGCCGGGAATTTCCTGAAGGAATTCCCTCTGCGGGAGAAGATTCAGCAGAAGAAGGCGGAAGCCCAGCAGCGCGCCATGAAGATCGTGGGGGATGCCTGGGACGCGGACAAAGTGATAGATAACGAAATCATGCAGCGCCAGGAGCGCATCGGGGAGCTGAGGGAAGACAACAAAGACGCTATGGAGAGCCTGAAGGAATTCCGCCAGATGGAGGAAGACCTGCGGGAGGGATACGGCGTGGCGGCTGACAGTGAGGAACAGATGGATTTGGAGCTTATGAAGCGCAACGCCCTGGGCCAGAAGCTCACTGAGGAGGAGAAGGAGCGCCTGGCCGAAATCCGGGAGAACGGGATGACGGACTACCAGACCCGGGCCCTGGAACTCGATAAGGCAGCTTCCTATTACCGGAAGGTAATCGCGGAAAATAACATATTGGCGGCTGAAGAGTCGGATGTGATTCAAGATATCCGGGCGGAGCGGAATAAATACCATCCCGTGCTGGACGCCCAGGAGCAGGCGGAGGACGTGCTGGCGGCTGCCCGGGAGGAGATCATCGGCATCGTGGAGGAAGAGGCCAAGGAGCACCTGGACGAAGAGCAGGAGGAGCGGGAGGAGCAGGCCGAGGCCATCGAGGAGAAGAGGGAAGAGCAGGAGGAGATTCTGGAGAAGCGGGAAGAGAGGGAAGAGGAGCTGGATGAGCTCATAGAAGATATGCCCGTGGAAGAGATGACCGACCTGAGCCAGACCATAGACGAGGTCAAGCAGCAGATCCAGAAGGTGCTGAATGAGGTGAACCTCCTGGACGAGGACATTAAGGGCGCCCAGGTGGACCTGAACGTCTGACGGGAAAGAGCGCAGCCCGGGAACGCCGCGGCAGGGAGGCGCTGCTTCGCCGGAAGGCGGGGAACTGCAGAATCAGCCGGTCAGAGCGAAGCTGCAGACATAAAGCAGGACATGGCTGCGGACATCCTGTGGTAGGATATCGGGGATGGGGCAGCAGACAAGGGCAGGGCCTGACGGGTTTCAGGTCATCTGACGGAACAGAGACAAAGGGGGCATGACATGAACATACAGAGCAACATCACGATTTTCACAGGGGACACCCAGAGCCGCAGCCAGGCGGAGAGGGCCGGGGCAGACCGGAACACTCAGGATTCAAAGGGAAAGAGCGCGACCTTCTACGCCGGGAACCTGCTGGCAGAATTCCCCCTGCAGGACAGACTGCAGCAGCGCCGGGCCCAGGCCCAGGAGCGCGCCATGAAGATTGTGAGCGATACCTGGGACGGGGACAGGATGATCGACGGGCAGATCCAGGAGAGCAGGGACCGCCTGAGGGAGTTGCGCTCCACCTATAAGGATGCCCAGGACAGCCTCCGGGCCCTGGAGGCAAAGAGCAATGAATGGACGACCCATTATGAGGTGGATCCCGACAGCCAGGAACAGCAGGATCTGGAGCTTTTGAAAAAGGAACAGGCCTCCCAGCAGCCCTGGACAGGCGTCCAGCTGACGCGGGAGGAAGAGGCGAAGCTGGCTGCAATCAAGGACAAGGGGATTACGGAGTACCAGAAGGTCCAGCTTGAGGTGAACGAAGAGACATTGATTCATCAGAAGACCGCATTTTTCACAGGCCGGAACATCGAGAAGGAAAATGCCGTCATCCGGGGCATCCGGCTGGAACGCCTGAAGAGAGACCCCATGGTGAAGGCCCGGAAGGAGGCGGACCAGGTCATGGAAGCCGCCCGGGACGAGGCCATCGGTATGATCGTGGAGGAGGCCAAAGAGCATATCGACCAGGAGCAGGAGAAAAAGGAAGAGGAAGCCGAGGCCATCGAGGAGAAGAAGGAAGAGCAGGAGGAGGTCCTGGAGAAGCGCCGGGAGGATGAGGAAGAGCTGGAAGAGCTCATGAAGGATATGCCCCTGGAGGAGATGTCCGACTTAAAGAACGCCCAGACGGAGATTCAGCAGGAAATCCAGAACCTGGTCAGCAAGATGAACCTGGTGGTGGAGGACATCAAGGGCGCGAAGGTGGACACCAACATATGAACAGAAAGCGGAAATGCCATGGGGAGGACAGTCCTCGTGGCATTTTTCATAGAGACAATGGAGACAATGACAGCGGCCATGGATTCCGGAAAACACGGCAGATCCATGAGGCGCAGACAGGAGAAGAGGAAAAATGATCGATTTGCATCTACATCTGGACGGCTCCATAGACCCGGAGGATATGCCGCGCCTGGCAGAACTGTCGGGGGCTGCGCTTCCTTCGACGCGCCAGGAGGAATTGCGCAGCCTCCTCTCGGTGGAGCCGGACTGCAGGAACCTGGGGGAATATCTGGAGAAATTCCAGCTCCCCCTCCGGGTATTGCAGACCGGGGAGAGCTTGGAATACGCTGTTTACCGGCTTCTGGAGAGACTGAGTGGGCAGGGGCTGTGCCATGGGGAGATTCGGTTCGCCCCGCAGCTCCATCTGGAGAAGGGGATGAGCCAGGAGCAGGCCGTCAGTGCGGCAGCGGCAGGACTCCTGCGGGGGATCCGGGATTTTGGGCTATCGGCCGGATTGATCCTGTGCTGCATGCGGGGAGAGGGCAACAGGGCGGAGAACATGGAGACGGTGGCTGTGGCGGAGCGCTTTCTGGGGAGGGGCGTCTGCGCCCTGGATCTGGCGGGGAACGAGGCCGCATACCCCACGTACAGGTTCGCCGATGTCTTCCGCAGGGCCGGGGAGCGGGGAATCCCCCTGGTCATCCACGCAGGCGAGGCCGCAGGGGCGGAAAGCGTCAGGACGGCCCTGGAGCTGGGGGCTGTCCGCATCGGCCATGGGATACATGCGGCGTCGGACGCGGAATTGATGGAAATCCTTCGGGACAGGGGAATTTTTCTGGAAATGTGCTATTCCAGCAATCTCCAGACAAGGGCGGTAGGCCTGCCAGAGGAATATCCGCTGGAGAGGTTCCTGGACAGAGGAATCCGCGTCACCGTCAATACCGACAATATGACCGTATCCGGCACCAGCCTGAAGAGGGAGTACCTGCTGCTGCAGGAACGGTTCGGGCTGAGCGGGGAGGCGCTGAAGGGCCTGGCGATCAACGCGGCGGAGGCCGCCTTTGTCACGGAAGGGCAGCGGGCGGCCCTGAAGGAGCGGATAGACAGGGAGTTCCCACTGTGGCTGAGCTCCGGAGAGCCAAAAGGGAAGTGACAGAGGGAGAGGACTGTGCTAAAATAGAGATATCGAAAGGATAAAGGAGGGCAGGGACGGATGAAATATGACAGGATCTCTGGCTTTGCGGACGAAATCGCGGAGGATGTGGATACCCAGTTCCGGGTGCTGAACAAGCTGGATATCAGGTATTTTGAACCAAGGGGAATCGACGGGAAGAACATTGCGGAGCTTTCGGACGGCGAGGTGGCCGCGCTGAAGGAGAAGATGGAGCGCTGTGGGATCAAAGCGTCCTCCATCGGCTCCCCCATCGGGAAGATAAGGCTGGACGAGGACTTCCAGGCGCACTTTGAGAAGTTCCAAAGGGTGGTGGACATCGCGGAGAGGCTGGACGCCGGATATATCAGGATGTTCAGCTTCTATCCCCCGGAGAGGCCTGATTCCGCGGCGGGGGAGGGCGATGGGGCCGCCCACGAGTGGACTGCCGGAGAGCGGGAGGAGGTGATCCGCCGCCTGCGCAGGATGACGGCGTATGCCGGGGAGCGGGACGTGGTGCTGCTCCACGAGAACGAGAAGGGCATATACGGGGATACTGCGGAGCGCTGCGCGGATTTGATGAGGGAGCTGGGCTGCAGGCATTTTCAGGCAGTGTTCGATCCGGCCAACTTCGTGCAGTGCGGCCAGGATACGAAGGAGGCCTATGAGGCTCTGCGGAGCTTCATCGCCTATGTGCATGTCAAGGATGCACGGGCGGAAGACGGGAACGTAGTACCGGCCGGGGCCGGGGACGGCAATGTGGGGCATATCCTGAAAGGCCTTTTGGACAGCGGGTATGAGGGGTATCTGAGCCTGGAGCCCCATCTGGGCAGCTTTTCGGGGCTGGCCGATCTGGAGCTGGACGACAAGATGCAGAACCTCCCCCAGGGCGGAGAGGGCACATTTACGCTGGCATACCGGGCACTGGAAGCGATTTTGGATAAAATAATCAGGTAGGAGGAGCTGTATCCATGAAAAATGTGAGATTAGGCGTAATCGGTTTCGGGAACATGGGAACCGTACATGTGAAAAGCGTGGCGGAAGGAAAGGTGCCGGGCATGGAGCTGGGAGCAATCTGCGACATTGCCCCGGCCAGATGTGAGGCGGCGAGGCAGGAGTATCCCCAGGTCCCGGTATTCGGCGAGGCAGAGGAGCTGTACCGCAGCGGCCTGTGCGATGCGGTGATCATCGCCACGCCCCATTATTTCCATCCGCCCCTTGCCATAGAGGCATTCCGCCACGGCCTGCACGTCATCACGGAGAAGCCTGTAGGGGTCTACACGAAGCAGGTAAAGGAGATGAACGCCGCCGCGGCGCAGTCCGACAGGAAATTCGGCATCATGTACAACCAGCGGACCAATCCGGTATACCAGAAGCTGCGGGAGATGGTGCAGAAGGGGGAGCTGGGCCATATCAAGAGGATCACATGGATCATCACGGACTGGTATCGCCCCCAGGCTTACCACGACAGCAGCACATGGCGCTCCACCTGGAAGACGGAGGGCGGCGGCGCGCTGATCAACCAGAATCCCCATCAGTTGGATCTCTGGCAGTGGATGTTCGGCATGCCGGACAGGATATTCGCCAAGGCCAGCTTCGGCAAGTATTATGACATCGAAGTGGAAGACGATGTGATGGCATACTTCGAGTATGACAATGGGACCACCGGGGAATACATCACCTCCACCGGGGAGGCGCCGGGCACCAACCGTCTGGAGATCGCCTGCGACATGGGCAAGGTCGTGGTGGAGGATAACAGGATCGTCTTCCATCGGAACGTGGTCTCGGAGCGGGAGCACAACAGGGTGAACACGGCTCCCTTCGGAAGGCCGGAGTGCTGGGAGTGCAATGTTCCGGCGGACTTCTCCGGCGGGCCCCAGCATGTGGGCATCCTGAGCAATTTCGCCGCTGCCCTGCGAAGCGGCGCACAGCTTCTGGCACCGGGGGAGGAGGGCATTTTCGGGCTGACCATCTCCAATGCCATACATCTGAGCGCATGGACAGGGGAGACAGTGGATGTAAAGGACTTCCCGGATGAGCGGTTCTACCGGCTGCTCCAGGAGAAGATCGGCGCGTCCACCGTTGTGAAGAAAGAGTCCCAGGTGATCGTGGACAACAGCAAGACATATTAAAAGGACATGTGAGGAGGCAGCTCATGTCGAACGACTTTTCTAAGGGGAAGGTCTGGCGGAATATCATGTCCCAGGCCGTTCCCCTGATGCTGGCACAGATGGTGCTGCTTTTATACAATGTGGTGGACCGTGTCTATATCGGGCATCTGCCGGGGGCGGACAGCATGGCGCTGACAGGCATCGGGCTGGCGTTCCCGCTGACCACGCTGATCGCGGCGTTTACTTATCTCTTCGGCACGGGAGGGACGCCTCTGTTCTCCATAGCCAGGGGGGCGGGCCAGGAGGAGCGGGCGGAACGGATATTGGGAAATACCTGCTCGCTGCTGTTGGGCTGCTCGGTGGCGATATTCCTTTTCTGCTACCTGCTGCGTAGGCCGGTGCTCTATCTGTTCGGGGCCAGCGATGCCTCCTATGTGTATGCGGACGCATATCTGCGCATCTACCTGCTGGGGACTCCCTTCGCCATGCTCTCCACAGGGCTCAACGGCTTCATCAACGCGCAGGGCTATCCGAAGACGGGCATGATGACGACCCTGATTGGGGCTGTGCTGAACCTGGTACTGGATCCCGTGTTCATCTTCGCGCTGGACATGGGTGTGGGAGGTGCGGCCCTGGCCACCATTTTGAGCCAGACGGTATCCTGTGCCTGGGTGCTGCGCTTCCTGACCGGCAAGAAGGCCGGGCTGCATATCCGTAGGCAGAACCTTCCTGTGGACTGGAAGCTGGCCCGGGAAATCGCAGCCCTCGGCATGTCAGGCTTCATCATGCAGGGGACGAACTGTCTGGTGCAGGTGGTCTGCAATGCCACCCTGAAGATATACGGCGGGGATCTGTACGTAGGGATCATGACGGTCATCAATTCCGTGCGGGAGATCCTGTCGCTGCCGGTGAACGGGCTCACCAGCGGCTCCCAGCCGGTGCTTGGGTACAATTACGGGGCGAAGCGGTACGACCGAATCTGCCAGGGAATCCGCTTCACGGCCTGTATGGGCATCCTGTATACCCTGCTGGCCTGGCTGGTGGTGATACAGTGCCCCCATCTGCTGCTGTCGGTTTTCACGGAGGACGCGGCCATGCTGGAGGCGGGAACCGGCGCGCTGAAGCTGTACTTTTTCGGATTCTTCTTCATGGCGTTCCAGTTCACAGGCCAGTCGGCCTTCACTGCGCTGGGATATTCCCGGCAGGCAATCTTCTTCTCCCTGCTGCGCAAGGCTGTGATCGTGGCACCGCTGACGATGATCCTGCCCAGGCTGGGAATGGGCGTGGACGGCGTGTTCTGGGCGGAGCCCATCTCCAACTGCAT
>OFGE01002857.1_pt1 | contig 12229 bp, 10 predicted proteins | sample 1521681 | NCBI WGS metagenome assembly OFGE01 (sample SAMEA3504093, study PRJEB24116) | mouse gut metagenome | biome: mouse gut; feature: mouse-associated habitat; material: faeces | place: Denmark | collected 2011 | reverse complement strand
CATCGGTAAAATGGCGTATATCCGTAAATCCATTCTTTTCTGCATAGCTCTCTAACATTGCCTTTTGAGAGCATAACCAAGTGGCGCACAACCGCCTATATGAACTTTGGACTATTTGCTTTTTTCTCCGTAAGGCGTTTGCTCCTCTGCTACCATCTGAATTTCCTGTTGTGGCTCGAAGTTATAAACGATGGACTTATGTTTCTGTGGTGGTGCTTCATAAGGCTTTCCTTCTTTGTTGTAGGTAAGATTAAATACAAGATCGGAAAGCCATTTCTTGAATGAGGGATTATCCTGAAACTGTTTGAACAATTCCATATTATCAGCCATGATAGCGAAGATGACCTGCTGCAAAGCCCGCTCACTTTCAAGTCTTGCACTCTGTTCATCAGAGTTCTTCATGGCATTCTGATATTTCTCATCCCTGGAAACCATAGCAGGAATTTCGAGAATCTGTCGGCGCACATTATCTGCATCGTTCCAGTTGATATTGCCAAACATATCGTTGAAATCAGACAGAATAACAGAAAGTAAATCCATCTCCGGCTCGATAATGTGACCGACCTTGCCAGCGGGGACTGGCGCAACCTCGGAATCGGAATCTTCCAGTTTGATGGACATTGACTCACGCGCCTCATTGCGATAGCTTTCCAAATCGATTGCCTCAAGGATGCCCTGCGACCAATCGTCCTCGCGGGGAGAAGGCAGTTTTGGTATCAGCAGATTGAGGAAAATGGAAAGCCGTTCCCAATCCGCATTGCCATAGGGAAGAATCGCGCCGAGGAATCCATATGTACGGCAGAACGCTTTTGCCGCGCTTTTGAACTTGATCTGGTCGTCCGTTTCCAGCTGCATATAAATCGCTGTGCAGGCGTCCAGCGTAGGATCAAGCTTATCACGGTCTGCGCCATTCAAATACAGGTTAACCAGGTGTTCTACATCATCGCCAGAATATACCTGATCCCCTTCCATCGTTGCCACAAGATCATAGAGTTTGTTGGGGTCAGTCTCGCCGGACAAAATCGTGGTACGATAGTAGCGGGAGAAGGACTCTTCAATAATTTCCGGTTTATTAGCGAAATCCAAAACGAAGGTGTCGTACTTCTTTGGATGACAACGGTTCAGCCTTGAAAGGGTCTGTACCGCTTTGATGTCATAGAGCATCTTATCCACATACATCGTGTGAAGCAGGGGTTCATCAAAGCCGGTCTGAAACATATCCGCAACAATCAGGATGCGATACGGATCCGCCTTAAAGGTTTTTGGTATCTTAGAGTCCGGGAATCCATTCATGCCTGCCGAGGTCAACGGCTGTTCCTGACCGTTGTACTTACACTCACCAGAGAAAGCAATAATAGTTTTATAGGGGCTGTGTCTTTCAGAAAGACACTTGTTGATCGCATAATAATATTCGATGCATCGCGGAATACTGGCAGTCACAACCATAGCGCGGGCCTGCCCGCCAACTTTTCCCTTAGCGATAACCTGTTCATGGAAGTGGTCAACCATCATAGCGGCCTTCTTCGCTATGGTATAGCTGTCGCTCTCCACAAAATTACGGAGTTTCTTCTGGGCGCGCTTTTTGTCAAACATCGGATCGTCCTCGACAGTCTTCATTAGTCTGTAGAAACTGTCGATAGGTGTGTAATTCCGCAATACATCCAAGATGAATCCCTCCTGGATAGCTTGCTTCATCGTGTAGACGTGAAATGGCTTATGCTGCAATTCGCCCTTGTCATTCAATATAGGAGTTCCGTATTCATCCACAACAAGTATGCCGAAAGTCTCCAATGTCTTATTCTTCGGTGTGGCCGTAAAGGCAAAATAGCTGGCATTATTCAGCAGCTTACGCCCTTCCATCATAGCGTTGATTTTGTCCTCGTTGTCCATCTCATCATCCGAGGCAAGCCCGGAGAGGGCAAGATTCATCTGCGCGGAGTTGCGCCCGCTCTGCCCGGAATGCGCCTCATCAATGATAATAGCGAAACGATTCTCTTTGTGAGCGGCTCCAATCTGCGGAACAATGTATGGGAATTTCTCAATCGTGGTAACAATGATGCGCTTGCCGTCTGTGATGGCTTTGGTAAGATCGCCGGAGTGTTCTGCCCAGGCCACAGTATTGCTGATCTGCATAAACTGCTTGATGGTATCCCTGATCTGTTTATCGAGGATACGGCGGTCAGTGACTACAATGACAGAGTCCAGCATCGGACGCCCATTCTGTTCAAGTCCAATTAATTGATGGGCAAGCCATGCGATAGAGTTGGACTTGCCGCTTCCCGCACTGTGCTGGATCAGGTATTTACGCCCGACACCGTTTTCCCGCACATCGCTAAGAAGCTTTGTAACCACATCCAACTGATGATATCGTGGAAAAATTTGCTTCTCTTTTTTCTTTTTGGTATCCTCATCCACCTCAATAACGACCTGAGCATAGTTCTCAATAATCAACGTTAGTTTTTCTTTTGTTAGGATATCTTTCCACAGATAATCGGTCATCAAGCCAATAGGATTCGGTGGATTTCCCGCTCCATCGTTGTATCCCTTATCGAAAGGCAGAAACCAACTGTCTTTGCCCGCAAGACGAGTGCAGAATTTGATGCGGGCGTCATCCACGGCCAGATGCACCATGCAGCGTTTGAACTGGAACAGCATCTCTCGCGGATCACGGTCATCCTTGTACTGCTGGACAGCATCATCCACATTTTGCTTTGTAAGCTGGTTTTTGAGTTCAAAGGTGATGACAGGCAATCCATTGATAAATAAGCACAGGTCAAGAGCCAGCTTGCCTGCGTCCTGAGAATAGCGGAGCTGGCGCGTCACGCTGAAAATATTCTTCCGGAACATTTCCCTCGCTTTTTCGTTGTTTTCGGTCGGGGTGAGATAGAACATAATGAGGTCAACCGGGTACACTTTAATGCCATTGCGCAGAACATCTACAATACCGCGTTTGACCAACTCACCCTGGAGGCGGTTCAGAAACTGACGCCTTTTCTGCTCGGACTGAAACACACCCAGCTTACCCATCTGTGAGGGCTGGGTATCCTGCAAAAATCGAAAAAGGCGGGGTTCATCAATCGCATATTCTTTATTATAATCGGCGTTAGTCCCTTCTTCATAACCGTTCTGCTCAACCAGCCATTTTACAATGAGGGCCTCTAAACCGCTTTCTTTTGTGTTTGTAAATCCTGGCATAGTTATCCCTCCTGTTCTTCAATCCGCTTGCGCTCAGCTTCAATTTCACGCTGCAATTCCTCAGCAGTGGGTAGGGCAAAACGATAACGTGAAGCAAAAACTTGTTGAGCATCATTCAGAACAGAGTATTTGACGATTGCCTCATTCTTCTGAGAACACAGTATGATACCTATAGTAGGATTGTCATCTTCATTTTTATATAGCGCATCAAACATTCGGATATAGCTGTCCATCTGGCCAATGTCGCCGTGGGTCAATTTCCCGATTTTCAAGTCAATCAGCACATGGCATTTCAGGATACTGTGGTAAAATACAAGGTCAAGGTAAAAATCTTCATCTTCATAGCGCATCAGCTTCTGTCTGGCTACAAAACAGAAACCACGTCCCAACTCCAACAGAAATTCCTGCAATTTATCAATCAATGCCTGTTCCAAATCAGACTCCCGTAGGGCCGGGTAATCTTTCAAATCAAGAAATTCCAACACATATGGGTCTTTGATGAAATTTTCCGCAGACAAAGGTGCTGTGAGTTCATCAGCCTCCGCTTTTACGGGCGATTGATCACGGCTTGCAAGAAGGCGCTCATAATATAGGGTGGAAATCTGCCTCTCCAGTTGGCGGCTCGACCATGCGGAAGCGATGGCCTCGTCCATATACCATTGCCTTGCCTGCTCATTTTCCACCGACAGCAAAAGGCGGTAGTGCGTCCAGGTCAATTGCGAACGCAGTGCGTTCGTATTTGGGAATGTGACATAAAATTTCTTCATCTGCTGCAACGTCCGCACAGAAAAGCCCTTGCCAAAGTCCTTGGTCAAACGACTGGATAACTCCTGCAAGACAGATTTTCCATAACCAGCCCGCGCATTGCCATTCTGTTCATGTTCAACGATAATGCGCCCAATTTGCCAATAAGCCTGCACCATAGCGAAATTGACCGCGCTGTATGCCTGATTGCGCGACAGCAGGAGAGTTTCTTTTATTTCAGAATAGATGTCCTCATAAGGGATTAGGTTATTGTTGGCCATTTTATCAGCCCTCCTTGGTGGGGAAACAACTCTTATAGGCGTTTTGTTGCTTCGCGGCGATATATTCCCTCGCCAATGCATTAAGCTGTGGAATTTCGGCTTGACTATACTTGCTAACTTCGGTTAATGCTGTAATGATGTCGTTTTGTTGAGATTCTACATTGATGATCTCACTTTCATATCCCTTTAGTTCAGCTTCTTCATATTTCGGCGGCTGCCCCCGTGATTGCAGTTGCTGATTTAGTTCTTGGCAGTTCATGACTAAAGCTCGCTTTATTGCATTTTTGTCGCAGAGTGCTATATAAGAGTCTATCATTTCCAATAGAGTGAAAATCCGATTGCTAATCTTTTCATATGTTTTTTGAAATTCCGGCAAGACCGTTGGAATCCTGCATGGATTTTTACAAGTGGAACATCCGGACGGCACTACGTAAATATCTGTGAAGAACATTGCTTTCAGTTTTAGAGTATTGATTTTTTGCATTTCCTCTGCCAACTGCTGCCGAATAGCGGCCACTTCAACAGAATTGTATCCTGTGCTTGTAATACGCAAAGAGTTGAACCGCTGATAAAGGATACTGGGTGCAAACAGGTTCAATTCGCAAATCACATTTCCCAGTCCATCCCTTTCTTTTTCAATGGTCTCCATCGTTTTTTCATATCGATGAATACCTCGTTCATGTTTTAATGTAACCATTACGCCGGCAAGAGTCATTGTACCGCCCAAGTAACTGCCACAAAAGATAAACCATGTGGAGGCATCAACATTTGGCACATTGATATTGATGCCAAAATAATTCCCCAGAGCAATTCCTATATGCAGACAGAGCATCAGAAAGAAGGGAATAGCAAGTACAACCAAGAACCACCATTTCGACAATTTATTCTTCATACGTTTCGCTTTTCATCCCTTCCATGCTTTCATCATTTTCTGTATCAATGTTTTCCTCCGCAAATTCGTATTCGGGGATTTGAATGCCACGGACATCAATTTTGCCGGTAACCGTATCCGAGATAAGACGGGCTTTTAGTTCCTGCAAGCTGGATATCTCCTGTGTTAGCGTATCCTCATATTTTTTTGCTTTATCGCGGAACTCAACTATATACTCCATAATTTCCGCTTGCTCGTCAAGTGGAGGAACAGGCAGAACAATAGTATTAAAATCATCAGTGTAAAGTCGCCAGAATCCTTCAATAATGCCGCGCACTCTGATGCGCAACTCACCTCGGCAACAGTCGCTTTTTAGTACAGTTTCAGCAAACGACGGAAGAAGTCTTTCTGTGTTTGGCCTCAGCACCGTATAGTCAGGACTAATTACTCCAGACTGCGGAGCCAGTGCAAAAACACCTAAATGTGCTTTAAGTCGATTCAAAACAAGATCATCTTTATCGCACAGCTTACCGCCCACATACGACTCCGAAAGCATTCTGCGTTCGTCAAGCTGACTGTCCGGCACAAGCCCATGTTTTTGGCTCATAGACAAATGTTGCTCTGAACCATCTTGTGAGCGCTCATCTTTTTCTGAAAAGAGATACTTGCATCTCATAGCTTGCCAATGTTCCGGAATATCACCAAGCCACTCCGTTCCAGAATCCTTTGCCGCTACATCATTACGCAGACCATGTGTAACAATGTGCGAAATATGAACACTCTGCCGTTCATGAAGCAAAGCTATCTGTTTTCTTTTTACCGAGATTAGCTTATTGATACTCGAAACCTTCCAATCCAGAAACCGCACAATCTGATCCTGTTCAGAGCGGGGAGGGACGGGAAGAAGGATGGATTTCATTTCACTATAACGTGTTGTCCACAAATCAGCTACAATCCCTCTCCCGTTGCGATAATATTCCTCTGAAAAGGGCTGGCTTCTCAACAGGTAATGTACATATCTGCTATTCCACAGATTTCTGGGTGTAAGCACGATATTGATAAGGGAAACTGATCCATCAAGTTCTGATACACCGCAAGAGCCCTTTCTGTCCGACCGGCTATTGATGACAAAATCCCCAATGCGTACCAGCTTGCGATTGTCCCCTGCATCTGTTTTCACTGCGGTGTCCAATTGAGGCACAACGCCAATCTTTGCGACAGAAAGCGGAGGATACTCCTTGTCAGAAACTTTAACTTTCCGCTCAGTAAATAGAGAGCCAATTTTCTTGCAGTCCCAATGTGAGGGAATTTCCCCGAGCCAAGCAGGATTATTGAGGATATAATTTGCACTCATTGTATCCCCTCCATAATCTCCGCCATCATGCCATCCGTTTCCCGTTCCAAGGCTTTCAGACTCTCCAAAATGTCCTCCATCGAACGCAGTTCCACCGGCTTGTAGAAATACTTGGTAAAACTGATTTCATAGCCAATTTGCGTTTTCTTCTCATCCACATAGGCATCGGGGGCATAAGGCAGCACCTCATCCCGCATAAAGGTGTCAATGCCGCCCTCATAGGTAAACGGAATGTTTTCCGTGTCCCGCAAGTCAACATCTGCTTCACCATCAATGGGCTGTGCGGTTGGGTCTTTCTCTGTAATGAAGGGGCGGATTTTCTTCAGAACGCCGGCTTTCAATCTTGTCGCTTTGGCAAATGTTGTCCAGTCATCCAGTGGGGCAGTTTTTGCGGCTTCGGCAAGAGTGTTCTTTACCGCAGCGAGCTCGTCCGCTTTTTTGAATGTGCCGGCGGGAATTTCCCTGTCCGGGTACACATGAAGACGTAGAGGGCGTTCCACAGTGACAGACCAATAGCCGAACTCCCTGTTGTCAAAAATCATGCTGACTTCGCTTTGCTCCATCTCCATAAAAATGCGGACGATTTCTCTGCGAATCTCCGGTGTGAACTCGCAGTTCTTCTTGCCCATATTTTTGCGGAGCGGGGATTTCATAGCAGTTGCGTCAATCAACTGGATTTTCCCCTTGCGGCACTCCTCCTTTCGGTTGGACAAAATCCAGATAAATGTCCCAATCCCTGTGTTGTAGAACATATTCTCAGGCAGTGCAATGATCGCTTCAACCAGGTCGTTCTCAATCATGTAACGGCGGGCGTTACTCTCTCCGCTGCCTGCGTCCCCGGTAAAAATGGACGATCCATTATGTACTTCGGCGATACGGCTGCCCAGTGGCGTATCCTTTTTCATCTTTGCCACGTTGTTCAACAGAAACAGCAGCTGGCCGTCACTCGTCCTCGGAATCATGGCAAGCTGCTCTCCGCCCTCCAGATAAGCGTTGAAGCGGGTGTCTAAAATTTCTTTTTTGCCACCCATCTTTTCCGCGTCAACCTTCCAGCTTTTTCCGTAGGGAGGATTTGACAGCATGAAATCGAATTGCCTTGTGGCATTCCCATCCAGAGAAAGCGTAGAGCCATAGCTGATATGCTCCGCCTGGTCTCCATCGCCTTTGAGCAGCATATCCGCCTTGCAGATTGCATATGTTTCGGGGTTCACTTCTTGTCCAAACAGATGGATAGATACATTCTTTCCTTGCTGCTGGGCAAGCGTCAAGAGCCTGTCCTGTGCAACGGTAAGCATACCGCCTGTACCGCAGGCCCCGTCATAACAAGAATAGGTGGCATCTTTAATCTGAGCCGCAATCGGCATAAAGACAAGGTCTGCCATCAGTTCAACAACATCACGGGGTGTCCAGTGTTCCCCTGCTTCCTCGTTGTTGTCCTCATTGAATTTGCGAATCAGTTCCTCAAAAATCGTACCCATACCGTGATTGTCCAGTCCGGGGTGCTTCACGATAGTCTGGGCATCATCCTTATAGACCGGCTTTGGGGAGAGGTTGATATCCGGCGAGATAAATTTCTCAATCACCGCCCCCAGAATATCCGCCTCAATCATCGTGTCAATCTGGTTGCGGAACTTGAACTTCTCCAAGATTTCCTGTACATTGGGAGAAAAACCATCCAGATAAGCTTCAAAGTCAGCTTTCAGCGTCTGCTTCTTTGCGCGGCTGGTCAAATCACGCAGGCGGAACGGAGATGCATTACAGAATGCTTGTCCCGCAGTATTGCATAATGCCGGCCACTGGTTATCGATTTTGGCGGCATCAAGTTTCTTTTTCATGTCAAGAACAGCTTCTTTACTGTCCTCCAACATCGCATCCAGGCGGCGGATCACCGTCATAGGCAGAATAACATCACGATACTTGCCGCGTACATATACGTCACGCAGGCAGTCATCAGCGATTCCCCATATAAAACTCACGATTGCATTGTGAATCTGATTATCCATGTGTCTTTATTTCCTTCCTCTTTGAAATTGAATGTCGGTTCCACGAAACATATAATCTGTAAGGCTGGTTCAATCTTCATTTGCCATTTCCATGATATCACTGACATCACATTGAAGGGCGACACAGATTTTTTCGATTATTTCTGTATTCACATTTTCGTTCTTGCCAAGTTTGGTGACAGATGCCGCACTTATGCCTGCCAACTGTTGCAGGTCTTTTTTCTTCATATCTTTGTCAATCAGCAGCTTCCATAACTTTTTATAACTGATGGCCATACACGAACCTCCGTTTTCGGGGAGAATGTTAACTCAATTTTATTATATCACGCCTAAATTCTAAACGCAAGATTTTCTCCTGCGATTGCAGGAAAAAAAGCTGCTTTCCCTTGAAATCCTTGCTTCTATCTGCTATAATGGAAAAATATAGAGTGATTATATACTTTTGGAAAAGGGGGAAGGAAATCATGATTTTTGTGAGTGGCGTTCATGGTGTAGGAAAATCGTATTTTTGCAATTTGGTCAAAGAATCCACAGGGATCGAAACCTACTCGGCCAGTACTTTGATTGCGGCCAAAAAGCAGTCGGAATTTTCGAAGGACAAGCTTATTCCGGATATAGATGACAATCAACAATTCCTTCTCATGGCTGTGAACGAACTCAAGACTTTTGGCAAGAATTTTATTTTGGACGGGCATTTTTGCCTGCTAAATACTTCTGGTGAAGTTCAGCGCATCTCTCACGATACTTTTACCATGCTCAAGCCAGATGCCATTGTGTTACTGACTGAAAAGCCGAAAATTATCGTGTCCCGGCGCAGAGAACGTGATAAAATTGATATTACCGTAGAGAGTGTTGAACAGTTCCAGGAAGAAGAGCGGCGCTATGCTAGTGAAGTTGCTAAAAATATTGGCGCAAAGCTCTTTATTTCTAAAGGCGCTGAAGACCTCATGCAAGCAATCGATTTTATAAAATCACTTTAAGGGGGATTGATTATGGCAGGTAAGTTTGAACGTAAACGCTTTTCCGAAATTGATCTCAATGATCCCTTTTTCGATTCTTTGAAAGCCGATTACCCTGGCACTTCATCAAGCACTGGTTTTGTACAGTGGTTCACAAAAAAAGCTGCTGAGGGGAAGAGAGCCTTGGTATTTGAAGATGATCAAGGTGTAGGAGCGTTTGTAAACCTAAAGCCAGGTGAAACCGAAGAAATCAAGTTGGCGGATGGCAGTGTGTTACCGAAGATTGCGCGTCTTAAAATCACAACGATTAAAATTGATGAGCGTTATCGTAATCAAAGGATTGGCGAAGGTGCGCTGGGGCTAACTTTGTGGCAATGGCGAGATTTAGGCATCAATGAGATTTACGTTACTGTTTTTGATAAACACGCCAGCTTGATATTCCTCCTTGAAAAATACGGCTTTGTTCATGTTGGCAACAATTTGAATGGTGAGCGAGTATATATTAAAGACCGAAGAAATCTCGATTTCAGTGACCCCTGCAAATCATTCCCTTTCCTTAGCAGTCGGATTCAATGTGCTGGATGCCTTGCCATTGATATGGAATATCACGACACCATGTTCGCTTCTTCTGACCTTGCTAATACCTTGCAGGAGCGCGTTGACATCAGCGTGGCAAATGGGCTAAAAAAGGTGTACATAGGCAAGCCCTATAGTCTGGCCTTCAGAGTTGGAGAGCCTGTCTTGGTATACAGAAAATATACTGGGGCAAATGGCCGTCCAGGGTATAAATCTGTTATCACTACTTATTGTGTTGCAACACGAATTGAGAAAATAAAGATAAACGGACGAGCCCAATATTCTTACGACCAGTTCTTACACATGGTCGGTAACAAATCAGTCTATAATGAAAACGAATTGAAAGAGAAATATGATACGTGGGCATCTCTAACGCTGATTGAGTTATTGTATTATGGCTATTTTGGTGCAGGGAATAATGTAAATTGGATGTGGCTGAAAGATAATGGTTGTTGGCCTGGAACCCATCCCATGAATTTCCGTTATACAAGGGATCAGTTTGAGAAAATTCTGCGGGAGGGCAATGTAGATGTCGGCAATGTTATTATCAATTAAACCTAAGTATGCAAAGGTGATACTTGAGGGGAAAAAGCAATACGAATTCCGAAAAAGCAGACCGAAAGATGGTGTAGATCGAATTATTTTTTACGCTTCGTCACCACAGAAGGAAGTGGTCGGAGAAGCGACTATTGATGAAATACTGGAAGGGACGCCAAAAGAGATTTGGGAGATAGCAAAAACTGCTGCTGGCATCACAAAGAAGTTCTATTTTTCCTACTATGCTGGAAAAGATAAGGCCATTGCATATAAGCTAAAAGATGTCGTGATTTATGAAAAACCCAAGGCTCTGTCTGATTACGGTATTCACCAAGCCCCACAATCATTTGTATATCTATAACAATCATTTATTGTGTTACGAAACCGGACGTGTTAATTTTTAATGAAGCAGTATATTTTAATGCCCTCGTACTTCTGCGCTAAAAGCGAATCAAAAGTACGGGGGCATTAATTTTTGTGTTTTGGGGAAGAAAATATCCTTGACAAATCCCATCTTGGTTGGTAATGCTGTTGCTCTCCCCTTGCAGCATATCGTCACGGCTAAGCCCGCAATGGAGAGCAGCACCTTCTGTTTAAATATTAAAATAGACTTATAGAAAGAAATATCAGTATAGAAAGAAAGTTCATAATTTAACTTTTTGTACAATCCTTTGCAAAATAAATTTATATCAAGGTCATTTGCAAAGAAAAAATCTTTCCTTTTTTGTAGTATCTTTCTCAAATCACTAAGCGCCAAGTTTCCATTTTCTATAGAAACAACAAGCGATGGCGTTATCGTTAAAACAAATTCATTAATTAAATTTATTGCACTATTTTTGAAACAATAATCTTGAACTATTCTTATTACCGTTTTATCTATATCTGTATGCATATTTTTATAACCTTGTTAATTTAAATGCTTGTTCAGCAATTGAATGTTTATATATTTTTTGCCATTACCGCTCACTTCTTTAATTTCTATTAAGCCATATTCCAAAAGAATTTTGATTTTATTTGATACTGTCATTTCGGTCTTACCTACAATGGGAGCAAAATCAGCAAACACAATATATAGTATGTTTTTATCAAAATATATTTTACAAAACAAGTATATACAAGTTATAATATATTACAGATTGCTTATATTTCGCATAAAATAAGTGGTTTGTAAAATAAATATTGTTTGACTCGTTGCATTTATTCATGATACAAAATTATGGTTTGTAGTCTATTGACTAAAATCATTAAAAAAATAAAAATGTGATAGATATTTATATCAACCACAATTTAAATCATTTAATGATAAATAAATTCTCTTTTATAATCTCTGCTATTTGTTTTTTACTTATATCAAATTGGCTTACAATCTGTAAGCCAATTTATTCAGAAAGCTCACTCTCTATTTCTTCGACTGTCGGTAGACTACTTTTAAATTCTTCACGAAGTACCTTTGTCAATTCATATTCTGCAATCCCGATTGGCTGTGAAATATCATCAAGCGCATACTCAGCAACGATGTCGTCTTTATCCTTACATATAAGAATACCTATTGTTGGATTATCCTGTTCTGTTTTTATCTGCTTATTGACAGCAGTGACATAGAAATTTATTTTACCTGCAAATTCTGGCTTAAATTTTTCCGTTTTTAGTTCCACGACAACATAACAATGAAGGCGAACATGATAAAAAAGCAAATCAACCTTATTCTG
>OFGE01002854.1_pt1 | contig 12235 bp, 10 predicted proteins | sample 1521681 | NCBI WGS metagenome assembly OFGE01 (sample SAMEA3504093, study PRJEB24116) | mouse gut metagenome | biome: mouse gut; feature: mouse-associated habitat; material: faeces | place: Denmark | collected 2011 | reverse complement strand
ATCTTTTAACGGTTGAAAATGTCTTTCCCCATGGGCTGTACGAGGCTGCGGATCTTCTTTATATCATCCGACACCGTCCGCTGCTTGATGCCCAGCTCGTCCGCCATTTCCTGCTGCGTGGCTCCATCGTAGAGCAGGCGGAAAATCCTGCCGTACTTCGGCTTGATTTCGCTCAGCATGGCGATGAGGTCTTCCAGGATCGCCTCGTAGAGGATACCATCCTCAAACGCCCCTTCTCCGACGGGTTCCAATCCTTCGTCCGTCAGGAACGAAAGCGATGCGGTCTTGTTCCTCTCACGACACACCTCCGAGGAACGCTCACAATCCTCGCAGCGGTTGCATTCCGGGCAGCGGATCAGCTTGCCGTTCTTGCCCTTGACCATGCACCGACCATCCCGGTCCTCGCGTTTGATCTCCGCCCAGATCGGCTCCATGTACGCCTTGTACTCTTCCTCCGTTGCATCGACCATCACGACGCGGCACTTGCGGTTTCCGATGCGCCGCCAGGTGACATCCTCCTGCTTGATCCCGAAATCACGGATGGTTTCGTTCGTTACGACCATCGGAATCTGGAACTTTGACTCTGCGTTACTCTGATTTGCTTTCATTTCGTGTCCTTTCCGTCCGAGCGGTACGGAGGGACACAAAAGGAGTCTGCGGTTGAAGATGACCACAGGCTCCGATAGCCGAAAAAGGCGCACGAAACTACGGTGGGAGCATCTTCGTCCAAAACACAGCCGTTATCGCTGTGTTTTGAACTCCTATGCGTCCCTCCGCCCTTATAGCGCTATTTGGACTAAGAGATTGATTTTGCCGCCACTATCGGCAGCATCTTTATTGTACTCTACAAGATAGAGTAAGAAAATTTCCAAAGAAAACCCATTATTTTAATTTATTAAAATAATGGATATATCTTGCATTTGCCATTATTTTTATATATAATAAGAAAAAGAGGGCTCCATCATTGGAACCCTCTAAGATGAAAAATAATGGTTTCTGAAAGAGCAGAGCCCATATTTGATAGTTTCACGGAAAGGAAAAAGTTGTTATGGACGATAAAACTTCTGGAATTTCTTTAAAAACGATGTTCCAACATGAAGGATATGGTTGCCTATGTGCAAAGGATACGGTGAATACTTCTCCTGATGAAGCTCCGACAGTCACCCTTAAGGTTTACCCGAACACGAGCGCACGTCTTCTGTTTTCCTATGCGCCGAAGGACGGTTTGAATATGACTGGCGTTGCCGGCGGCATACACGAGAAAAATATCCTCGGCAAATTACTTGCGCTTTCCAAAGGTGACGTAGACAAGCATATCGAGTTTATTGAAAAATATGGATTCTTATATCCATTGCCGGAAAACGAGTACACGGCTGTTGAAGCAAGTGATCTTATCGAAATCATCAATAGAATAAAATCCACTATTCGGTTGTACAGCTGCATCAATAAAAAAGATTACCGGGGAGTCCTTGTTCATGTGATCTATCTGCTTTTCACCCCCGTAACCGAACTTCGGATTTGTAATGATGTTTTTTCGACTTGTACCCATCATTTTAAGAATCTGCTTGACGCCTATAATCTCTTCCCAGATTTGAGCAGAGAGCCGGAGGTTGCTGCGAATGGAACATACTCAGTAGACGACGCATTTCTCGGAAAGAAAAATACAATCAACATCAGTTTTTATAACGCCGTGAGAAGCGGATCAGATACGAATTTGCAAGGAAGCAAAGACCCCTGGTTCAAGAACTTGATGGCAATGTATATTGGATGCAAAGATGTAGATGAAGAGACCCGGTTCATAATAGACTTCTTTTATCATTTGCAAACGGAAGTGTCCGTCATAAAAGAAGTACATTTCGGCGGTTTCAAATCATATACAACATTCAACGAGTATGCTCTTGACAATTCGTTTAAGAACGCTCTGCTGAAGGTCGCAAGAATTGTTGTGGCAGAGGAGATTAATCATAACATTCGTGGCATCCATCCAAAATATAATGGCGGCAGGCTAACTGCTACATGGCAGGTCAACACGCTCATCGAAGCACTTTATTTTTCTATTTTCTATATGCGAAATGGTGAGATGTATAAGGAATGCGAAAATCCGAATTGCAAGAGAGACAGGTTTTTTCTTGTAGAAGCGACCAGGACGAATAAACACTACTGTTGCGATCAATGCAGAAATGCAGCTGGCGCACAACGATACCGAAACCGCCAGCTATAAGAAGGCAAAAAAATAAGGCTCTACCTCTTGTGTCGAAAGGTAGAGCCTTCATCTTTATGTTGTAGGTCTCGGAACAGGAGCCCTAGATTCAACTTTTTCTATGGCTTCCGCAAGTTGTCGCTTCTGCTGATCTGGCATACCGATGTAGTTGTACATGAGGAACCTGGTGTCAATCACGATGCCTTGGACACGTTCATAGTTTTTCGGATCGGGCTTCCAGTCGCCGACTGCCTCACCGATGTTGCCAATATTGTCCGTTACACGAGGTATCAGATTACCGTCTGCACCCATCTCAAAGAACGTGTTGTTCTCTCGGTTGAACGGCATAATGAATGCATTGTACAGATTTGCGCTCGGCACTCCCTTAGCGCGTTCAATGTACTCGCCATAGGTAATCTGTTTATTGATATCGGGACCATTTGGCAGATGATCGGGATTGCCGCTATATCCGTAACGGTACAATTTTGCATCGAGGACATAGACCTTTCCGTTGTAGATCATAATAGTATCCGGCTGCAATGGCGTTTTCGTTCTGTTGGGACCGTAGTCAAGTAGCCACCGGGTACGCGGGAAATACTGATCCTTGTCTTCAATGCCAAACGCCTTATCAATCATCTTCTCCCAAATACGCTCAAAGAAATCCGTACCGAAGAAGTATTGCTTTTCGGAAGATTTCTCATCCATGTATTTAAGCATCGAGACCATTGCCGAGAACAGTTCTTGTTCCACATCATTGTGTGTAGACGCCAGTTTCTTTTCCAGTATATAAATGGCTTCTCTGTTGTCAGGATGCGGACCAGGTTTCTCCGGCATATACGGGACATAGAGCCATCCCATTTTATCAAATGCCTCATACACGCAATATCGATGAATCTGTGTAATCTTCTTATCGGCATTCGGCGTTACGGAGCGAACTGTCATGTTCGTAAAAATAAGGGAGCCGTTCTTCTGTACCAATGCCCGTTGCTCTCGAACAGTACGCGGCCATGATGCGTTGCCCTTGGTATCTGTTTTGAACCGCGGGTCTGTTTCGATGTAATAGCGCCCTGTCCGCAGGAAATCCCGAATCACCTTAAGATAAGCATGCATCGGAAAATCAACGGTTCTCGGTGCCGCAAATTTTGATTCTTCTATCAGTTTGTCCTCTTTCATGAAGGCGGCAAGTACATAGAACAGATTGTTTATGTCCGCACGGAGATCATCATCATTCGGAGGAAGCTGATAACCTATCGGGAAATAGATAACGGCATCATCTGTATCCGCTTTTACACCGACAAAACTGTCTCCTTCGTCATTTTTATTGACGTGGCAGCGTTCTCTTATATTCTTTTGTAAATCCATAGCCACTGACCACCTCGCTTTCCATCCGGCATTTCATCATGCCTGCAAATCAGGATAGAGTGATGCACGAACAGTCGGCTTGAAAATCTTAAATCTCTCACGCCCCCGTGAATACACAAAGGTACGGATGACTTGCTCCAAGCTCTCCATGTTATCAGTGTCAAACAATGCCTCTGGATTAAACTTAAACGCATCGTCCCACAGATACTTTATAACCTTCTCTGGGAACATACGATTGTGCATCAGAGCCTCTCTGATAATAGCCAGCCTTTGCTTCTTATCTTCCGGCATATCACCAGTCGCTTCAATACGCAGAAGGTCATTATATTCCGTAAGAAGTGAAGTATATCCCTCTGAAGGCACTGCACGTTGATCAAAGATTAAATCGCTTTCATGGACAAAATAAACACCCAGTCTCTTGTCCTCGGCTGATGCCATTTTCGCCTTATTGCCCACGATGATACCATTGGCCTTTTCACAGAACGTCTTCCATGTAATTTCGGTATCAAGAATCTGTGCATTGGCAAGGGATGCACGAACATTATCAAAATTGTTCTCAATCAGGCGCATTCTCCATCTGCGCTGGAACGCCGTATCGAGTGTAAACACATTCTGGTCGGAAGTATTCATCGTACCTACGATGGACAGGTTCGATGGAATACGCACCTTGTGGGCAGGATCGCCGTATATCTTCTCCGCCATATATTTGTGTGTGATGCCATATTCACTTGTGCCTACTGGATAGGTAATTTCATCCACAGTTTTTGGTTCAACAGTTCTATCCAAAAGCTGGAATACTTCTCCAAAGATTGCAGGAGCATTGCCACGGTTTATCTCCTCTATGATGAGAATGTATTCCCGTGTTGGATGTTCATAGGCATCCCTTAATATTGTGGTAAGTGGGCCAGGTGTGAATTCGTAAGTGACCTGTTTTTCAACATCCACAACTGGAAGAATCTGTCCTATGAAGTCGGCATTTGTATAATCGGGATGGAAAACCAGTCTTTCTACCACGGTACCCGGACGACAATACTCATGTTCAATTGCCCAGCTTTTGCCTGAGCCTGGAACTCCATAAAGCAGGATGTTGTCGCCACAGGCGACTCGTACAGCCTCGTCTATGATGGGTTCCCACGCTCCAAACGGATTATTCGCAGAATTCCTGAATTGGACGCGATAAGAGTGCAAATCTATTACGCCCCTTCTCTCGTCCCTAAACATTTCCTCCAGTCCGATACCCAAAGGCCAATCCTGCGGCATAGAATGTGTATTAATAAATCCAGCATAGTACTTCTGATAGCTCGTCCTGATAATGACTATCACAAGGTCATCTATTATACCCTCAAAATTTCCTTCAGAGGTGTACTCGCCGTTTTGATCCCTGTTTGGCTCAGGAAAACCATTCTCCAAACGCCACGCAGGGTGTTTGTATCTCGTATTTTGGCGACTAATGCGGTAGTTGTTTCTCCCACCTCTTGGCGCAAATTCGATAAAATCGCGCTTTTGTGCATCGCCAAGAACATAGGCATTGAAAGTATAAATAGACCTCGTCTCATCTTGAAGCGTGCTATTGCTAATTTCAGCGCACGAAAGGAAATCAACGATTTTATCGTTCGAAATTCCCGCCGCTTCCAAATACGTCTGTCCGCCGCCACCTTCCGGACGATCAATGTCGTACAGTTTTTTGAAATCTGACGGATTGATTTTCCTATAAAAAACCCTATCAATGTATTCCATAATCATGCCTTCCTTTCCACTGAAATCAGATACTCTTTGAGCTTTGGAGGTAGCTTGCTGTCATTGCTCCTAAAGCGATTATAGTCTATCAATTGCACTTGTACTGTTCCAATTTTGCCGAAGCACTTCTCCAGTTGCTCAAGTGTAAACAGACCATCCTCGCTATAACTTACCAAAAACTTGTTACAATGCATTTCGTTCATTATTTTCTCAAAGGACTGTAGTCCTCGTGTTTTGGTACACAGTTTTGAATGCTGATCCCACCAATCACGTAATCCGCTTTTACCTATGGCTTCCGGGAAATCTCCGCGCGCAAGCGTTTCCAAAATATGATAATTTGCAGCATACTGTCGCTTCATGTATGGTGGGTCAATGTAGCAGAGGTCAGCAGTGATTAAGCCAGCCAAATTCTCTGCAAATCCAAGGCGAACCGTGTGTCCATCTGAATTCTCAGAGTATATTTCGACGGGTTTGAGTACAATAGCATCACAGGCATTCTTTTTGAAATCTGACAAAAAATAACCATAAGTTCCGGAAATATTAGCCACCTCGTTAACAGCCATAATGAGAGTGTGCTTAAGAAGAGATTCCTCCACTGCTGTGATGCATCGTCTTTCGACCCACTCGTTAATTTTATCTCTGATTGCATCTATTTTAGCTGCATTTGCAGAAGTGAAATATTTTCGAGCAGGGCAACCGTTTAAGGGTTTTCCGTCAGGCGAGAATTCACGATAGAAGAAGCCCTGCTTTGCCTGCAAGCCATTAAGATATACCAGGACATCTGCATATGGTGTTTCACTATTCGGAAAAATAACCTTGCAGGTCACCAATCCGACAAATCGAGGATATTCTCCAATCTGAAGATTAGTAACTAAGTGATGGTAAGAGTATGTCATTACATCAGACGCCATCACTTTGTATCCACATTTACGAAGTTCCAGAGATACCGATCCGGTGCCAGCCATGATATCCGCCACCGTTCCGGCATCACCTATTAACTCACGAACACGTTCGGTGATGTGAGGCAGCAGCTTTGTTTTATTTCCAATATATCTATACAAATTGGCTACACCTCCATCTTCATATTTATGACTGCGCTAAGATTCGGCAGTCTATCCATCTCGGCAGCAATCAATTCACATTCCTGCTTAGTTAGTCCGTATTTCTTCATTACCAATTTTTCGAGCTGTAAGTCCGTTGCATGATTGTAATGACTCATAAGGTCTGTTGCAATCCGGGTTATTTCCTGATCAAGTTTGCTTCCTGTATATGGTCTTATTGGGAACATAAAAATAATTTGTTTCGTAAGGTATGGATGCGATTTCCACTCATTTTCCCCATAAACCTTAAGATAATAGTAGTATACCACTCTGGAATTTATCAAGGCCAAGTAGTATTCCAAAGGAGTTGCATTATCGGGGTCGGCATATTTCAGAATATATACAGTTTGACTTGTCATGCTTCCCGTGTAATCAATAGCACTATAAATCCCCAGTCCTGTCTTTCTGATAAGCAATTTCGGAGGACTATATAAGTCCCGGTTTTTATAGTTTATCCCCTCGATATCCGGGCGGATAAAACACTCTCCGGAAACACCATATCGCCGTACGTTCTCTCCAACGTAAATTAAGACGCTATTCTCGTCAGGCAACTGAGTCACCACATTATGGACAGCTTCATTTGTTACTGCTATTTCAGCGCCACAGTTAGTGCATATCTTTTTCCCAGCCTCAAGTTGTTTCTTCTTATAGCCTTGTGCGTAGTTACAATGAAGACAATACACAACTTTTCCGGATTTGGATATTTCGACACCCCTTCCAAAAACAAACACTTTATCCCAGTCGATGCTTTTGGATGTGATTTTATCAAGGAGTCCTTCTTCGTCACTGCGTGTGTCGATATCAAAGTTATATCCGCTGTTGCACAAAAATCTCCGCTGCATTACATTATGATAATTCTTATCGAAGAACGACAGCAGCGTACCATTACCTGCTAAATAGGCTTTTCTGTCATCAGTGGAAAGCCGGAAACAAGTTGTCACAGAATCGTCTTCCGGAATAGCCTTTTTACACACAATCACTGTGGTGGCGCGGTTGACCTCGTCAAATATTTTCTCACCGAGTCGTGCAATAACTTTGATTTGCGTCTTCTCTGCGAGGAACTTACGCAAGTTTTCGTTCTGTGCATCAAACAGAGAGTCGGGAATAATAAAGGCCATCAATCCATCCTTGCGCAGAATGTTATAAGCCTGTTCAATAAAGAGAACGTAGCTATCGTACTGGCCTGAAACTAAGGAAAATCCAGCGGATGCCAATGCCACACGGTCATATATTTTCTCTGAACTCCACGGCGGATTTGCTATCACGGCATCCACTTTCGGCAGTTTGGCCCTCCAGTACTCTGAGCTTTTTTTCTTCACATTTTGCGGCATTATGGCATCGTTGTGAATGATCGTAAACTTTTCTTTTGTGTTGTTAACGGCATCGCTATCTACATCGATGCCGATATACGCGCAATCCTCCCCAAAAGTAGCCCTTGCTGCACTGAGCAACGCACATTCACCACTTGCAGGGTCGAGTACAACCTTTATAAGGCTTTCGCCCGCTGCCCGCTTCAATAATTCTGCCACGAACTTTGACAAAGTATTTGGCGTATATACCACTCCATACTTTTGCTTAATCATACGCTTTCTCCTTTGTCGCACTAAAAATCATTAATGTCAATGCCTGCCGCGAGTAATCTTTCATACCTCTCGTAGGAAAGAACTACAGCAATTGGTTTCCCGTTTTTTAGTATAAAAGCTGTTTTATCTGATTCGGATAATCCTCTGATTAGCTTGGAGGACTGTCCTCTATTAAACTCGCCTATATTGAAGTGTTCCATAGGAACTTTTCTTTTATTTTCCAAACTTACAGCCCTCCTTCTTCTGGCACATACACCTATCCAAATACTATTTTAGCACAATTCGATTGTAATTACAAGTTTAATTAAAAACTGTTTTTACAATTTTTTAGAATTTTAAAAGTAATTATAATATGCGGTATATTTTATACTGCGCATGGATGGCCGTTCACTTCTCTTGGCTGGTTTTTTGTATACCCCTAACGAATCTTTCAAAGTGATTAGAAAATACCACTGGTAACATAATAATTTTCGAAAATGCTGATCCTATCAAGCAGTTGCTCTTTTGCTCAGATTGGGTTATACTATAGTCGCATAGCGTTATCACGGTAAAAACAAGATACATCAGAATACGACATAATGTAATTGTGACCATTGACGTGGTGTGGCAAAGCATGGTGTGGCTTGCCGTGGTCAGGTGTAGCATGGCGTGGAACGGTCACAAGCAGCTACCCTTCATCAATATTAAAAATTGAACGGAGGTACATTATGAATTATTCAGAAAACACCATCAGGCGCAGAGCATACAACATCGGTTACTGAGTGGAGAAAGGCTTCCAGCATTTTGGGCAGTTTGTCTACCGCGATTCTTGTGGCGACCGCTTTACTGGCTATATGGTGAAAGACCTGTATAACCGGTTTCTATGAGTGGGGCTGCTATAGTGAGAATTTTGACCACTTGTGGAATCTTGACGATGTTGCCGAGTTTCTTAAGGGCGAGTATGAAACTCGCGGGTTGGTTGGGTAAAAGGCTGATTAGCTCTCAAAAACCGTGAAAAGAAAACGTGCGTATGGCCTCCGGTTTCCTTGGGTAGCACCGGAGGCCACATTTTAATTTTTCTCCAACCTTTTAATTTTCACTCCTGTGGGACAGGGGAGGGTGCAAATTGCAAATCTTTCCTGATGGTGTAGTGACCTCGCAAAACGAAAAAAGCGGGACGCCGGAGGCCCTCTGCACCCCCTGAGCCCCGCCATCCCCTTGTTTTCAAGGCTCTTTCATAGGCAAAATTAAAAAGTCCTCAGCCGATTGTATCATTTGCACCCCCGGTGTCCCGCTATCCCCTTGATTTCAAGACTTTTCATAGAAAAAATTAAAAAATCCTCAGCCGATTGTATCATCGACTGAGGACTTTCGTGGAATAAGCGGGTGAAATCGATTTTTCGCCCCCGGATTCCCCCGATCCCCTCCGCCGCGAGTCCAGCGAAGCGAGTCGCGGTGGAAAGCGAAGAAATTCCCACTATATCGCAGATTTCGCCGCAAGGCGGGAGCGAAGCGGTGTTGGAAATTTCTGAGTTGTAAGGCATGGACAATTTGGATATTTAAAGATAGATTTCTCCATTTTTCTGTTCCACGCAACTTTTGATTGGTATTCGCACATTTTTCTTCCATTGTTCGTCTTTCTGCATTCGGAAATTTAGTATCGGGTGAAGATGGATTTTCACTTTCGCTATTATTAAATAAAATATCCACACCCGAAAATCAGACACGACATATTTAATCGCAGCAGGTTCCAAGGGCCTTTTCTATTATGGTTCAATTTTTACGGAACCGTTATATAATTTGAACTATTGGCAATCTTAAGTTCAAATTATATAATGGCGATACAAGATCTACTTCGGAGGTGCAGCATGTCACGAAGATATGACGAATACACAGATGGTAAATTTGAAATTTACGGGGAGATGTACGAGCTTATTGAACCTGAAAACTTTGAAGGACTTTTGAAAGCTTTAAAGGTCAAGGGTGCACTGGAAACAGCTATCAGTGGTCTGATGCACGATGAAGATTCGAGTACCTGGTGTTCTCTGCTTCAAGAGCAGGATAATTACATTCAGGAATACCTCAATACTATAGGGGATTTTGATAACAGTCATCTTGTTGGTAACATAAACTACTTAGCCAAGAAGTATAACCTTCGAATTGGCGAAATCGAAAATATGCTCCACATAAGCGCTGGATACATCTCTCGCACGGCAAGGGAGAATTCGCCAAAGAAGCTGAGCATAGATGTGGTATGGAAGTTGGCAGCTCTGTTTGGTATCGATCTCCGGGCACTATTGGAAACAGATTTGCAGATTCCAAATTCAAATACAGACCTGGCAGCTAAATTTATTGCGAAAGCACTTAGCGAAACAGAATCTGGGCATATCGAATGGATATGCAACGGAGGTTGCGCATCTGAACTTGATGAAAGCTTTAATGGTTCTCGCCTGATTACCCAGCAGGATGATGTAACCTATTACCATCCAATGTATTTGAGCAACACAGCGAAATTTATCCTTGATGATGATATCTTTGCCTGTGAAAACATCGATCTTCACAAAGAGGTACTTATTGTTCCTTTCAAACTTGACAACACCAGCAAAACTCACTATGAATTCATATTTCGTCATTCTGATGATAACGAGAGCAGTCCGACCTTTGGCGCCTACTATTTCACCAGAATGTTCAATACCGCAAGTGATCCATTCGCCGATTTGGATATTTGTGCAGAACAGCTATACAAGTGCATTAAAGATCGTGAATATGATACACAACTATCTGCTGGAGCAAAAGCCATCATAATTCAGTATCTTAATCGGAGTGGTACCTAATGTGTCAGGCCGTCCGCAATCCCCATAGCGACAAGTGAATAATCAGGAAGCTAGCACATAGGGTATCTCCTAAAAACAGCACCTATCTAATTGGATTTTCAGAAATAATATATGAGTGTAATGCCGCTCCTGCAATTCGATACTGCTGGTCTGCTCCTCCAACTCCGTGCTGACCCGGCAGTAAGCAGCTACACGAAGATGACGCAGTTCCATTGGACGATGGCCTTGCGTAGGAAGAATTTCAGTCACCTTTCGCATTCGCACGACCTCCCGCAATTTTCTTCATTATATCAAAGCGAGAGCTTCATGGCAATGTGATTTTGCGGTTCTTTGGAGCGGCTGAGTTTCTCCTGCTGTACCGCCATAAACATCTCGTCAGAAATAATGGCCTCATGGGAGCCGGTGTAGAGATACCGTTCCATGAGGCCATTGTTTTCGATCTGAACAGCGCCGGTGCTGAGCGTCTTCTGGAGCAGCACCCGTCCGGTGTATTTTTCATTGGAGAGCAGTTTGTCAATTGCCTCCCGATTCCATTTGGGCCTGCCGGTGGGGGAGGGAATGCCCTGCCTTTCCAGACCCGCAGCAATTTTCCCAAGGCTGTCACCAGCAAGATACCGTTCAAATATCCAGTTCACCACCTTGGCTTCGTCCGGATTTATTTCCAGTTCTCCATCAGAATTGATCGTGTATCCGTAGCACTTGCGCTTTGCCATTTTGGAGCTGCCATCCTGAAACCCTTTCCGGAGACCGTTCTTAATTGCTTCACTTTTTTGTATCACGTTCATTATAATTCTCCTTCTATAAATAAAAATACCGCAGTGAAATCACTGCGGCACAAAGGGTTTATGTGACTATACATAAAAGTTGACAGACTACTTCCTTGGTGTAGTCTGTCAACTTATCATGGTACGGCTGAAGGGATTCGAACCCCCGACCTACTGGTTCGTAGCCAGTCACTCTATCCAACTGAGCTACAGCCGCATACTGTAATGAGCGTTTCCCTCAAACAGCTTCGTTATTATAGCACACCCGATTTGAAAAAGCAAGAGGAAATTTACAATTTGTTGGTTTATTTTTCTTTTTGTTTGAGTGCGGCTTGTGCGGCCCTTTGGACTGTGGTAAAATAGCGTAAATCAGGAGGTGGCATCCATGAAATTCAAACCTGAGTTTTCCCAGGAAATCCTGTCGGACGGTACGCTGGAGGCGGACTACGCCCAGGCCCAGGAGGTGGGCAGGGTGCGGCTGGGGGCGCGATGCCTGTATCTCCGCAAACTCTCCGGGGCCGCCTATGTGCCCTGCGGGCAGATTATCCGGGCGTGGCTGCGTCAGGAGGAGGTCAGGGCCCGGATGTGTTGCGCCACTGCCAACTTTGACCAGTTCTATGTGGTCATGTCCTGCGGCGGCGGGCAGGAGGGCCGGTGGCAGGGGGGGAACAAGGCG
>OFGE01002853.1_pt1 | contig 12244 bp, 7 predicted proteins | sample 1521681 | NCBI WGS metagenome assembly OFGE01 (sample SAMEA3504093, study PRJEB24116) | mouse gut metagenome | biome: mouse gut; feature: mouse-associated habitat; material: faeces | place: Denmark | collected 2011 | reverse complement strand
TGCCCCACCCTGCCGCAGCTTCTCACCCACCATAAAATGCCTCCCTGCCGATTCCCGCGCCTTCCTGTCACCCTTCATTCCCCACCGCCTCTTCCGCCTCCGTCCTGACAGGGATGTTGATGATCACGCAGGTGCCGATTCCCGGCGAGCTCTCCACCTGCACCGGGATGCTCTCCCCGAAGAACAGCTCCAGCCTGTGCTCGATGTTGGACAGGCCGTAATGGTTGCCCTGGTGGGACTTCTTCTTGTCCTCCTGGGTCATCCCCTCCCCGTCGTCGGTGACGCTCAAGGTGATCCGGCCGTCCTCCATCCACCCGTTCAGGATCACCATCCCCCGGCCGTCCGCCTTTTCATTGATGCCGTGGATGATGGCATTCTCCAGGAAGGGCTGCAGGGTGATCTTCGGAATCAGGCAGTCCAGGATGTCCCCGTCCACCTCCACCTCGTAACAGATTCGCCCCCTGTACCGGCGCTTCTGGATCTCCATGTAGGCCTCGCACATCTCCACCTCGTCCCGGATGGACACGATGTCCCTGCCCTTGCTCAGGGTGAGCCGGTAGAACCGGGACATGGCCTGGACCACGCTGCGGATGTTCTCGGACTCCTTCTTCTGGGACATCCAGTTAATCATGTCCAGGGTATTGTAGAGGAAATGGGGATTGATCTGGGACTGGAGGGCCTTCAGCTCCGCCTCCACCTTCTCCTGACCCAAAATGTACTGCTCCCGCAGAAGCGCCTCCACCTGGTCCACCATCACATTGTAATTGCCGATCAGCTGCCCGATCTCGTCCCGGGAGGGGCCCTCCTCCATCTTGCAGATGTTCCCCTCCTGAATCCGCAGCATCTGCTCCTTCAGGAGCTTCAGGCGGCCGGTGATGGACTTTGCCATGGTGGCCATCACCATCACCACCAGCAGGCTCACCCCCAGGAACACCATGCCCATGCCGCCGTTGGGCACGTTCATCCCCTCCCGGACGGCCCCCTTGGGGATGACGGACACCAGGTACACATTGGAGCCGTCGATGCGGCAGCTCCTGGCATAGCAGGGCTCCCCTCCAAGCGTGATGCTGCCGAACTCCCTGTCGTCAACGTTCCGCTGGGAAACCGACAGCCTGTGCAGCGCCTCCTCCGGCAGGTTGGAGGCCAGGAGGGTGCCGTCCGCCGTCTCCAGGTACAGCTCCTGCTCCTCGTAGGCGTTCTGCAGCATGTTCTCCAGATTCTTCCGCTCCATCAGGATGGCCAGGATTCCCACGGTCTGGCTGTAGTCATCCGGGTTCCACAGCTCCCTGGCGATGGCCGCGTAGGAGCCGCCTTTCCCGCTTCCGTCCAGCAGCACCCAGACAGGGCGCCCGTTGTTCTCCCGCAGGCTCTGGTACCACCGGGAGCCGTAGGCGTCCGTGAGAGGGCGGTACCGGCTGCTCTGGGCATTGACTACCAGGTAGCTGTCTTCGATATAGAAAACAATGTTGCTGGAATCCATGGTCATCTCCAGGCCGTAGGCATAGGAATTGATGTTCTCGAACAGCATCAGCTGCTCCGCCACGTCCATCTCCTTGTCATCGAAACGCAGCACCGGGCTGGCCATGTCGTTCACCGCGAACAGGGTGGAGATGTTGTGGAGCCTGGACAGCTTGTCCCCCACCGTCTGGTACACCTGGCTGTAGCCCTGGTTCAGCGCGTAGATCAGCCGCTCCTCGGTCTGGATCCTCACCGTGGCGAAGGACACCGCCATCACGATGCCCACCGGCAGGATGCCCCCCAGCACGATTAACAGGAGGATCTTCCCCCGCAGGGACGCGTTCCGGAACCACTCCCTGACTTTTCCCATATCCATCACCCCAGACATCCTCTACTCTTCACGGCGTGCGCTCCGGTACTCCAGCGGCGTCATGCCCGTGCCCTCCCGGAACACCTTGGAAAAATAGTTGGCATTGGCATAGCCGCACTTCTCGGCGATCTCCGTTATCTTCATATAATCCTGCTCCAGCAGCTTTTTGGCCTTCTCCAGCCGGTAGCCGCTCAGGTACTGCTTCAGGGTCACCTTCATCTCCTGCTTGAACAGCACGTTCAGATAGGCCGGGGAGAAATGGAAGGCCTCCGCGATCCGGGCGGTGCTCAGATTCTCCTCCCCATAATGGGCAGCGATATAGTCCAGCACGCCCCGGATCACCCTGCCGAACCCGGACAGCTCCTCCTCCCTGTCCTGCACGCACCCCAGCACGGTGTCCGTGAAATCCTGGATTTCCTTCAGGCTGTCCATATTAAGCACCGCGGCCTGCAGCTGCTCCTCCCCGCCTACCCAGGGCACGCAGTCGTAGCTGGAGGGATATTGGCGGAACACCGCCGTCAGCAGGGAGACCATCAGGGTATACACCTGCTCCTTCTGATAATATTTTCTGGCGAACAAATCTCCGAAGAGGCTGCGGAACCACTCCGATAGCTTCCTGGAGCCCTCGGGCAGGACCCGCAGAAAGGCCCCGTAGATGCCCGGCTCCATGAACCGCTTCTGCAGGATGGTCTCGTCTATCTCGAACAGCCTCCTGTCCGGCTGGTAGAACGCGCAGTTCATGGCGGCCCGGGCCGTCTTGCAGCTATTGAAGATGTTCTTGTAGTCTTCCACCTCCATGCCCACTGCCACCTTACAGTCCGGCCATCTGTCCAGCACCCTCTGGTAGAAGGGGCCCAGGCGGTAGCGGTTCCTGTCCTGACACGCGATGACGGCCTCAAAGGCGGACGGCTCCTGCCATATACCTATGGCCCTCCCCTCCGCCTGGAGCACCATGTCCAGGAGCTGCTCCAGCTCCTCCCCGGCGGTCTGTCCGGCTCTGGGGAACTGCACCGCCAGGCACACATATCTTCCGTTCAGCGGGAAATCCACCTCCCGGGCCAGCCGCTCCGCCGTCCTCCAGTCGCTGTCCCTGCGGGTCAGCAGCTCGAAGAGCTTCTGCTGGCGGAATTCCCGGTTGCTCTCGTCCGCCTCCCTGGTGCGCCTCTCCCGGAGGACTTCCTCCACGGCCCGCCCCAGGGCTTTCCTGACCTGGTCCACATCGATGGGCTTTTCGATAAAGTCGATGACGGACAGCCTGATGGCGCTTTTGAGATATTCCGTTTCCATGTAGCCGCTGATGAAGATGATCTTGCTCTCCGGCGCCAGGCCCAGCAGCTCCTCGGCGAAAGCGATCCCGTCCATTTTCGGCATGCGGATATCCGAAATCACGATATGGGGCCGGAACCACTTCACGATCTTCAGCGCTTCCTCTCCGTTCACCGCCTGCATGATTTCGTCTATCCCGAATTCCTCCCAGTCGATTTCCTCCAGCAGACCCTCCCTGGTGTAATCCTCGTCATCCGCTATCAGTATCTTCATGCCATTCTCCCCTGTCCGAATCTCCTGCGCTCCTACGCCCTTCTACTTCACTTTACCTGCGGCGTACCGGAATGGCAAGAAGAAAAAAGCTGGAAAAAGGGTAATTTTCCATGATGTCCAAAACCGCCGCATCCAATCCGGATACGGCGGTCCTGCCTCTTTATGGATTTCTGCTCCTATTCGGTTCTGATCTGTCCGTGGAGGGTCTGCAGGGAATACACCTCCCCGTTGCCCTCTTTCTGCACGTACAGAATCCCTTCCGCCGTAGCCCTGGCCGCCGCGATGGTGGTCATATAGGGAATCTTGGCCTTGATGGCGGCTTTCCGCAGATAGCTGTCGTCGTACTCGCTGTCGTCCCCCACGGGAGAGTTCACGATCAGGTCGATGTCCCCGTTGGTGATGAGGTCCAGCAGATTGGGTCTGCCCTCATAGAGCTTCTTCACAAGCCCGGCCTCCAGGCCCGCATCCCGCAGCAGGGCGCAGGTAGTACCGGTGGCGAGGATTTTGAACCCTGCCTCCGCGAAGGCCTTTCCTACCTCCACCACCTCCGCCTTGTCCCTGCGGTTCACGCTGATCAACACGGTGCCGCTCAAGGGGAGCCTGGTCTGGGTGGCCTCCTGGGCCTTGAAGAAGGCCTCGCCCACGGACGCGGAGAGCCCCAGCACCTCGCCGGTGGAGCGCATCTCCGGCCCCAGGATGGGGTCTACCTCCGGGAACATGTTGAAGGGGAACACGGCCTCCTTCACCCCGTAATAAGGTATCTGCCGCTCTTTCAGGCCGGGCACGGGGGAGGGCTTCCCGGTGATGTCCGCCGTGATGATCTCCGTGGCCAGGGGCACCATGCGGATGTTGCAGACCTTCGACACCAGGGGCACGGTCCGGGAGGCTCTGGGGTTGGCCTCCAGCACATAGACCTTCCCGTCCTCGATGGCGTACTGCATGTTCATCAGGCCCCGCACATGCATCTCCTCGGCGATTTTCCTGGTGTATTCCTTGATGGTGGCCACGTTCTCAGGGGAGATGTGCCTGGAGGGGACGATGCAGGCGGAGTCTCCGGAGTGGATTCCGGCCAGCTCGATATGCTCCATCACCGCGGGCACAAAGGCGTGCTTGCCGTCGCTGATGGCATCGGCCTCGCACTCGGTGGCATGGTTCAGGAAACGGTCAATGAGGATGGGCCTGTCCGGCGTCACCCCAACCGCCGCTCTCATATAGTCGGCCAGGCTCTGGTCGTGGTGCACCACCTCCATGCCCCGGCCTCCCAGCACATAGGAGGGCCGCACCATCACGGGATACCCTATACGATGGGCAATCTCCAGGGCCTCCTCCACGGTGGTGGCCATGCCGGACTCGGGCATGGGGATCTCCAGCCTGTCCATCATGGCCCGGAACAGATTCCTGTCCTCCGCCATGTCGATCACGGAGGGGGCGGTGCCCAGGATGCGCACGCCATTCTTCTCCAGCTCCGCCGCCAGGTTCAGGGGCGTCTGGCCGCCGAACTGGGCGATGACGCCCAGGGGCTGCTCCTTTTTGTAGATGCTCAGCACGTCCTCCAGGGTCAGGGGCTCGAAGTAGAGCTTGTCCGATGTGTCGTAGTCCGTGGACACGGTCTCGGGATTGCAGTTCACCATGATGGTCTCGAAGCCCAGCTTCTTCAGGGCCAGGGAGGCGTGGACGCAGCAATAGTCGAACTCGATGCCCTGGCCGATGCGGTTGGGGCCGCCGCCTAAGATCATCACCTTGGGCCTGTCCCTGCGGACGGGGTTTTTGTCGGGAGCATTATAGGTGGAATAATAATAAGCGCTGTCCGGCGTGCCGCTTACATGGACACCCTCCCAGCTCTCCTCCACGCCCAGGGAGATGCGCCTCTCCCTGATTTCCTGCTCCGGCACGTCCAGGAGGATGCTTAAGTATTTGTCCGAGAAGCCGTCCTTCTTGGCCTGAATCAGAATCCCGTCGGCGGGAAGCTGTCCTCTGGATTCCAGCAGCGCGCCCTCCTCTTCCGCCAGCTCCGCCATCTGTTCGATGAACCATTTCTTTACACGCGTGATTTCGTGTACCTCTTCCACGGTGGCGCCTTTTTTCAGGGCCTCGTACATGGCGAAATGACGCTCGCTGGAGGGCGTGGCCAGCATCCGGCAAAGCTGCTCCTTTGACTTCTCCTGGAGCTTTGGAATCTGCCCCAGTCCGTATCTGCCGGTCTCCAGGGAGCGGATGGCCTTCTGGAAGGCTTCCTTATAGTTCTTCCCTATGCTCATGACCTCGCCCACGGCACGCATCTGGGTGCCCAGCCTGTCCTCCACGCCCTTGAACTTCTCGAAGGCCCAGCGGGCGAACTTGATGACCACATAGTCGCCGCCTGGTACATATTTGTCCAGCGTACCGTATTTCCCGCAGGGGATGTCCTTTAAAGTCAGGCCCGCCGCCAGCATGGCGCTGACCATGGCGATGGGGAAGCCTGTGGCCTTGGAGGCCAAAGCGGAGGAACGGGAGGTGCGTGGGTTGATTTCTATGACGATAACGCGGTCGCTGACGGGATCGTGGGCGAACTGCACATTGGTGCCGCCGATGACCTGGACGCTCTCCACGATGGCGTAGGCCTGGCTCTGGAGGCGCTTCTGCAGCTCCTCAGAGATGGTGAGCATGGGGGCGGCGCAGAAGGAGTCGCCGGTGTGCACGCCTAAAGGATCGATGTTCTCGATGAAGCAGACCGTGATCATATTGCCCTCCGCGTCCCGGACCACTTCCAGCTCCAGCTCCTCCCAGCCCAGGATGGACTCCTCCACCAGCACCTGTCCCACCAGAGAGGCCTGGAGCCCTCTGGCACAGACGGTGCGCAGCTCGTCCTTATTGTACACCAGCCCGCCGCCCGCGCCGCCCATGGTGTAGGCCGGGCGCAGGACTACGGGGTATCCCAGCTTATCGGCGATATCCAGGGCCTCCTCCACGGTATAGGCCACCTCGCTGCGGGCCATCTCTATCCCCAGGGCGTTCATGGCCTTCTTGAACTCGATCCTGTCCTCGCCCCTCTCGATGGCATCCACCTGGACGCCGATGACCTTCACCTGGTATCTGTCCAGAATCCCCGCATTCGCCAGCTCCGCGCACAGGTTCAGGCCGGACTGCCCGCCCAGGTTGGGCAGCAGCGCGTCCGGGCGCTCCTTGGCGATGATCTGCTCCAGGCGCTCCTTGTTCAGGGGCTCGATGTAGGTCACGTCCGCCGTCTCCGGATCCGTCATGATGGTGGCGGGGTTGGAATTCACCAGCACGATTTCGTAGCCCAGCTTCCTCAGGGCCTTGCAGGCCTGGGTGCCGGAGTAGTCGAACTCACAGGCCTGGCCGATGATGATGGGGCCGGAGCCGATGATGAGCACTTTGTTGATGTCTGTTCTCTTTGGCATGTATTATCCTCCTGATCGGCATGGATGTCCATTTTTCTTGTGTCAACATTATAGCATCAGGGCGGCAAGAATGCAATTTTGCAATGCAAATTTATTTTTGGGCTTCTTCGATGATGCATTCGTGCGCCTTTGTCTTCTTATTGTAATTCACTCCCACCAGCAGGAGATTGCCCTGATATTCTTCCAGGCTCCCGCAGTATTCCTTCTTTTTTATCTGCTCCAGGGCGCCCTTCGCATTTTTATCCCACTTTAATTCCACCACCAGGGCCGGTTTCTCCGGGAAACGTTTCCTGGGCAGGAATACCAGATCCGCATAGCCCTTTCCACCGGCCAGTTCACGGTGTACGGTATAGAAATTCCTCGCCGCATACAGAGCCAGTGAAATGGTATAGCTCAGGGCGTTTTCATCATTATACCGGATATGCGGAGTCTCAAAATGCGCCTCTTTCATGCGCTCCGCAACCTCCCGGGGCCGCCCCTGCCAGATGGCGTTCAGGGTATCCGCGGAATTCCTCAATGCCTTCGACACTTCGCCCCAGTCGGACACGGACACTGCATTCACATACTCGAAACGGATTTTAAACCCCTCGTTGCCCGGATTCAGATAATTTCCCATTTGCCGCCTCCCTGTCCTTTCGCTGTCTCTCCTCTCTATTATACGATACCGAAAATAAGGAGACGACCATAAATTGCGCAAAGGGCTTATAAAAGGACTGCCGTTACCGCGGGGCTGAAAATCTGCAAACAGCTTGAAAATGACGTGGAATCTGCTATAATCAAACTATGGTTTAACCCGACTCACGAGCGAAGGCTAATGGGGACTCTGCGGCAGATTCCATCGCTTGTGAGTATATCCAGCAAAACGGAAAGGAGATCGACATGATTCAAATCACGCTTGCGGGGACTGAACTGCGCTTTGACGAAGCCAATCTGCATGTTTCCATGACCCGGAACGGAACGGATTGGAGCTGGGAATCGGACTACATACCCGTATTCAATGCGGCACAGAAGGAGATTCCCTTCCTGGACGCGGCTTCCGTCTCCCACGAGGTGCGCCAGACAGGCCTGGGGAAGGGAATCCTCTCCCGGTATGAGGGCTTTGCCGCGGATGGGGACGCGTCCGTGTCCGGCTTGAGCTTTTGCACCTATGTATGGATCGAGGGGGCCACGGGGGACGTGTTCTTCGAGTGGATCCCCCTGGGGGAAGAGGATGCTGGCATCCAGTCCGTCACATGGCCCGGGCCCATGGCCTTCCGGGAGGGGAGGGAGGACTGGTACACGCTGCTGAACTACCATCAGGGGCTCCTGATCCCCAATACCTGGGAGACGGAGCTGGGGAAGCTCCCCTTCGGCGGCTCCCTGTGCTCCGCCGCCAGTTACATGCCCTGGTTCGGCCAGGTGAAGGCCGGAGAAGGGTACATCGCCATCTGCGAGCAGCCCTGGGACAGCGCCTTCTACGCGGAGCATCCCGCCGGAGGGCCCTACACGAAAGCCGGGGTGCGCTGGGGGGCCAGCCTGGGGAAGATGCGCTACCGCAGGGTCATGCACTACACGCTGCTGAGCGAATGTGACTACAACGATATCTGCAAAGTGTACCGCAGCTATGTGAAGGAGAAGGGCCTGTTCTGCAGCCTGAAGGAAAAGGCGGCGAAGGCCCCCGGGGTGGACCGGCTGATCGGAAGCCTCTTCCTCCATCGGGGAATCAAGAATCATGTATGCCCGGAATCCTCCATGTACGACGCGGAGCATCCCGGCAAGTATGACCGGGTGGTGTCCTTCCGGACACGGACAGAGGAGATCAAAGCCCTCCGGGCCCAGGGCTTCGAGAAGCTCTACCTGCACCTGGACGGCTGGGGAGACCCGGGATACGACAACCAGCATCCCGACTATCTGCCCCCCTGTGAGGAGGCCGGCGGCTGGGATGGCATGAAGGAGCTGGCGGATACCCTCCACGACTGCGGATATCTCTTCGGCATCCACGACCAGTACCGGGACTACTATTTCGACGGGAAGACCTTCGACGCCTCCTTCGGCTGCCTCCAGACGGACGGCACCATTCCGGAGCACGCCAACTGGGCAGGCGGACATCAGACATACCTCTGCGCCACCCAGGCCCCCTATTATGTGAAGCGCAATTTCCGCCAGCTGGCGGAGCATGATATCGGCCTGGACTGTGCCTACCTGGATGTCTTCACCTGCAATGAGCCGGATGAATGCGCCAATCCCATGCACTATATGAGCCGCAGGGACTGTCTGGATTTCCGGGGGCAGTGCTTCGAGTACCTGCTCTCCCAGGGGATCCTCCCCAGCTCCGAGGAGGTCTCCGACTGGAGCATGAAGAGCCTGGTGTTCTGCCACTACGCGCCCTATCAGTTCCAGATGTGCAAGCCCGGCACGCCCCGGAAGGGCATTCCCGTGCCCCTGTTCAATCTGGTATACCACGATTGTATCATCATCCCCTGGATGATGGAGAAGATGGACGCGCACAACGACTACATGCTCTACGCCCTGTTGAACGGCGGCGCGCCCTACCTGATCCGGGACGGCGCTTATCCGGGCATCGACGGCTCCTTCCAGCCGGAGTTCACCTTCACCGAGCAGGAGGCCTATGACCGGTGCAGGGTGGTAGCCGATCTCCATGAACGGATCGCCGCCTGTGAGATGGTGTCCCATAAGCTGCTTGCACCGGACGGGTCGAAGCAGGAGACTGTGTTCAGCGACGGCACCAGGGTGCGGGTGGATCTGGACGCGCTCAGCTACGAGATCTGTAAGGGCGATGCCGCAAATCATGCTGCACCTCAATGAAAATTGCAGCAACCTGCAACGAAAGGCCGCCGGCCGTATATGCTCACCATGGACAAATCTGTAAATCCTGACGGTCTTGATTATAGCAGAAAGCCCCAAAGCCAGCCTGCGGTCTGCGGAGCGCAGGCTTCGGGGAGAATCTGCCGCCGAAGGAACCGGCTGGCAAATAAACCGGCTGGCAAAAAATACGAATCCCGCCGGAATCAGGCTTTTTCGATACCTGCATTCCGACGGGATTCCCTTTGTCCGCTCCAGGCGGCCTATCTCCAGCTATGTCCCTTTATCCTCTCATACTCTTCTATGGTGATGGTCAGTATGGTTCCATGCTTGAAGCCATAGGGGAAGGAGAACGCCCTGTCCGCACGGACGAATTCACCGGACTTCAATGACTCTGCCACGAAAGGCACATAGCCCTGCCCCTCCCCGGGCACGCCGTAATAGTCCAGGAACAGGCACCACTTCCCGTCCTCCAGCCGCACGGCAGTAGGCGCCTCGTACAGCCCGCTCTCCACGGTTTCCATGCTCCGGTCAAAGCTTTCCACCCTTTCATAGGGGCCTGTGACATGGTCTGCGGCCAGGAGGATGATCTTGGCCGGATTCGCTTCGCTCTTCACGAAGAGATAATAGCGCCCGTCCTCCTCATAGATTGCGGAATCGATGACTCCGCTGTCATCCTTCCGGTACAGCACCTTCGGCTCCGTAAAGCTCCGGAAATCCTTTGTCCTGCTGTAATAGATTCCCTTGGGGCCATAGCCGTTGGCGCAGTGGGAGGAAGACCAGTGCAGCACATAGTCCCCCTGCTCCCTGTCGCAGATGATGTCCGGCGCCCAGAGGCATCCGAAGTCCTCGTTTCCTAACCTGACCAGCCGCTGCTCCGTCCAGTCCGTGAGATTGTCGGATTCCCACAGGGCCAGGCATTTGCTGCCGTTTCGGCCGATTTCGTCCCAGGAATGGCGATATTGGTTGCGCATGCCGTAGGCCAGGCTCAAATCCGTGGCAATGATATAGAATTTCCCGTTCTCCTCACATCGGATAATCGTAAAATCCCGCACGCCCTTATCCCCGTAATAGGCCCAAAGCACCGGCGCGCCGCCGTTTACCGCCTCCCAGTGGCAGCCGTCCCTGCTGAGACCGAAGTATACCTGTTCTCCGTCAGGCGTTGCCTTTTCCCTGAAATGCACGAATAAATATGCCTGCATCCCGCTCCTCCTTACCCCTTCTCCTCTGCGTTGCCTGCACTCCCGCATTCTGCCCATACTGCTGCATGCGGCCCCTGCTTCCAGATTTATTTCTTCAATCTCACCACATTCCAGCTATGCTTACCGAACACGGTGGTGAACCTTCCGTCCTCCAGGCGGGAGGCGTTCCCTGCCACAGGCACCACGCACTGAGGGGCATCCTCCGTGTTGACGGCCTTCATGTCATCATTGGTCAGGATGATATGCTCGACGACCTTGTAGTCCGCGAACTGCCTCATGTCGCAGCTTACCTCCAGATCCTCCTCCAGGTCCTTGTTCACCGCGAAGATGGTCAGCTCCTCGTCCGCCTCATTCCAGACGCAGACGCTGTCCAGGAAGGAGACCTCGCCATAATTTCTGCTCTCATAGAAGGGCGCTTTCACCAAGGTGTTCAGCACTGTCCCCCTGCCGTACACGCTGGCATGCATATAGGGATAGAAAATCGTCTGCCTCCAGGCCCCGGTGTCCGAGGTCATAATGGGCGCGATAACGTTCACCAACTGGGCCAGGCAGGCAACCTTCACCCGATCCGCATGGCGCAGCATGGTGATCAGCATGCTGCCCACCAGCAGCGCGTCCTCGAAATTGTACACGTCCTCCAACTGATGGGGGGCCTGCACCCACTTCTCCAGCTTCGCGTCCGCCTCGTTGCTGTGATACCACACATTCCACTCGTCAAAGGACAGGTTGATCTGCTTCTTGCTGCGCTTCTTGGCTTTCACGCAGTCCGCGATGGACAGGACGGAGCTGATGAACTCGTCCATGCCCTTGGAATTTGCCAGAAATTCCGGCGTATTGTTGTCCCGGTTCCCATAGTACTGATGGAGGGAGAGATAGTCCACCTGGTCATAGCATTCGCTCAGGACCTCGTCCTCCCAGTGGCCGAAAGTATCCATGCCAAGGGAGGAGCTGCCGCATGCCACGGTCTCGATGCTCGGATCCATGAACTTCATCAGCCTGCTGGTCTCCGCCGCGGCCCGGCCGTACTCCTTCGCCGTCTTGTGCCCCATCTGCCAGGGGCCGTCCATCTCGTTGCCCATGCACCAGAGCTTGATGTCGTGGGGCTCCTCATAGCCGTGCTTCCTCCGCAGGTCGCTGTAATAGCTGCCTTTTTTAAAATTGCAGTACTCCAGCAGGTCCTTGGCCTCCTCCGGCCCCCTGGTTCCCAGGTTCACCGCCATCATCACTTCCGTCCCGGCTTTCTTCGCCCAGTCCACGAACTCATTCAGGCCGAACTGGTTGGACTCTATCACCTGCCAGGCCAGGTCCACCTTGGCAGGCCGCTGTTCCTTGGGCCCCACGCCGTCCTCCCAGCGGTAGCCGGACACAAAATTTCCGCCGGGATAACGCACGATGGGCACCTGGCATTCTTTTACCAGTTCCAGCGTATCTTTGCGGAAGCCCTGTTCATCCGCGAAAGGACTTTCCGGCTG
>OFGE01002850.1_pt1 | contig 12254 bp, 12 predicted proteins | sample 1521681 | NCBI WGS metagenome assembly OFGE01 (sample SAMEA3504093, study PRJEB24116) | mouse gut metagenome | biome: mouse gut; feature: mouse-associated habitat; material: faeces | place: Denmark | collected 2011 | reverse complement strand
GATGGTAACGGCATAACCGTGGTCAACGTGGCCGTAGGTGCCTGCGTCAAAGTCCACCTCCCGGCCACTGTCCAGACGAACCGACAAGCGGCCGTCCTCGGCCTTTTCGACGGTGCCAAGGGTGCCGTTTTTCACGCCTAGTGCGCTGTCGTTCTTGAGGAACACAAGGCGATCGCCCTCGGCAAAGCTGCGCGCCCCGCGTTCGGTCAGGAACTCGGTTTCAGCGCCCAGCTCGCCGGACGCTTTCAGCGCCGTTCGCACGGTATCGTTAAGGCTCGCCACGTCCTTGTTCGTGTGGGCCAGAATGATGCTGGTCCCGCCTTTCTCCCGGTCGGCCAGCCAGTCGGCCGCAAGGGCTGTGCGGGCTTCCTCTCGGGTGTCCTCGATCCGCACATGGCCGCGCTCATGATAGGCGTCCAGACCGGTGCGAACGTCACCGCGTGCCAGCTCTGTGCTGGCCTCCCGCGCCCAGCTTTCCGTCTGGCGGCGAATTTGCGTGATTTCGGCCGCGCCGACACGCTCGGTAATGGCCCGAAAACCGGCCCCGGCCTCGATGGCGGCAAGCTGCTTGTCATCGCCCAGCATGACGACTTTTGCGCCTGCCTTCTCGGCCGCTTCGAGCACCCGGCCGAGCTGCCGACTGCCAACCATGCCCGCCTCGTCTATTACCAGAACGTCACGCGCGGTCAGCATGTCAACGCCCCGATTCCACGATGCTTCAAGGCTGTGAATCGTGCGGCTGTCGATGCCGCTCCCGGCCTGCAATTCATCGGCCGCCTTACCGGCCAGCGCGCATCCACGGACGCGGAATCCTTCGGCCTCCCATGCCTCTTTCGCCACGCGCATTGCGAAGGATTTGCCGGTGCCTGCATCCCCGATAATGACGGACAGGCGGCCCTCTCCGGTAACGTGCTCGACAGCGGCGCGTTGCTCGTCCGAAAGGGTATCGTAGCGGTCAACGGTGCGGGCTACCGTGCCCGCCGCAACACCGTGCGATTCCGCCCCGGCCAGACGCTCGGCGCTGTCAATCATCGCCCGTTCCGTCATGACCATTTCGCGTGTCGTGAACTTGGCCGGGACCGTGCGACGGCCGTCTGTCATTTCTGGTGCAAGCTGTACAAGCTCCGGCGCGCTCTCCAGACGGGCCATGATGTTCTGGAACTGCTGGGGATCGTCTATGTACCGGTTAAGCTCGCGCGCCATATCCCTGCGGTCGAAAACGGCCTGCGTGGTGGTGATTTTATCGAGGATGAGCGACGGATTTGCCTCGATTTTCTCGGCGTTTTCGGCGCGTGTCTCGGCGTGAATTTCCAGCCGTTCGGCGTCCATCCCCTTGCGCTCCATCGCCACGGCAGAAACGCCGATATGCTTGGTCGGCGTCAGGTCAACGCCTTGCTCTTTATAGCTGCGATGGTCCACGCGCTCGACGTGCCCGGCACGCTCCAGCGCATCATTGCAAAGTGCGCCCCATAAGGCGCGTGTTTCCTTGAGATCGTCGGTTCGCTTGCGCCCGGCTTTTTCAATTTCCGCCTTGCCCTCTAACCCGTCATTTCCCATCACGCGCGTCGTCGTCAGAATGTGTGCGTGATAGTTCTTATCGTTGCCGTCGCGGCTCGGCTCATGCAGACAAACATCAACCGCCACGCCGTGGCGCTCCGACAGCTCTTTGGCGAAAGTTAGCGCAAGCTCGCGCCGTTGTTCGTGCGTCAGCTCATGCGGCAAGGCCACCTCATATTCACGCGCCACGCAAGCATCTTTACGGCGCTCGGCAGCCTCGGCAGCGTTCCATAGCTGGTTGCGGTCTTTGGCCCACTCCGGCGCACCTTCCGGCAGGACGATATCGGCGGACAGAACGCCGCTCTTTTTGGTGTAGTCGAACACCTCGCCCGTGCGGTTGTCGGTCAGCAATTCACCAGCACGATAAGCGGCCGCACCCGGCGCGCTGCGCCCGGTGCTGCGGGATACCGCTTTAACGCTGCAATGGTAGATTGCCATAGCTTCCTTTTGGTGCCCGTAGGGGTACAGGGGGAACCCCTGTCGCACGAGTTGGCTTCGCCAACTCCTAAGTGCGCCCTTCACATTCGTTTCGGGAATTGTCGCGCGCCCTACCCCTTGCGTCAAGTTTTAGATTATGCTTGCTCTGCAACAGTTTGATTGACACCAAAAAGGAGAAACGAAGATGGCTAAGCCCACTCTCAAAGAACGCCGCGCCAAGGCACTGGCAGAAGTCGAAGCGGCAAAAAGCAAGCTGGCTCAACTTGAAACTGCTGCCGCTGAACGTATCGGCCGTTTAGCCCTCAAGGCCGGGTTGGTTGATTTGGACCTGAGCGACGAGCAGCTTAGTGCGGAGTTCGACGCTATCGCGTCTAAGTTTCGCAACCGCCCGGCGGTCGCCAGTAGCACGAACCCGACAACAACTAGCGAGGGCTGAAATGGCCCTTTCCAGAACACGCGAGCAGCTACGTAAGGAGGACACAAGGCACAAAATTGAGCTGGGCGGATTGGTCGTCAAAGCCGGGTTAGGCGATGAAGACCGGGCCGTCATATTGGGCGCGTTGACGGAAGCAATGAACGCCCTGCAAGGCCCGAACGGTCCCGCCGAAAGGAGGCGATTACAGGAGATCGGAAGCCGGGTATTTACAACGGGAGAATAGACTATGAAATGCTACATTCTGGCGCTTGCTCTGGCCCTTCCTTGGGCCACCGCGAACGCGCAAGGTATGGCATCAGAAACATGCCAAGACACCTTTGTTGATTCCATCCGTCAGGCGGCCGCTGCGCGCGACGCTGATGCTCTCCACAAGCTGTACGATCAGACCGATATCCGCGAGTACGCGAAAGCCAGCGATGAGCGGCTGGATGGGCGGTTTATCAATGAGCCGACATGCGCCAACATCCAGCACACTGTGCAGGAAATTAAGACGCTCTGGAAGTCGCTGGATGAGGTCGAAAGTGCCGAGAGAACAGAACAGCAGCAGCGACAGGCCGAAAACCTTTTGAACGGCGCGCAGGCGCAAATTTTGAGCCGCAACCGTGCGCAGGTTCTTGCTGGAATGGAAACGGTGAAAACCTACCTTTTGGACACCGAGCGCGCCTTTGTTGGCAAGGGTCTTGCCGCCTGCTCTACGGCGGGCGGAAGCGTCCAGAATGTGCAGCAAGCATGTGACCCGGTTCCGCATTTCAAGCGGACCATTGACCGCGAATTTAATCGCCTTAACTGGCCCGTCGCGGCGTCCCCAAGCGCCGCTTATGCTTGGTTGATAGACCAGTATAAAAACGGTCCGCAAAGCATCCAGAAGCCCATTGAAAATTTCCTGCAACTGAACGTGACCGACCTGCGCGCGGAAGACTTTGGCGGACGTGTTGCGCAATTGCAGGGCAAGGAACGGGCGGTGCAGTCTCAACAGGCCCGAACCGTAGCCCGTGAGACGCGCAAGGAACACGACGCTACGGTGATCGGCAACATCACGTCGATGGGCGACCGGCTCAAGGAATCGCTGTGGAATATTCTCGGCGGTCTTCTGCTCGTTTTCCTGTTCCCGGTGGTCTTTGCCATTCCGATTGTCGGCCCGCTGATCCGTGTGTTCATGCCCGCCGAAAAAGCGGCCCGTGGCCTGTTTCTGCTGTGGGTGACAACGCTACCGTTTTACGCGGCCTATGTCGTGCTCGGCGGCTTCATCGCGCCACTGGCGGCGATGGTGCCGGGCTGGTTCCGCCTGCCCCTGCTGCTGCTGCTTTTCGTCCCGGCCTGCGTTCTGGTTCAGCGGTCCCGGTGGTATGCGGCGTTGTATGCCCGTTTACCGGCTCGCCTGCGTGGCATTGCGGCCGCTCCAAGGGGCACACAGGCCGCCGCGCCTGCGCCCTCGAATGGCCTGCATGGGTCCGCACACTGGACGACAACGGAACAGGCAATTCAGAAGGGCCATTATCAGCCTGTCGGGCACGTTCTGGCTGACAGCCACGGCTTTGCTTTGGGTCGCCCGCTCGATGCCGATAACAAGGCCATGCAGGGCTACGATGCCCGGTTCCGCTACATGGGCCATGTGCTGACCATTGCCCCCAATGGCTCCGGTAAGGGTATCGGCTCGGTCATCCCGAATCTGCTGGACTATCCCGGCTCGACGGTGGTGCTCGACGTGAAGGGCGAGAACTACGCCGCAACGGCCCGATTCCGCCGCGAACAGCTCGGCCATGACGTCTATCTGGTGGACCCGTTCGGCGTCACCGGACAGCCGTCGCACCGGTTCAACTGGATTGACCGCCTCGACCCGGACAGCCCGGCCGTGGTGGAGGAAGCCGGGGCACTGGCTGACCTGATGATTGTCTCGGAAGGCCACGCTTCCGATGCGTCGGCGCACTTCAACGAAACGGCCAAAATCTTCCTGCGCGGCCTGCTGGTTCACGTCGCTACGCTGGCCCCGGCCAGCCGCAACATGAGTGAAGTTCGCCGCCTGCTGTCGCTTGGCGAGGACGAAACCAAGGCACTGCTGGCCGATATGATCACGAACACGCGCGGTTTTGACCTGCCGCCCCGTGCCGCGCGGGCCTTCATGAATACCCCGGACAAGGAACGCGGCTCGCTGCGCTCCACGCTGAACCGGCATTTGGCCTTCCTCGATGACCCGCGCCTGATTTCGACGCTGGCCGCTACGGATTTTGCCTTTGATGACCTCAAGCGCAAGCCGATGACGGTCTATCTGGTGATGCCGCCCCACTCGCTGCACGCTTACCGGGGCTATGTGCGCGGCTTCTTCGGTCAGGCCATCATGTCGGTTCTGGCAACCGGGTTGCAGAAGCCGGGCGACCTGCGGGTGCTGTTCCTGCTCGATGAGTTCGCCCAGCTCGGCCACATGAGCATCATTGCCGAAAAGCTCTCGGTCATCCGGGGTTATGGCGCGGCCATGTGGTTCATCCTGCAAAACCTCGGCCAGCTCAAGGAAACCTATCCGCGCTGGCAGGACTTTTTCGCCAACTGCAACGCCAAACAGTGGTTCGGCACCTCGGACGTGGACACGGCCAAGTACATCAGCGAAAGCCTCGGCAAGCTGACGGTCGAATACAACACGGCCAACAGCTCGTCGGGGTCTTCGTTCGGCTCAGGCGTCAGCTCCAACAGTGGCGCGGGTGTGTCCCAGCAGTTCACCGGGCGGGATCTGCTGACGCCTGACGAAGTGATGCGGCTGCCGAACGATGTGGAGATCGTGCAGGTGCAGGGGGAAGCGCCCTACACGCTGCGCCGCCTCAACTACCTGACGGACCCGGAATATGCGGGCCGGTTTGATTCCGCGTTCCCTGAGCGCGACCGGGCAACGGTCTAGGGGGTACGATGGGACTGGCGATCTTTCTGCTTCTCGGCGTGGGCCTGTTCATTGGCCTGCTGATCGGCGTGATTTCTGCCTATGCCGGGTTCTGGCACTGGCTGTTCGACCGACTGGATGCCCGGCAGGCGCGGCGATTGTCCGCAAAACCTGTCCGCAATGATGGCGGAAAGCATCGCTAATCGGTATCCTGAATGTGTGTCGGCCGGTTGGGCCGGGCCTTTGACTCCCGTTGGGGGTTCTGGTCTGGCCGGCCGGCCTTTTCGTAGATTGGGCCTGTAGCGCGTTTTGAGCGGCTTTCAGACTGGTCCGCGCCTTACCCCCTCCCCTTCCCCTGAAATCGCCTCTCGGCGCGTCCTGCGAAGCCTGACGGCGGTTTTGCAGCGTAGAGGGCGGCCGCCCTGATGTATGGCCTGCATGGCTGCCTCGCCGCTCCGTCTATTACACACCGCTAAAACGCCCTGTATCGCGCTGTGCTGAATTTTCCTGGCTTGGCGCTACCTACCTCTTGGCAGTGGTGAAAAAACGCCGCTGCGGGTCATACAGCGCCATTTTGCGACGTGTTTACAGACCGTTAGCCGGTCTTGGCCCTGCCCATCCCTTTTTTTGGTGCCTGATCGTTCTTTGCCCTTCCTCGGCCTGACCAGGTGCGAAAAGGGTGGTGGGTAATCCACGGTGTTCCGCTGCACTGCGACGGCTTGCCGTCGCCTCAAGCTAACTTGTGAGCGGAGCGAACGCATTTCATGCGGGAGGGGGAGCCGCCGCGAAGCGGTGGGGGAACCCCGCAGGGGTGCCCTGCTTGCCTGTTGCAGTAGCCTTATCCACAGGTTGGACCAGCCAATTACAGGTTAGATTTATAGGATTCTTTTTTTAAAGGCTTAACCTACCGGTTTAGGGGGGGGGCGATTTATCGGAAAAAGGGGGGGGCGATTTATCGAGGATAAGTGCCAAAAGGGGGGGGCGATTTATCGAGGTGGGGGGGGCGATTTAACGTGGATAAGTAGCGCTATCGACAGGGTATCGACAGGGTTGTGCACCGTTTCGGCCCCGCTGGCGTTTCCGGACACCATGAGACGCAAAAACCCCGGCGATTCAATGCCTTGTGCAAGAATCACCGGGGTTTGGGGGGGCGATTTAACGACACGTTTTCCGGACACTTCAAGAGGTTAGCGTTACTCGGTCGGCCCGCCCTTGTAGGGGATAGGGGGAGCGGAACCAAGCAGCAGGACACCGCCCGTGACCGGCTTCACCTTGGCCTGCGGGTAGACGGCCAGCACCTTCTTGAGAGCTGGCATGAACTCCTTCTTAAAGTCCTTGTCGGGGTCCTTCCCCTTGTATTCCTGCGCGAACTGCTCGCGCAGCGCCTTCCAGTGCAGCGTGACGCCGCGCCCTTCGATGCGGTGCAGCCGGTGGGCAAGCCATGCGTACACGTCGAGCGCCAGCGCCGAGCCTTTCAGGGCCATCAGGGCGCGGTTGTCGAGCGGTACGGCGCTTTGCATCAGTGATGTGAAATAGCCTTCGGACAACACCATCGTGCCCGGCCATAGCGGCCGCTGTTTGGTGTCGCGGTTCGCCAGCCATGCGTCGAACTGCTCAACCGGCTGCCCGTTGAAAGTGCGGCCCTTAAAGCCGAGTTGGAGACGGCAGGCCGCCAGCGCGTGCATCTGCTTGCGCAGGGTCGCATAGCGCGCCCCTTGGTCATCCAAGCCCATCAGGCTAAGGAACTCGGCCGCGCTGTCACCGATCTTGATTTCGCGCTCCTTGTTGCGCACGGCAAAGGTGGATACCCACGCCAGTGCCAGACGCGGCATGACGCCATAGGGGATCGGTTGCAGCACCGGCCCGTTGCCTTCATCCAGATAACCGGCCTGCACATTCACCCACGCGGCCCCGGACTGGCGCATGAACTCGCGGCCCTCGACCTTGGCGCGGGGCAAGCCGACCTGACAAAGCACGGCGTGCGTAAACGCCATGTCCTCGCCGGTTGGCAGGCTTGTGGCAATGTCAGCGGCCGCATCGATCAGCGCGGAATCGGAGCGCGTAAGCGCCCGGCTCGCCTCCCCTTTACCCTTCCCTTTCGACGCTACGGCGTCGGCCGTCCGCTTAACCTCGCGCGGAATCAGCCCACCCAGCAGATCACCGATAGCCTGCGGCCCGTTTTTCTTGCTCGTCATATCGTATGCACCTCATCAAGACCGCATAAGAATATTATTTAAATATTCATTTTCTGTTTTATACCATTAGCCTTCTTCCAGCGCCTTGAAGATGGCCATGCTGATGAAAGCTGCCCGGCCGATCCCGGCCCGCTCGGCGCGCTCGTCCACCTTTCGCAGCAGCTCCGGCGCGATAGTGAGGCTGATTTGCCGCTTCTTGCCCTTCGGCAACCCCTTCTCGTAGGTAGTCGGTTTTGACGCTGCGGCGTCAGGTGCGCCCGTCACGAACGCCTCGGCGGCCGCCTCGCGCGGGTTCGCGGTCTTTGGCTTGCGTTGAATTGACATTTCATATTCTCCCAATATCTTATGAATATTCAAACAGCACTAAAAAGTGCTAATGCGAGGGCGTCGATTTCAGCAATCGCCTTGGGGTCGCGCGGCGTCAGCTCGGCCACGGCCAGCCCGGCCCCACTAGCGTTGCTGAATGCCTTCCGACGCCGGATTGGTGTAGGCAGGTAAGTGAACTGCGGAACGTCAGCCACGGCAGCGACGGCCTCGGCGTTGTCGGTCGAGTGCTCGCCGGGATCGGCTTGATTCATCACGGCGAAGGCGCGCAGGCCGTCGCGGACGCTGTGAGCCTCGTCAACCAAGGCCGCCATGTCGTCCAACGCCCACACGTCATAGCTGCGCGGGGCGAAAGGCACGACGAGGGCATCCGCGAGAATGAGTGCGGCGCGCAGGGCGGTGGAATCGCGGCCGCCCACGTCGATGATGATGTCTGCCCATTTGTTGCGCTGCTGCTGCACCTGCGCCCGCAACGTGGGGCCATCCGGGTACTGAGCGCAGGCGATGCCCGGTAGCTTGCCCGCCTCGGCGCGGGCAGCAATGGCGGCGGAAGCGGTGCCTTGCCGGTCGCCGTCGATCAACCACACTTCCCGGCCAGTGATGGCACGGGCAATAGCGAGTTGCACGGCAAGCGTGGTCTTGCCGACGCCGCCCTTGGTGTTGCCAATCGCAATAATCACATCTTCACCCCATTTGAATATTCAAAAGATATGTCAATTATGGCGATTCGATACGTCTCATGTCAACACTTATAGAATGCTGTTTGAATATTCATTTAATGACTTCAAGCATGGCCCGTTCTGCGTCGGTAAGGCCGTCCCACCACGGCCCGGCGCGGCCGAACGCTTCGGCCATCTGGCGCAAGGTAGCGGCCAGTTCGGCCGGGTCGCCGTCGCGGCGTACTTCGGCCAGCAGCTCGGCGGCATAGGCCGGGTCTGCGCGGAAATGCTCGGCCATTGCCTGATCGTGGGATCGGTCTTTCATTTGGTGCTCTCCTCTCTGGTCAGCGCCCGGTAGAGGGTCGCCCGGTGGACGCCCAGCAGGGCGGCCGCCTCGTTTGCGGTGTGCCCGTCTTCGTCAATCAGGCGGCGCGCGTGGGCTATTTGCGCGGGACTGAGGGCAGGGCGGCGGCCGAAACGAACGCCCCGCGCTTTGGCCGCTGTGCGTCCGTTGCGGGTGCGTTCCACGATCAGGGACCGCTCAAACTCGGCGATGCCTGCAAACACCGTCAGGACCATGCGCCCGGCCGGGCTGGTCGTATCGGCCCACGGCTCGGCCAGCGACCGCAGGCCAGCGCCCTTCGCCTGCAACTGCTCGGCAATGTCCAGCAGGTCGCGGGTGTTGCGGGCGAGGCGGTCAAGCCGCGTCACCGTCACCACGTCGCCCGGCCGAAGGTGGTCCAGCATCCGGGCCAGCTCGGCGCGCTTTCTGTGGGTGCCGGTGATCTTCTCGGCAAAGATGCGGGAACAGCCCGCCGCGTGCAGCTCGGCCCGCTGATTGGTCAGCTCCTGATCGTCGGTCGAAACCCGCGCATAGCCGATCAGCAGCTTGCCGCTCATCAGGTCGAGCGTGCCGGGGTCGTCTTTGTGTCGTGCCATATGTCCGCCTGTACGTCGCAAATGTTGTCGCACATTATAGGATATAAGCGACAATATTTTGCAACACGAAAAAGCCCGGCTTTTTCGGTCTACGGCAGCCGTCGCAAAACTTAGGACTTGTGCAACATTGCAAGACAGATTCAGCGCGGCGCGCAGCCCGAACGTTTTGGATTGCACAATCCAAAAAAGGGGGTGCCTCATCCCCACATATGTGTTAATGTGGGGATGTGTATTTTCGGAGATTAGCCTATGAGCCGTCTGACTATCGACATAACGGATCAGCAGCACCAAAGCCTGAAGGCGCTGGCCGCCTTGCAGGGCAAGACCATCAAGCAATACGCGCTGGAACGGCTGTTCCCCGGCGATGCTGATGGCGAACAGGCATGGCATGAGCTGAAAAACCTGCTCGGCACGCGCATCAATGAAGGGCTTGCGGGCAAGGTGTCTACCAAGAGCGTGAGCGAAATCCTCGATGAAGAACTGACCGAGGGCCGGGCTTGAGCGGCTACGTTCTGACTGCGGCGGCAGAAGCCGACCTGCGCGACATCATCCGCTACACACGCAAGCAATGGGGCGCTGCGCAGGTGCGCCGCTACATCACTACGCTGGAACAGGGTTTTGCCAGTCTGGCCGCAGGCCGGGGCGTTTTCAGGGATATGGGCGCGATTTTTCCGGCGCTACGGATGGGGCGGTATGAACATCACTACGTCTTCTGCCTGCCGCGTGAGGACGGTCCCGCGCTGATCGTGGCGATTTTCCATGAACGCATGGACCTGATGGTGCGACTGGCCGACCGGCTCAAGGGGGCAGACTAGCCCCCCGTAATACGCACGAACCTGTCTCAATACGGCCAGAACCGCCACGCCAGCAGGCACGCGCAAACCAGCACAACAAGCGCAATGACGATTTCCAGCGGGCGGCTGCCCGGCTCTCTGCCCCCGCAGCGGGGGCAACGCCGCGCCGTGACGTGGATCGGGCCATGTTTGCAGTAGCGGCATCGCACCATCTTCATACAGGCATCACCGCTCAATCTCTTGGTCGTGGCCGGGATTGCTGAACGCCCGTTCGACCTCGGCTATGGCCGCCGCACGCGCCGGGTCTTCCTCCACCACCTCGGCGGTCTGTGTGGCCTGCGACATGCCGGTGAACTGGACGGCCTCGGCCTCGATCTCGGCCGCTTTAAGCTGGGCCTCGCTCTCATGGCCGTAGCTGTCCCCGGCAAAAGCCTGCTCGACCTCGGCTATTGCCGCCGCACGCGCCGGGTCTTCCTCCACCACTTCGGCCGTCTGCACCTCGTCATAGCCTGCGGCTTCTCCGCCGCCTGCCAGCTCGGGCACGTCTGCTTCGCGTTCCTGCGCAACCTCGCCCGGCTCCCGCGGCGTATAGACCCGGCTGGGGTCGGTCACGTCGCGTTCCTCGAACACTTCCACGCGCTCGGCCGTGGATTCACGTTTCGCCAGCTTGGCCTCTGACCGTTCCCGATAGCCCTGCTCGTATTCGGCCAGCCGCTCGGTGTCGGCCTTGTTCCAGCCGCCCGGTGCAGCGTCAGGGGTGGTCCATCCGGTGTTTTCTTTGGTGTCGCTCATAGCGGTATCTCCCGTTGTTACAGCTCAATTCCACGATCACGTTTGCGACCGTGGCCCATTGCCTTCTCAACCTCGGCGCGGGCTTTATCCCGCTCCGACATGCCCGGTTCCTGCTGCTGCGGCGCTGGCCGTTCGACCTTGCCGCCGCCCAAAGCCCGTTCGACCTCGGCACGGGCCGCCGCACGGGCGGCGTCCTCCGGCGTTGGTTCTGGCCGCGCCTGCGGCTGCTGGCCCTGCAAACCGGCAATCACGTCGGCCTGCGCCTGCGCGTTGATTTTCGCGGCCATGTGGGCCGGGTTATGCCCGGCCGCCTGTGCGTCTTCGGCAAGCTGCAAGCGGCGTTCTGCAATCTGAATATCCAGCCCGTCACCTGCCTGCCGCGCCTGCTCCACGCCCTTGCGGTACACGTCCAGAGGATCGACCTGGCGCACGGGCTGGCCGCCACCGAAAGCCCGCTCGACCTCGGCTATGGCCGCTGCGCGCGCGGCGTCCTCCGGCGTCAGCTCTGGCCGCGCCTGCGGCTCACGCAGGGCCGCAATGGCTTCCGGGGTGGCCTGTTCCATACCGGGCACGTCGCGGCGGATTCCGGCGCGTTCCAGTACGCGGGAAAGGGCTTTTTCGGCCCGGTCGGCAAGCCCGGCCAGCTTCTCGCGGCCGCGCTCGACCCACTGGCGCACAACGCCCGCACCGTCGAAATCGCGCTGCTCGGCAAAGCCATAGGCGCTTTCGGCAAAGTCCAGCGTGCTCGCCTTCGGCTGCTGACGGCCCAGCCGTTCGGCCAGCTTCGTATAGGCCAGCTCGGCGCTGCCGTTGACCTGCCAGTGATTGCGCTCGGCAATCCCTCCGTCCGGGAGCTGCACGGCTTCGCTGCCGGTGTGCTCAAGGCCAATCCGGTCGCCCAACTGTGCGCCAGATTCGGCAACGGCCCGCGCCAGATCCACGCCCCAGACGGTGCGCTGCTTGCCGCTGTCCGATTCCAGCGTCACGAAATAGCTCTGGCTGTTCGCCGGGTCGTTCTCATAAGGGGCGGCGCCGTGGGCCACCAGTCGCCCGGAACGGCGATCGGTGAAGTCTTCGGCCCCGGCGTACAGGGTCGCGCTGTCGCGGTGCCGCGTCATGCCGACATAGGCCAGATTGCGGTCCATGCCGCCCGTCGCCAGCACATAGGCACGGTCTACGGTAACGCCCTGTGATTTGTGGATGGTAACGGCATAACCGTGGTCAACGTGGCCGTAGGTGCCTGCGTCAAAGTCC
>OFGE01002848.1_pt1 | contig 12259 bp, 10 predicted proteins | sample 1521681 | NCBI WGS metagenome assembly OFGE01 (sample SAMEA3504093, study PRJEB24116) | mouse gut metagenome | biome: mouse gut; feature: mouse-associated habitat; material: faeces | place: Denmark | collected 2011 | reverse complement strand
AAATGCTCTATTTGCTAATTTATAGGGTTCTCCTACATGCATCACTTTTTCAACAGCTTCATCCACTTCAATAGTTCGAGGATCAATCCTTGTTGTATCTCCAACTAATCCTACAATTGTTGTTTCTTCACCATGTGAAACATGTGTTTTCAATCCTAAATTCTCTACTTTTTGAAGAACTCTGTTTAAATCTTCTTCTTTTGTTTTTGGTTTAAATACAATGATCATTTTTTCTTCCTCCTTAAAATAAAAAGTCCCTCCTCCATATAAGGACGAGAGAGACCATCGTGTTACCACCTTAATTCGTTATTATATCACTATAACAACCTCTTCGAGTACCATCATACTCTAATACTATAACGGGTATCCCCGTGCCAACCTACTCTATTTCAGTCGCCTACTCCAAGATGTATTCAATAATAACCCAATATTCTTTTCCACCAACCAAGAACTCTCTATAATTGTTTATATTATCTACTCTTTCTTTTCTTTGTATTTAATTATATTTTATTCAAAGTTTTCACTCATGTCAAGATAATCAAAAATTTATTCTTCTTTAACTTTTAGTATTTCTTTTCCTTCCATAATGATTTGAATATATTGTTTTGCTTTTTCAAGAGATTCTATATAAGGCTCATTAATAATTAATCCTCTAGGATTCACCTTTCTCACATCTCCTATTGTTGCTAAATGGAAAGCTCTTTTTGTATCATCACCTTCTAAACGGAATGATTGGACATCCCATGCAGACATATCATCAATTTGCATATTAATCAATGATTTAATATCACTTGCTTCCATATTTGTTTCAAAACAATTCTCAAGAGATTGAATAACACTATCTAGTTTTGTAATAATTGCTGCTGAACAACATTTTTTAATAATTGCTTTAATCATAATCATTTGATTCTTACCGCGTATTGCATCCCCTTGCACAAATGCTTTACGTTCTCTAACAAATGATAATGCATGTTTTGAATCAAAATTATTAACTCCTGGCTCAATAGTATACTTATCAAGTTTAGTTGTGAAAACACCATCATCTCTTCCTACCACATCATACTTTGGAACATCAATTGTAATTCCACCCAAAGCATCAACAACATTAAGGAAAGATGTAAAATTAAATTTAGCATAATAATTAAATTTAATACCCATTAAACTTTCTACTGTATCTATTGTACAATTAATACCACCTTTAGCACTATGAGTTAATTTATCTTTACCTGATACACCATCCATACCAATAATATCAACATAATAATCTCTAGGAATACTTGTTAATAATACTTGCTTAGTTTTAGGATTGATTGCTGCAATCATATTAACATCTGATAATGCAAATGTACTAATTGGTCCCCTTTTATCTGTACCACTTATAAAAATAAGAAATGGCTCTTGAGTAACTTTAGCACTATTAGCTTTGACACTAGGAATTTTAATTTCAAAAGTTTTAAGAATACGTGTATTCTCTTTAAAGTCTTTTTCAACATCATCCAAAGTTTCATAATCAACTGATTTAATAACCATTGCTTTAATAGTTCCATTTTTCAATGCATTGATTGTTTCATCATGAGTTGTAAAAGATTGAATTTCAATATTTCCAATTTCTTCTTCTATCAAAGTTTCTGTCTTATTAATATTAATAGCATCAATTGTTGTATTAGCTCCAAAACTCAATTCAGTTAAATCATTTAAAGATTGATATGGTGATGATTTTAAAACCACAACATCCATTTCTATGGTTTGATCTCCTCCACCTGTAATAGAATTCAAAAAACTTGAACCCTTTATAGCATATAAAGAAGTAATAACTAATATAATAGATATAAAGACATGTATAACTTTCAATACAGTAACTTTTATAACATGCTCATTATTCTTATCTTTTTCCCCTCTATATAATAAAATAAGAATAGTAAAAATAAAAATAATTAAAGGAATATAATATTTTAATGGTAATATTTTTAATTCAAAAATAATAAATGAAAAAAATATTGCCACAAGTAAAGATAAAACAAGTATAAGTCTTCTTGATAATAATTTTTTCATAATAACCTCATTTCAATTCTCACATAATTTAACCACATTATACACTTTCTATATATCTTCATCAATATAAAATATTTACCAACAGTATAATTATATCCCATAAATATGAAATTCTTATGAAAAAACTACAGATAATTAAGTATCTGTAGTTCATCATCACTATATTAATGTTAATGAATAGAAATAGAATATAAAAACAATATCTAAAATCCAAATAATCTTACTAACATCTTTAGCTTTTCCAGTTGCTATCATAGCAACACCATATGTTATAAAACCTAATGCAATACCATTTGAAATAGAATAAGTTAAAACCATTGTAATAACTGTTACAAATCCAGCAGCAGTAAATTCAAATTCTTCCCAATTAATTCCACCTAATTGTTGTGCCATCAATACCCCAACAACCACCAATGCAGGTGCTGTTACTGCATTTGTCGCAACAGATAAAACAATTGGTGAAATAAGAATTGATAAGAAGAATAAAATACCAGTAGTACAAGAAGTTAAACCTGTTCTTCCTCCAACTTCAACTCCACTTGTTGATTCAACAAAACTTGTTACAGTTGATGTTCCTAATACTGCTCCTGCAACTGTTCCAATAGCATCAGATAATAAAGCTTTTTCTGCATCAATCAATTCTCCATCATCATTAATTAATCCACATCTATTACCAATTGCAACTAATGTTCCAGCTGTATCAAAGAAATCAACAAATAAAAATGAAAAAAGAACAATAAAACAATTAAATGGATCTTTAAATAAGTCTGCAAATCCTTGAGCAAATGCCCCAAATGTAACCATATTAAAATCAGTTGTTATGAATTCACTTGGTAATGTAGGCATATTTTCCATTCCCATCATTCCACATACTAATCCAACAATTGCTGTAATCAACATTCCTATAAATACACCAGCAGGCACCTTTTTAGCAACTAATGCTACTGTTATAATAATTCCAAAAACAGCCAATAAAACAGTTGGTTCATTCAATTTAGCTAAACCTACAAATGTTGATTCATTCGCTACAATAATACCTGCATTCTTTAATCCTACAAAAGCAATAAAGAAACCAATTCCAGCTCCAATTGCTAATTTTAACTGTTGTGGTATAGCATTAATAATCATCTTACGTACACCTGTTACAGAAATTAATAAAAAGATAATTCCTGATACAAATACTGCAGCCAAAGCTGCTTCCCAAGTATGTCCCATTGTTAATACAACAGTATATGTAAATAAAGCATTCACTCCCATACCTGGTGCTAAAGATACAGGATAGTTAGCCACAATCCCCATAACAATTGAAGCAATCCCTGCTGATATAGCTGTTGCCATAAATACAGAATGAACATCCATTCCAGCATCACCTAAAATAATAGGATTAACAGCTAAAATATATGCCATTGCTAAAAATGTTGTTATCCCAGCAATGACTTCTGTTTTCACATTTGTCTTTTTTTCATTTAAATGAAATAACTTTTCTAACATATTTTTTTCCTCCCCTTAAAAGATATTTCATATTCTAACCTTTTTTGTACTTATATACAAGAAAAAACATTTTTTTACAAAATATTTATCTTTTCTCTTATATTTTACATTATTCTTTTCATAAATATAGGAATAATGTAAAATATATACTATGAGGAGTGAAATACATATATGAAACAGCAACATAATATTAGTCCCATATATAATAGTGAATCTAAAATTCTTATTTTAGGTTCATTCCCATCTGTCAAATCAAGAAAAGCTCAATTCTTCTATCATCATCCCCAAAACAGATTTTGGAAAATTCTAGCTACACTTTTCCATCACTCACCATTAACAACTATTGAAGATAAAAAAGAATTTCTTTTAAAAAATCATATTGCTGTTTGGGATGTTATTGAAAGTTGTGAAATTCAAGGATCTAGTGATAGTTCAATTACTCATGTCAGAGTGAATGATATACAATCTCTACTTCATCATTCACAAATACAATTCATTTTTACAAATGGAAAAAAAGCTCATCAATTATATCAAAAGTATTGTTATCCAATAACTAAAAAAGATGATATTTGTTTACCTTCTACATCTCCTGCAAATGCTCAATATTCATTGACTCAATTATTGGAAGAATGGCATATCATTTGTTTAAATAATTTATCTTAAGTTCATTTTTTAATGTCATAATATCAATGTTCATTTTAGGAGGCATTTTATGAATAGTCGATTTAAAGAAAAAAAACCATATTATCTTATTATTGCTAGAAAAATTATTTTTTGGCTTGTTTTTATTTTATTATGTATTGCTATATTTGTACTCTTTTTTAAAGAAAACATTGATAAATATAGAGTTATTTTTTGTATCATTCAATTTTTTGCTATGTTATTTGTACTGAGACTGCCAAGTTTTATAAAAAATAAATACAATATTATTATTCCTAATCAATTAGACTTTATATTAATTTTATTTGCTTTTTCAGGTTTTATATTAGGTGATGTTTTTGAATTTTATGCTAAATTTCCTATTTGGGATTCTATTCTTCACACTCTTTCAGGAATTATTATTGCTTATATTGGCTTTATTATTATAGATTTTTTAGATAAAGAATATACTATTCCCTTATCTGTTTCACCGTTATTTATGAGTCTTCTTGTTGTATCTAACGCTCTTGCTTTAGGGGCTGTTTGGGAAATTGCAGAATATCTTTCAGATGATATTTTCCATACTAATAGTCAGCAATATATGGAAACGACTAGAGGAACAATCATTGAAGAAACTGATATTCCATTACAAGGACACGAAGCTCTTAATGATACAATGAAAGATCTTATGTTAGATCTTGCTGGAGCTATTGGAGTTGCTACAATAGAATATAAAAAATTAGAAAAGAAACAAAAATTATCACAAAAAATCCATTCCTAATTTTATTTTTATCAAACTTTATTATTTAAAATGATCTATTTATTGAGGTCATTTTTTTATCTTTTTTAAGAAATTCAATTATGTATTTTCGCTTTTTAAATCCATTGTTTAATATTTATTTTACTATCATTTATTGTCTTGAATATATGATAAGTCATATATAATGTAAAAAGAAAAATATTCTCTAATATAGAGATTATTTTCTTATTCTTTTTCAAACAATTATCTTGTATTATCGAAATTTTATGCTATAATTTTGATTAAGAGATATTGGCAAACTTATTGAAAAATAAGGACGCAAAGCTATAGGGCCTGTAAGATGGTAGCCAGTTGCAATTAACTATATAATTTTATATTAATTGGCACTCTCCTATATTTTATAAAAATGAAAGGGGTTTTTTTATGAAAAACAAAAAGTTAATTATCTCATTGATTACATGTACATTAGTTATATGTATTGCGTTTGCTTCTTGGCATTTTTTGCAACCTAAAGATTCTGAATCAACTCATTTTACTATTCATACTTTGGAGTTTGCTACTACTGAAGATACTGATTTGGATAATGATACAACTCATACTATTCAAATTGGAGAAGATGATACTCCATTAGGAGGTATTGGTAATAATTCAAAGGCAAGAAACTTAAGTGCTTCAGAACTTGATAAAATCAGAAAAAAGTTAGTTAATTCTGTAAATAAAGAGAGAAGTAAAACTTCTAAAAGCAAGGCTGTTTCAGAATTAGCTGTATTGGAAAGAACTGGAAATGTTCGTTCTAAAGAAATTGTTACAAAATGGTCACATACAAGACCAGATGGATCATCTTGGGCCACTGTTTTATCAACTTATGGTGTTAGTAACAAAAATTTAAAAGCTGGTGAGGATTTAGCTAAAGTTTCTACTACAGCCAAAGAAAATTATTCTGAATCATTTTTAACACAAATTTCAGATGTTATTCATAAAAGTTTGATGAATAGTCCGACTCATAAAAAAGTTATTTTAAATCAAAGTTACTCAAATATAGGAGTTGGTATTTATTCAGAAGTTAAAAATGGAAAATTATTTGTCTATATTACTGAACATTTTAAAAATGCAAATACAACACAAAGTTCTACAAAAAAGACAAGTATATCTAAAGCAACAATAAGTGGTGTTCCAAAAACAAAAGCTTATACAGGAAAACAAATCAAACCAAGTATAACAGTCAAATATAGTGGAAAAACATTAAAAAAAGGTACAGATTATACTATTAGTTATGGAAAAAACAAATCAGTAGGAAAAGCTACAATTAAAATTACAGGAAAAGGAAAATACACTGGTTCTGTAACAAAATCTTTTACAATTACAAAACGCAATGTGTCTACATTGACATATTCAAAAATTAGCAATAAAGCATATACTGGTAAACAAATCAAACCAAGTATAACAGTGAAATATAGTGGAAAGAAATACTATGGAACATATAGTGCGACAAAAACTGTAAAAGTGAAATAAAAACAAACCTCTAGCTACATAGTCAGAGGTTTTATCTTATTTCTAATGTAAATCCTTTCCCACCTACTTCATCAATATGTGAAACAATAATAAATGCTAAAGGATCAATTTGATGAATTTTTTCTTTTATAGATGGTAATTTTCTATAAGGAATAACTGATAATATTAATTGAGATTTTTGTTTTGTATATCCTTTTTCACTTGCAAGTAATGTAACTCCTGCATCCCCTTCATGTAATATCATTCTTCTAATATCTTCATAAAAATCACTCATAACAGTTAACTGTATCAAACTTGTTCCTGTTGTTAATGTTTTATTTAATAAAACAGATGTTAAAACAACAGTAACAACACCATAGATTACCTGTGTTGTGTTATTAAATGAAAATTGAAAGATTAAAACTGTTAAATCAATGACATTTAAAATAATATGAACAGGTAGACCAAATTTTTTATTAATCAAAATAGCAAGAACATCAACACCTCCAGTAGAAGCATTTGCCTTTAAAATCAATCCTATTCCAATACCCATAATACAACCTGCCAAAACGCATGCTAATAATGGATCTGCTAAATAACCATGAAATTCTGAATGTCCTTCAAAAAATTCTAGCAATAGTGGAAAAAGAAAGGTTGACACTAATGTTGTCATTGCAAATTCTTTACCTATTAAAAGTAATCCTAAAACAAATAAAACAATGTTAATCATTCCTACACACATTGAAATACTTATTCCAAAATAATGATTCAAAACAACGCCAATTCCTGATACTCCACCAGCAATAATATGATTTTCTAATACTAATGTACTTAATGCAAAAGCTATAAATACATTTCCCAAAACAATATAAATAAAATGTATTAATTTTTCTTTCATTACTATCACCTCGTGCATGATATTAACATATTTTACTTGCTTAAATTGTAATATATGTTACAATTTAAATAGAAAGTTGTGATAATATGAAAATTAATGAAAACTTATTCCATTTTTTTGAACAAGCAGGTACAAAAGTTATTTATCATCCTAATGACATTATTTATATGCAAGAAGATGACTCAACAAATCTATATCTTATTTTAAAAGGGCGTGTTCGTGTTTTCAATATTAATCCTATGGGAGAAGAAATTACTTTTGAATTTTTAAATAAAGGTCGTATTTTTGGAGAATCGTCTTTTTTTCAGAATTCATTAAGACCAACAACAGTTATGGCTGTGAATGAAGTAGAACTTATTTCTTGTTATTTAGATGATTTGTATCCTTATCTTAGTGAATCAAAGGAACTTACTATTGCTTTACTTCAACTCCTTTCACAAACATGTGATTATATGACCTCCTTATTAAAAAAAGCATATACATATAATCGTTATGAAAAAATTGCTTCTTTTTTACTCGAACAAACAGTAACTGACAATATTAATAAAGGAATTATCAATTCAACCTTACCATATACACATGAAGAAATTGCTACACTTGTTGGCTTATCACGTGTTACTGTTACAAAAGTTCTTAATGACTTTGTAAAAAAAGGATATATTAAAAATAAATATAGAAAAATTTCGGGGAAATTTCAAAATTAGACTGTTCAAACGGCTGCGTATCTGATAGAATATCGTGGCGAAAGTAAAAAGGCCCCGCCGCCAAGACGCTGAGACGGGACCGACAGGAGGAAATTGACAAATGAAGGTCACCAGTGTTGAGAAGAAAGAGAAGAGCACCGTAGAGCTCACCATCCAGGTGGAGGCCGACGCCTTTGAGGCCGCCATCCAGAAGGTCTATCTGAAGACCCGGGGCCGCATGAACGTCCCCGGCTTCCGCAAGGGCAAGGCCCCCCGGAAGATCATCGAGGGCATGTACGGCGCCAGCGTATTCTATGAGGACGCCATCAACGAGCTCTATCCCGCCGCCTATGAAGAGGCCGTGAAGGAGCAGGGCCTGGACGATGTGGGCTACCCCAAGATGGAGATCGTGGAGGTGGGCAAGGAGGGCTTCACCTTCAAGGCGCTGGTCTCCGTCCGTCCCGAGGCCAAGCTGGGCGAGTATAAGGGCCTCACCGCCCCCAAGGAGGAGCCCAAGGTCACCGACGAGGACGTCGATCAGGAGCTCAAGCCCTACGTGGACCGGGCCACCCGTCTGGTCAGCGTGGACCGGGAGGCCAGGGAGGGCGATACCGCCGTCATCGACTTCGAGGGCTTTGACAACGGCACCCCCTTCGAGGGCGGCAAGGGCGAGAACCACGACCTGAAGCTGGGCGCGGGTACCTTCGTTCCCGGCTTTGAGGAGCAGGTGGCCGGTATGAAGGCCGGCGACGAGCGGGATATCGACATCACCTTCCCCGAGGAGTATCACCCCGACTTGGCCGGCAAGGCCGTGGTCTTCCATGTGAAGTGCAACGAGGTCAAGGAGTCCCAGGTCCCCGAGGTGGACGACGAGTTTGCCAAGGACGTGTCTGAGTTCGAGACCCTGGCCGACTTCCGCAAGGACCTGGGCGAGAAGCTGCTGGAGCGGAAGAAGGGTCAGGCCCAGGCCGAGTTCGAGAACGCCATTATGGAGCAGCTGGTGGAGGGGATGGAGTGCGAGATCCCCGACGGCATGGTGGAGGTCCAGGTGGACCGCATTATGGACGACTACGCCATGCGTATCCAGAACCAGGGGATGCGGGTGGAGGACTACATGTCCATGATGGGCATGACCCCCGAGATGATGCGCACCTCCGCCCGTCCCGCCGCCCTGAAGCAGGTGCAGATGGAGCTGGCCCTCACCGCCGTGGCCAAGGCCGAGGGCCTGGAGGTCTCCGACGAGGAGTATGAGGCCGAGATCACCAAGCTGTCCGAGCAGTACAATATGCCGGTGGAGCAGGTGAAGGCCGTTGTGGCCCAGGAGGCTCTGAAGCAGGACATGCTGCTGCGCAAGGCCAGCCGGGTGGTTCTGGACAGCGCCAAGGCGGGCAAGGCCAAGAAGACCGCCGCCAAGAAGACCGCCAAAAAGGCGGAGGAGGGCGAGGCCAAGCCCAAGCGCACCCGGGCCAAGAAGACCGAGGAGCCCAAGACCGAGGAGTAACATATGTCCCGGGACGGCCGAAAGCTGTCCCGGGCGTGCCGCTGTCTTGAGGAATGAATTTCCTGCGGGGCGGGTATAATTTCGTATCCTGCCAGAAAAAAGGAGTATCGTTATGAGTTTAGTCCCTTATGTAGTAGAGCAGACCAACCGGGGCGAGCGGTCCTATGACATTTTCTCCCGTCTGCTTAACGACCGTATCATCATGCTGTCCGAGGAGGTCAACGACACCACCGCCTCCCTGATCGTGGCTCAGCTGCTGTATCTGGAGGCCCAGGACCCGGACAAGGATATTCAGTTTTATATCAACAGCCCCGGCGGCTCTGTCACCGCCGGCATGGCGATTTATGACACGATGCAGTATATCAAGTGCGACGTGTCCACCATCTGCATCGGTATGGCCGCCTCCATGGGGGCCTTCCTGCTGTCCTCCGGGGCCAAGGGCAAACGCCTGGCCCTGCCCAACGCTGAGATCATGATCCACCAGCCCTCCGCCGGAACCAAGGGCCAGATCACCGACATGGCCATCCACCTGAAGCGGCTGGAGATCATCAAAAAGCGGATGAACCAGATCCTGTCCGAAAACACCGGCAAGCCCATCGAGGTGGTCACCGCCGACTGCGAGCGGGACAACTTCATGACCGCCCAGGAGGCCCTGGAGTACGGTCTGGTGGACAAGGTGCTGGATAAACGGTGAGGACCCGGTCCCGTAAACGAGGTGTATCCATGATAAAAAATGACGAAAAAAAAATCCGCTGTTCCTTCTGCGGCAAGCACCAGGATCAGGTCAAGCGGATGATCGCCGGGCCCGGCGTCTATATCTGCGACGAGTGCGTGGGCCTGTGTATGGCGGCGATGGGGGAGGACGGTCTGTTCCTGGAGGATGAGATCGCCTACACCGGGGAAATCCCCGACGTGATCCCCACCCCCAAAGAGATTCACACCGTTCTGGATCAGTATATTATTGGCCAGGAGAAGGCCAAGGTGGCCCTGTCCGTGGCGGTGTATAACCACTATAAGCGCATCTACTTCGGCGGGGCGGAGGATGTGGAGCTGCAAAAGAGCAACATTCTCCTCATTGGCCCCACCGGCTGCGGCAAGACCCTCTTCGCCCAGACCCTGGCCCGGGTGCTGAAGGTCCCCTTCGCCATCGCCGACGCCACCACCCTCACCGAGGCCGGCTATGTGGGCGACGACGTGGAGAATATTCTCCTGCGCCTGGTCCAGGCCGCCGACTACGATGTGGAGCTGGCCGAGCGGGGCATCATCTATATTGACGAGATGGACAAAATCGCCCGGAAGAGCGAGAATACCTCCATCACCCGGGATGTGTCCGGTGAGGGCGTACAGCAGGCGCTGCTGAAAATTCTGGAGGGCACCGTGGCCAACGTCCCCCCCCAGGGCGGGCGGAAGCACCCCCACCAGGAATTTATCCAGATCGACACCCACAACATCCTCTTCATCTGCGGTGGGGCTTTCGATGGCATCGACAAGATCATCGAGCACCGTCTGGACAAGCGGTCTCTGGGCTTCGGGGCCGAAATCAGGAGCAAGAAGGAGCGGAACGTGGGCGAGCTGATGGCGGAGATTCAGCCCCAGGATTTGCTCAAATACGGTATCATCCCCGAGCTGGTGGGCCGTATGCCGGTGGTAACCACCCTGGAGTCCCTGGACCGGGACCAGATGGTGCGCATCCTCACCGAGCCCAAAAACGCCCTGGTGAAGCAGTACCAGGTTCTGCTGGACTATGACCAGGTGGAGCTGGAGTTCACCTCCGAGGCCCTGGAGGCGGTGGCCGACCGGGCGGTGGAGCGGGAGATCGGCGCCCGCGGCCTGCGGGCTATCCTGGAGGAGGTCATGAACCAGATCATGTACGATATCCCCTCCGACCCCACCATTGTCAAGGTGTCCATCACCGAGGGCTGTGTCAAGGACAAGGAGCCCCCAGAGCTGACCCGGGACCTGGAGCGCACCCAGCGCCCCAAGCTGGGCAAAGCCACGCTCCAGGTGGAGCGGTCTGGCCGCCGGGACCACGGACGGGCAGGTTAAAATGTTCAGACGCCCCGCGGCACCCCCGGGCGGGGGCGCGGGGCGTTTGGTCTACCCCCTCCTCTCTCAGAGAGAGGGAGCTAATTTCCCTGAGAGGAAGTGACTTGCTATGAGTAAGGAATATGACATCCTCCATACCAGCACCATGCCCGTCATCGCCCTGCGGGGGCTGACGGTGTTTCCCAATGTGCTGATTCATTTTGAGGTGGCCCGGGAGGCCTCTGTCCGGGCGCTGGAGGCGGCTATGACCGCCGGGAGCCCCATTTTCCTGGTGGGCCAGAAGGATATCGCGGTGGAGGAGCCGGAGCTGAACGACCTGTATCAGGTGGGCACCATCTCCAGCATCCGTCAGATTCTCCGGATGCCCGGGGACAACGTCCGGGTGATGGTGGAGGGCCAGGGCCGGGGCCGCCTGCTCCAGCTTCTGTGCGTCCAGCCCTATCTGGAGGCGGAGGTGCGGGAGATTCAAGCCGTCGAGTCCCGGGGGAGCGCCAAGACGGAGGCGCTGGTCCGGGCGGCCTATGAGCTGTTTCAGGACTACGCCGAGCTGTCCCCCAAGCTGTCCCCGGACCTGATGGTCCATGTGCTTGCCAGCGAGGACCCGGGCCATATCGCCGACTATATCGCCCAAAATATCCCCATGCGCAACAGCGACAAGCAGTCCATTCTGGAGGAGCTGCGGCCCGTCAAGCGGCTGG
>OFGE01002845.1_pt1 | contig 12265 bp, 19 predicted proteins | sample 1521681 | NCBI WGS metagenome assembly OFGE01 (sample SAMEA3504093, study PRJEB24116) | mouse gut metagenome | biome: mouse gut; feature: mouse-associated habitat; material: faeces | place: Denmark | collected 2011 | reverse complement strand
GGGCTTCCATTTTTCTGAGCAGCGGAAAATATGCAGTGAAATAGTTCATATTCCGCAATACAGGCCCCTCAATTTTGTGTACTATGACTATATCATATTAAATAAAATATTTTATTAAACATAATATATAATTAGAAGTGTGAACTGTCAAGAGCCAAAGCCTGTTATGATCCGATCTTGACGGCCCCCTTCGCCTGCTCCGAACGCTGGCCGGACGCTTGCAGCCTGCAAAAACAAACGCTCCTGGAAATCAATCGATTTCCAGGAGCGTTTGGAAGAAGCACGCAGCCAAATGACGCTCTTTCTATCACCACCAATCAACTGTCCACGGCTCAGAAGCATTACTTTGAGCCGGGATCATATAGCTGGCTCCCTTCGCTTGTCCTGAATAACATTGTGCGCCATATCTTCATGTTGCAGCACAGTCGAAAAAAATTCCGCAGTATCCTTCATAGTGTCGCTGCACAAAAAGAAAATCGCTTTCCCATTTAGTAAATGTGTGTATCGCACAATGATTCATCTCCTTGTCTCACATTATCTCAGTTATGGAGGTTGCCATCTGAAAAAACTTCCGCCTGCACGCCGGGCACTCCGATGGGATCACCAGCGGGCAGAGCTTTGTCTTCACATACCCGATCCGCATCTGCCGGAGGGTATAGCAGCACTCCTTGTTCCGCATTTCCTCATGCCTACCATCCGGGGCGTAGTAGGGGAAAGGCTGTCCGCAGCAAGGGCAGTGCCAAAAGAGTTTCGCCGTATGCCTCAGCCATCTGGCGAGGAAGGCCAGGGGCAGCAGCACAAAGGATACCATAGAGAGCAGGAACGCCATGGCCCCAACTCCCTCCAGCAGAGCCTTCTTGCCCCAGAGCAGCGCCACAACACCCGCTGGAAAGTTGCTGAGAACCAGCGCCACAAAGCCTCCCCACTCTATCAGGAACAGCGCCTGAGCGAAGCGGCGGCACCAGCGAAACCGGGGCGGCATCTGCGGGTATATGTAGGAAAAGGGAGCAGCCCGGTTATTCTGTTGCTGCCTATAAGCGGCAAAATCGTCTTCTTCACGTCTCATATATCCCTCAAAAATCCTTGCAGGCTATTTCCTGACTTATTGGATTAGATTTCTATAATTCCAATTCGCTTTTTATGATTTTTTCTAAAAAATCTGCAAACGAGGATGTAACTGGCGTACATTCCTCAAACTCTGGTTCGGTTCCCCGCACAATAGATCCGTCTTTCATGGAAATAGCATAGTAAGCATATCCATCTTTTACTGACAGGAAAATGGGAAGATGGTTATTCCAAAAGTCCGTTATTTTATTCGTCCATTCAGCATCGCCCTCGGCACATTTTAGACTTAGCACTTCCCATTCATTCCACTGCCATGCTGTATGTGCTTTCGAGTCAAAATCATCTGCACATAAAAACCATTCTGTTTCATCAGAACACACCATTTTCCTGACTGTACCAATAAATTCTTTCCACAGCACTGGAACATTCTTATACCTGCTTACGACTCCTTCTGGAAGATACTTACCCTTTGTTTCGCATAGTTCAATATTCCAGCCTTTTTCTTTCATACAAGCTAAAAAAGCATCTATTTTTGCTTTCATAGTTGTCCCACTTCCTTTTGCAAACACTATAACTCTTCCCACTCAACGCAGTCGGGCATTTCTTCATAGCAGGTGGGCCATTCCTCTATCTCCAAAAACGCCAGCACCACTTGAACAGCCGTTTCCCTGGTGAGGATATAGTCGTTGGGAGTCACTGTAAGCTCAGGGATGTAAAAATCCACAGAACCCTCCGGGTCCAACCCCAAATCCTCGCCCCAAGCTTGAATCCCTGCGGAGGATTCATCTGGGGCATACCAGATGTAGGCATACTCCCCTTGGGTCAAAATGCTTAGATAGGGAAAGACTACATCCTGCTCTCTGTAAATGTTGAAGGCATTTCCACCGTCAACCATCTTATCCATGACGGCCCGTACCTCCTCTGGGGTGGAACAAATCTCTTTTCCCTCCAGGTGTTCAAAAATCGCAGCAATCATGTAAATATTCCTCTCGCAATCATATTGTTGTCGCATTTTTAGTGAAACTATTTGCCATAGCCCGCACCACTGCGTCTGTACTTTTGGCTCCCCCCGTCAGCATTTTCAGCAAGTGGGATCTCATAAACCTTTTTCTCTAAATACTCCCAGTTGTTATCCCCAACTGATTCATAGGATGTCCAGGCTACCCTGATCTGATTTTCTGAGAGATAAAACTTGGCGCGATTCTCTACGCCGCTGCCATCCATATTGGGTTCGTCCACATAGTCAAAAGTGTAAACGGTATGCGGCTCTGCCCAGTCCCCAGTGTCCCGGTAGTAGAGTTCCGCGCTTTGGGCAGGCGTTTTCAGTAGGCCAAACAGTTTTTCGCTCTCCGGCTCACCCGGCTTGTAAAAATAGCACCGCGTTTCCCTTGAAGTGATGTAACATTCGTTTTCCCCCACCTCAGCCTGGAACAGAATATCTCTGGCTTCCATATCCAGCAGCAACAACGTACTCTCCTTCAGACAGCCGTTGAGGTATCCAGAGTGATGGGGTGTGTTCCACAACTCACAGCTCACCCAAACGGTATTTTCCTGATCACCTGACTCACCGCGGACCACGCTATTGCCCAGCTCCGGGTACTCGTACAACACTTCGCCGTTTTCATCCAGAACCCATAAATCATAGGAGCGGTTTTTCTCAAAATTCTCTGATTTCCCGCTCGTCAACTGATAGGGCGCACCTTCCACCGGCACAACGTCTTCCCAGTCACACGGCCCGCGGGACAGGCCGGAGGGGTAGATGATCTCGTAAGATGTGCCCGACTCCGGATTGCAGCCGGTCAGCAGGGCCGGGAGCAGCCCCAGAAATAAAAACAGCGGTATCCATTTGCGAAATTTCTTCATAACCGATCTCCCCTATCGAAAGAAATGCTCCCATGTTTTTGGCTCACTCGCCACGGGTGGGGAAGTCGTGTTCTGAAATCACCTCGCCGCTGTCAGCATCTTTCGCTGTCACATGAACGGCCCATTCATCACCGGAAACCCCGCATAATACTTGATACCGCCCCAGCATGACCGCCGGTGCAACCGTGACCACAGCAGAGTACCACATTTCCATGGAGTGATAAGTCTCGGCGTCCACCGAAACTGTAAGCCCCCAGGGGACTCCATTTTCATCCAAATCTGTATAATCTGCCGCCGTTACAAATTCCTGCGAAATTTCAGTGGTAAAAGGGTCACGCAAACAGCCCAGCCAATAATATGCCGATTTCAGCTTTGGATACTGTTCCATTGTGAGATAGTAGCTAAACGTGCCATCCTCATTTGCCAGTAGCGCATTGTAAACCGCCTGATTGGCCACTGTTGGACGCTGCTCCTTATCTTCTGTTTCCAGTTCCTCGGCGGTCTTTCCCCCCAATAGCGTCTTAGGCATGGTAATGACGATCTGGCCGTCCTCATTTACTGGGGGCGTGTATGTATTTGTCGGCCCATCCACACCGGACGTATCCTCCTGCGGCTTGTCCCCACAGCCTGCCAGCGAACCGAGCAGGAGCAAAAGCGACAGGGCAAGTGCAGCCTCCTTTTGTAATTGCCTTTTTTGATTTACCATACCTGCGAACCTCTCTTTCTTGGTGCTCAAAGCACATGCAGATCATCAATGATAAACGCCAGCTGGTTTCCATGCTTCCTAATGTCCAGTTGCAGCGTCAAGTCGCTCTCCCCATCGGGATACCAGAGGTTAATATCGACATGCCAGCCGGAGCCGTCTCGATATTCATACACATCCGCCGATTCCTCAAAATAGGAGTCCGGGGGCATAACGGGCAGTTCCTCGGGGTTGTATTCTCTCAAAACACGCTTTATATCTTGCTCTGACGCCCTTGAAAGAGCCTGTTGCTCCTCCAGAAAAGCGTAACTGTCATCCACGATGCAAGCCATCGCGGATTTGCAAATTTGGATGATTTTTTCAGCCATAGCCTAACTCTCCCTCCAAAGGATAGTCCATTTCAAAAAGCACTTCCCCGCATTCGTCTTACTCGCCACAGGTGGGGAAGTCGTGTTCTGCTCATACAAGTTTACTGAGGTGTGCCCATACTTAAAAACACGTCAATTTCTTGTTTCAAATCTTCCACAGTATAGGTGCTGGCCTCAAAACCATCCAAGATATTAAGTTCCTCATGGAAGATATAGATTTTATTTGCCTTTGCCTGCAAGAGTAAATTACATTCTAACTGATCTATGCTGTTTAGAAAATCATAGAGATATGCGGCATAAGTTTCTGTATCCAGGTCATCCGCAAATCGCAAAACCAATTTTACATATGCGCCGCTCTCTGAGAGAAACCGCTCCAGTTCATCATTGATTGTCCACGCTTTTGCTGTTCCCGGCATCTCCAAAGAAACGCGCTGGTCAATCACATAGTCCTTGCTTTCACAAAGCGCCAAAACCGGGGCTTCAGCTTCCTCTTTGAAAAAGTAAACTGCATAGCTGTCCCGAACATCCTGATATTTTGTTTGAGATACAAGAGCTGTTGTCACCTGCTCCAGCGCATTTACCGGCGCAACCTCGCAGGTATAGGTGGCCCCGGCAAACGGCCCATAGTTTTCCAGGTCTTCGTCCCCGACAACAGCAAACTCTATCCCGTATTTCTCCTGCATCTGTTCTAACAGATAGGCTCGCGCAGACTCCAGATTATTTTCAAACGGACCTCCCTGATACTCTGCATCGTGCAAATCGTCGATAACCTCTTGAACACCGCCACCGACAACTTCCAGTGCGTCGTTTGCTTTCCCAGCTGCCCACTCAGTCAATTCCCCGCTCGTACTGCACCCCGCCAGGAGAAGCAGTAACAAGGATAACGTCGTAACACGAAACATAGATTTTACTTTCATACCGCTCTCGCTTCCTTTTTTCTGTTCCTGCGGTATATCAAGCACCACAACAACCCATACAGCAGGACATAGGCCCCCGCCAGCGCAAAGATAGTGGTGTACTTTTGCCGGAGTCCGGCGGTGTAGCTCCCGGCGCTCTGCTCCGGCTCCACGGTGATGTAAGTTCCGTCTGCCGGGATACGCAGCACCCGGCGCTCCACAGTTTCTCCAGCCTCCACGACCCGCTGGCCGTGATCCTTAGAAAATGCCTCACTGCTCCACTTGTAGCCACTGCCGTCCGTGGCCCGGTAGTAGACCATGTAGACGGTCTTGGTGGGATTCATGCGGCGGTCCCGGCTGCTGGCCCCGGTGTTCTGTACCTGAACCGGCAGAACGTCATAGGGCTGGAAGGTGAGGACGCCTATATCTTCGTAGTCCTCCGCCGGGCGGATGACCAACAGAGCCTGCATGGCAACGTACAGGGACGCCGCTGAGAGGATCAGCAGCAGTATCCCGGCTACGAAGAAGATTGATTTTAGTTTTTTCATAGCTACCTCCTGGAAAGGCTTTGCAGCGCATCAGTCAAAGATAGGAGTCTGTATTTATACTGAAAACGTCTTTGCCAAACTGTTCAAGAATTACAAACGTAGTTTCCCGCCACTCTGCTTTCGCATATAAGCGGCTCCTCAGCCTGTCTACATATCGGGTATCGCCGTCAATCGTTTCCTGATAGCAGACGTGGCCTTTTCGATCCGCAATTTTAAGATACCATCCTTCTCCTGTTTCAGAGGAAAGTATGCGGTATACATGTGCTGTCAATCCAGTATTCTTGGCCCGCTTTGTGAGTTTATCAATGCGTTCTTCTCGTACAAAATTGCTGTTGAGAATATGCTCAAATGCCTTTTCAATTTTCTCTGTAACATCTTTCGGGCAGTGATTCCGCTGCGCAATATCCAGCAAAGCATTTCTGACAATTTTCCAAATCATCATAGGTTCTGTGTCGCTATCTGCTTCCCCAATTGCAGCAATTTCCTCCTGCTCCAGATAATAGAGTGAGACATGAGCGTTCTGAAAGCAAATATATTTTTCATTTCCCGGAACATCGTGGATTTGATGGGCGCAGATCGTTATTTTCCCGCTCCCATCTATGTCGAGCCCTTTGAGTTCTTCTTCTATCATGCGGCAAATATAAAAACTTCTGGCGTGCAGAGGCGGTTGACTCTGGAGGCGCTTGCGGCGTAGGTAGTCGCTTTTCGTATAGACTGGCAAATGTTTCTCTTTCTGCTCTTTTTCTGCGTTTCTATCTCCTTCAAGTACAAGTGTGCGAAATTTCATCTATTATTTCCCCCTGTGCCAATCAACAATACACAGTTACTTTTTGTACCATATCACATCTCCATACTGCGATACTCGTTCTTTACAAATTTCAATAGATCCTTCCAGATCATCTATGATTACATCAAAGTCATATTCCTGTCCAGCGCAAAAGAACAAATAATACTTTGAGTCACCCGGATATTGACAAATCGCAAAATATCTGATGGTTCTATCATCACCCTTAATTGTTCCGAAACTTCCAAAATTAGAAAATTCTAACACCTCTGCATTATCTAATCTATCTGGAAACCGTAAAAGTTCTCCCATAATAAATACCTCCTACTATATCTTTGGATGTATCTACTCATGTTTATAGCTGTTCTTTCTGCATATCTTTTCGCTTTTTCCACAGGTTTTGAAGCGTCATAACAGTGAATACGATTATCAGCACCACTGCCAGCCGCAGTCCAATATCCACCATCCAGTTGACCTTCCCATGCCGGTACATATCCAGCACATAGACCGGATCAACGTCATAGTCCTCTGCCATATGTTTCAGCATCCGCCGCTCCTCGGTGGTGGTATAGCGGACATAGCCAGTGGGGTAGGTGTCTGTCCCTGTCAGCGCCAGGTAGTCATCAAAGTAGACACAGAGCCAGGAGTTGTCCCCCAGCTCCATCAAATAGTATCGATTATAGAAACCGCCGACTGCGATCCGCTGGAGCACATATTCCCAGGCTGACAGGGGATAGTCCGCTGTGATATATTCCGAAACGTACACGGATCTCTTTGTGCCGCCGTTGTGGTGGTAGTGCGTCCCTTCCTGGCCCACATCCCGCAGGCGGGCCAGTGGGCAGGGCGCCAGCTCACCGCCGGCCACAGTGACCGGGGCGTTGCTCAAAAAGCAGGTTTCGATCTCCTCCTGCCGCTGGAGCTGCTGGACATCCCCGCTGGGCTGCTTTCCCTGCTCTGCCCCAGTACCGGCCCAGAGGTCATAGAGCCAGCCGGTGGGGAGCGCCAGCACCACCAGGAGGGCGAGGGCGGCGCATACGATATTGCGAAGTACGCTATGTAGAGAATGTTTCTTCATGTGCGCCGCCCCCTCCTGCGTCAAATTTCCTGTACGCCCGCCTGCCGCAGCCAGTCCTGGAGCTTCTTGGCCGGGAAGCCGGTGAAGGGATACTCTTTTCCGTCCTTGCTGTGGATCGTCACTGCGGTGAACAGCGCGATCTTCCCAACGGAAAAGCCCTTGATCTCCTCCAGAGGCAGGTTCATGTCCGGGTCGCCGGGCATCATGCTGATCTTGAAGCACGCCCGCTGGTTGGTGACGAAGACGTTGCCCTGGAAGGGCTTTTTCGTCAGGCCCTGCTTCTGATAAAGGGACATCTGACCGCTGCCGATCATCGTCTCGCCGGGTTTCATATCCAGTTTTGCCATAACTTTATTCTCCTTGTAATTTATTTACTACCCTGTGGGCAGCTATTGAATCCATGTTCGTTTAGCCATAACTGCGCATCCAAAAAACCTGCTTCAGCGGACTTGCAATACCATTGAGTGGCTTGCTCTAAATCACCCTGGGCTTCGTAATACTCACCAAGCCGATAAGCCGACAGTCCGTTTCCATTGCTGGCAGATCGTTTATACCAATGCAGGGCTTTTTCCATATCCTTAAAATGGTTTTGCTGCATTTCTCCCATGTTATATTCCGCTGTGGCTTTAGCATAAATAGGCACGTCTGGAAATTCGATCACCTTTAGATTCCACTCCATTGCCTTTTTGTAATTGCGCCGATCTCGATAATATTGAGCAAGAATTTCCCCCGCTGCGAGCACACCATTTTCAAAGGCTTTTTCACGCCAGAAGATACTTTTTCGTGTATCTGCAACTACCCCCACACCACAATAATAACTCCCCAGTGTGTACTGCGCCATGGGCAGTCCCTGTTCGGCAGCCATTTTGCACCAGTAAAAAGCCTGATTGTTTTTCTTTCCATAATGGAAATAGAGAGCCAACCTATACTGGGCATCAACGTGACCTTGTTCAGCGGCTTGTTTCCAATAGCAGGCCGCTTCCTTCCGAAGAACAGCGGCTTTTTGATAGGCGGTTTGGCAATTAACAGCAGGATCTTTCCGCCCGGACTCCTCCAATCGCTCCGCCTCTGCGTCCAATTCCAATCCCTTTTGGTAAAGTTCCGCTATCTCCATAGTAACCTCTAATCGTTCTATTTCTCAGGCCGTCTTCTCCTGGAACGTCCACTGGGTATAGGACGCGGCATTGCAGTTGGTCAAGTCCGCCATCTTCAGCTCTGGGAGGTAGAAGCCGATGTAGAGGGTGCTGTTGCCGCCCTCCTGGACATCTTCCGGGGAAGAAACCAGACGCTGGTTGTGGTGGATCACCGCGTAGAACGTATCCAGACACACTTGATACCGCTCCCTGGGGCTGGGAACAGGTTACAGTAAACTGCTTGCCATGGTACAGTAGCGTATCATAGCAAACTATTTATGTTATAGATATATTTCAAAATTATCACTGCTCCATGAGGAGAGTATCTTATCAGCAAGTGCTTTGTCTAAACACAGCACTGTATATTCGCAATCACAATAAACGAAATCTTCCAGCACGATCAGCCGCACTCCATGAGTATCCAACACCCTGTTAATTGCTGCCATAGATTTTTTGAAGTTATCAAAGTCGCTGCAATCGGTATATATTTTCTCTTTGCAAATAATTTCCGTAATTTCTGGGTACTCGATTCCTCTTGAATGAAAAAACGCCGTTAAGGTACGGGTTAAATCGTCTTCATATCCTCCGACTTGGACACCGTAACCTTTAGCACATAAAAAAGCGGCACAGTAGCACTCTTTATCCAAATGATTCCCGTTTGAAAAGTCCAGAAACTCATTGAAAGACTCAATAAACAATATACTTTGGACAATACTCTGATTTTTCTCATAAAACGCAGAGAAATTTGATTGCTCCAACATATCGATGGAAGTTTGCAGCTCGTTTTTTTCGCTAGAAGATAGAACCATTATTGTTAAATCAACAACATTCATATTTTTCCTCCAATAAAAACAGCAAGTAATCTTTTATTCATGCTCATAACAAATCTCTCTAAACATAAGTAATACTTGATATTTATTTGGGTGCTTTATCACGCCCGGATATTCACCCCGCCGCCAATCGCTGTAAGGAAGTCCTGCCAGCGGTTTACATACTCCTGATAGGTAGAACGCTGGGGCCTCGGGGGTTGGCCCGCCTGAATCAGCAGGTTATTGATTTGAGTGTCCAAACGCGAGGGTCTCCGCTCCTCCGGGGTTTTGTAGAACTCCTTCCAGTAGTGCTCCTGGGAGATGCCCCAGCGCAGGGCCTGGGGGTTCCGGGCGGCGGCTTGGGCGGTCAGCTTCTGGCCGGCGGAGACGCCAGCACGGATGGCTCCGGCCCCATCGCCGCCGTTCTGCCGGTAGGCGTTCATCGTGGCGTTGTAGATGCCCTGGAACACGGAACGGTCCACAGGGGCAAAGGTCCCCTTGGGTTCTCCGGATGAACGGTTGCTTTCCCGGCGGGCGAGAGCCTGATCCAGTGCCGCCAGCGCGTTTTCGTGCCCCTGAGCGCGGCTGTTCCGAAGCAGGGAAGCCATGTTTTCGCTCACCAGTCCCTTGGAGATCATCGTCTCCGCCTTCATGTCCGCCATAGCCAGGTTAAGGCCCAGCCTCGCCTCGTCCCGCCCGCAGGAGGACGCACCGAAAATTTCCGCCTGATAGTCCTGGGCGATTTTCCCGGCGGCGGCCAGGTCCTGCACCGAGTACCGGGCCTCGCTTTGACCTGCCTTACCCGCCTTGCCCGCCGTCCGGAGCTGAGAGGCAATGTAGGCGTCGTGGTCCTTCAGCCACACGCTGTCGGGACCGGTCTGCGCCACTGCCTCATGGACCTGCTTCAACGCGCCCCGGTACGCCTCCTCTTTCTCCGCGAGAATGGAGGAAAAGCTGTCCCGGACCGCCTGGGCGTCGCTGTTGGACAGACCCAGATTGTCCTGCAAAGCCTGGGTGTAGCCGTCGATCATCCCGGATTTCCCGGCTTGATAGACCTCCTCCAGTTTAGTAAGCTGAGCGGTTAGCTCCCCGCTGGTATAATTGCGCTCCAGCTTATCCCGCGCCGCCACATAGCGGGAAGCCAGATAGTCCAGACCGTCCTCCAGCTCCTCCGGGGAGGTGGCTTTGAAAGCGTCCAGTTCCCGTGTCAGGGCGCTCCAGTCCACCGAGCCGTCCAGACCGTTCTGCCGCAGGTCCTGTATGTAGGCGGAGATCACTTCGTCCTTGGTGGGGCCGCCGTCCTGGATGCCCAGGTCCCACCGGGCCTGCATCCGCCAGTTTTCCAGAAACTCCTTGGACTTCTCCGGATCGTCCAGGTCTTTCAAGTTAAAGGTCTGCGTCTCCTGCCGCCAGAGATACTCCGCCGCATCCCGGATGGAGTAGTCCTCCCGGTAGCCTTGCCGGGCGGAGAAATCCGGGTTCAGCAACTGCGCAGAACCTTGAACCACGCCGTCTTTCATCCATACGGCATCCGAGTCGCTTTGAAAGCCTGTCTGGGGTGCGCCGGTGGTGATCCGGTTGGTGATGTTGTTGGAGATGATAGGAAAATTTCCGATGTTCATGAGGGTTCCTCCTAAAAATAGATTCATAGAGATTGCAGAATTATCTGCATTTATTTTTCATCAGACCGATAAACTGGAAGTTACTTATTTAACCGTATCCAAAACCCTGATACCAAGAATTTCAATCTGATATCCATCTTCAAATGGTTTAATTTTCCCCTCTTTTTCCGCTTCCGACTCTGGAATCAGACGATGCACCTTTGTAATGCTATAGGTCAATGATTTGTATTGAACACTGCCACCATCCTTCAGATTCATTCTGATTGGAAACAACAAAACCACTAACAGCAATACTGCTGCTACGATAGCTGCCGCAACTTTCTTTCTATTCTTCATATCCTCACCTCAAATCCCGATTTAGCGTTCTATCTCCAAAAACTATTTTTCTCTGTCCTTCGGATGCCGGACCGCCCACAGGATGAATGCTCCCATAATCGCAACGCCCAGCAGCGTCCCCACGCCACGCATATTCCAGCTGATACCGATGGTCGCTTCTGCCAGGACGCCCACCACAAGGGTGATAATAGCCGCAACAATTTCCACTTTCTATTCCTCCTGTTTTTTCATCAGGCCGGTAAATTAGTTTTTATCAACCGTAATTTCTACCGCTCTAAACTCAAAGCCGTTTTCCTCTGGCTCTGTTCCGTCTGGCCGTTCAATTCCTAAAGTATCATAATACTCATTTGTAAATGGAATTTGTTCATAGGGAAAATTGCTTTGCAAATCCTTGACATATTCAAATGGGGTATCTATCGGTGTTATATCTATCCCTTTGCGAATTGTACTCAAGACACCTTGCACTTCGGGCCGAACTCTATATTCCTGTTCTTCTGTACTATTAACAAAATCCTCAAACCTTTTTTTATCCCACCAAATAATCTGCTGCAAAGTATTTGTATTACCAGTGGCGAGTATCAGCCCCAAGAAATCGCAGAAATTACGGGCAATTGGATAGACATTGTAATCGCAGCAGGTTTCCGGGTTGACGCAGAACACCATATCTCCAAAGCTCTTAATAAAGCAGTAGTGTATGCCATTATCCCAGCCAATGATTTCCGCTCCAATAGGAGTGCAAAAATACGGTGTTTGCGTTCCCGCTTCTAAGCCAATCCAGCTACCATCTATCTTCAAGTTTTTATATTTTTCATAAAGCAGGTTCATTTAGGTACCCCCGTAAATTTAGCGTTTGTCGAATCACTATGGATATAGTATACCACCAACCCAAGCGACATTCAACCCCCATCAAAGCACACATCTGAGCCGGAGAAAAGCACCGTAGCGATACGGTGCTTTTCTGTTGCCCAGGGCAGCAAAATCAACTGAAAGGAGGTCGCACAATGACCCCAAACGGAAGCAACGACACGGTTACTTTGGAGATTATCAGGGCGAGCGAGGTCAC
>OFGE01002841.1_pt1 | contig 12278 bp, 13 predicted proteins | sample 1521681 | NCBI WGS metagenome assembly OFGE01 (sample SAMEA3504093, study PRJEB24116) | mouse gut metagenome | biome: mouse gut; feature: mouse-associated habitat; material: faeces | place: Denmark | collected 2011 | reverse complement strand
CTGAAGCAAAGATATTACTTTCTGTTTGTTTCCCTTTATCTGGATTAGCACTTGAAACTCGAGATGAGTAATAAGAAAAACTAATAAAATCTACTGTATTTTCTCTTAAAATATTTTCATCATTATCTTCAAATGGTACTTTTGCATTTCTCTTTTCAATCCATTTTAAGGCATAATGAGGATAATATCCTCGTGATTGTACATCAATAAACATATAGCTTTCTCTATCATCACATATAGATTTCCAATAATCTTCTGGTTTACAAGTTTCAGGATAATATGAACCAGCTGCAAGCATACAACCAACCATATTTTCTGAATTAATCTCATGAGCTAATTTTGTAACTAAAGCACTAGCAACTAATTCATGATGAGTACAGGTAATCATAGCTTGCGTTTTATTTTCGCCTTTTTCAAATCTTAATCCTGCTGCGACAAATGGAAAATGAAGAATCATATTGATTTCATTGAAAGTTAGCCAATATTTAACCAAACCATCATATCTTTCAAATAAGACTTTTGCTAGTTTGACAAAACAATCAATCATTTTTCTATTTCGCCAACCACCAAATTTTTGAATCAAATGCATTGGACAATCGAAATGATTAATTGTTACTAATGGTTCAATACCATATTTTTGACATTCTTTAAATACATTTTCATAAAATAATAATCCTTCTTCATTAGGTTCTAGCTCATCACCACGAGGAAAAATCCTTGTCCATGCTATTGATAATCTAAAAGTTTTAAATCCCATTTCTGCCATTAAAGCAATATCTTCTTTATAATGATGATAAAAATCAACAGCTTGATGACTTGGAAAGTAGTGATCATCAATTTGATCAATCCATTTTTCTCCTGTTCCAATAGCATATCGATCTTCTCCATGTGGCATTAAATCCACATTAGCTAAACCACGACCGCCTTCAAAAATTCCGCCTTCAACTTGATTAGCAGCAGTTGCGCCACCCCATAAAAATCCTTCTTTAAATCCCATTTTAAATACCTCCTTCTAAATATATTTTTAATTTTTCAAAATGTGGGATACAAACAAAATATTGATCAATGATATTTTGAAATTGTTCAATCATCATACCATTACAAAACGCCATGATAATTGTACCAATACCTATACCAATCAATTCACCAAACAACACATAAGACATGATGAATGATATAATTAGAAAACTACAATCAAAACAAGTTTTAAAAAACTTAATAGAAATTTGATATTTTTGTGCTACAACTTTCACAAAAAAATCATAAATTTGTGGATATAGATATGTTTTATAAAATAAAGCGACTGCAAGTCCTGATAAAATCATTCCAATAAAGAAGTATATGATTCTTATATTCATAGATACCATTAGGTTTTGATTGAACATAGGAATAAAAATCTTTATTAAATCTGAAAATAGTGCATATAAAATCCCAGTTAGATATGACAAAAGATATAAAATCTTAAATTTTTTCATAACTAAACAAAAAATAATAAAAACAATTGTTGCAATGAGATATTCGGCTTGTCCATAAGTTAATAAATCAAATTTCTCACTTAAAATATAAGCAGGACATACAATCATAGACATTCCCAAATCTGCAATAGACATTAAGTTAACAGCAAAAGCTAAAATAATAATAGCTAAAATATAAAGAACTTCACTATATATTGTTTTCTTGTTCATCTTTTTCCCTCCTGGTTCTATCATAAAAGAATAGATTAAAGAAAACAAAAAAGTTTCCAAATTGGAAACTAATCTTGTAATTCTAATAAAAGAATATCAATGATATATTTGATGATATACTCACTATATTTTTCATCAAGCATTGGAATAACTATTTGATTTTGACATAATGTAATATTTTCATTACATGTGATTAACCATTTATCAACATTTGATTCTCTTATACGTTTAATCATTCGTTTATTGTAATGAAATGAATATCCATTTGTACTTAATACAATTAAGATATCATTGTCTAAAAAATGATAATCTTTATTAAAATCAGCATCACAGATAATTGTTTGAATATCGTATATCTGTAATTCCCTTTGCATATTATAACAAACTGATCTGACATCACCATGAGCGTATAAATAAACTTTATTTGCTTTTTTGATGTCTTGTACAAGTTTTTGAATTAATCTTAAATCGATATGATTGATTGTATATTGAATGTTCTCAATTATATCTTTTGTAAAATATATCACATTTGTTTCAAAATTAAATTGAGGACTCATAAATTTCTTTCTTTTTGTCACTAAATCTAAATATTGAATGCATTCATTTTTAAATTCTTCATAATTTTCATAATTTAATTTTCTTATACATTTTGAGATTTGTCCTTTTGAAATAAAGGCTTCTCTTGAAATATCATCAATATTTAGACTAGGAATTCTATGAATATTCATTTTAATATAAGAACATAACTCAACTAAAGTTGTATTTGTAGAATGACTATTTAAAATATCATTAACTTTATCAATAATCATATTATCAACTCCATTCATTAATAAACTTATTATAACATGAAATATTCTTAACAACTACAAGTTAGTAATAATTGTTGTGAGAATATTAGAGGGGTATTTAGATTTTGTGAGAAGTTTGAATACTTCTTTTTTTATTTAAGAGATATTAAGATTATTAGAAATAAATGAATCATGTTGAAAATCATGAATTATGATATAGCAAGTTATGATTATCAAATAAGTAATGGGAAAATAGGTGAATTGGAATGTAATTTTATTATATGTAATAAGAGTGGCGCTTATGCATATATAGTTACTTATACTATGTAAGGTGAGAATATAAAAAACTACTAAACGCATTAAGGAGAGGGAATATTGTCCATTTAGAGAAATAAGAGATGACTATCCTCGTTATATAATTTCGTGATAAGTAAGAGGGTGTTCATCATATTAATGCCATTGATTTGTTTTTAGGTAAGGCAAAAATATAATAAATAAATTTTGTTTTAAATTGTTTTGTATTGTTTAGACAATGTAAAAAGTAAGCAATAAAATCACTAAAAAGTTTGATTTTCATCACATTTTGAAGTTATCAAAACATTAATTTATTCGTTTATTCAGAGAAAGTCAAAGAAATATAAATTATCAAAAGTCTTTATTTATTGCTTAAGATGATATTTGATTTTTTTCTATAATTATGTAGAATTTTTTGATATAATTGCAACTAGAGGTGTTACATTATGATTATTGTGTTGATTGCTCAAAGAAAGGAAAAATTGTTGAAATGGATTTTGAATAAAGAATATAGAGATATTTCTTCCATAAATGTTATAAAAAAAGACCATGTGAAAGTATTTTTGTATATAGAAACAAAATTAACATTTCATGAAATAGAAAGATTATTGAAACAAAGTATTTCTTCTCAAAGTGATATAGATTATGTCTATCAGTTTTATCCATTGTGGAATGGTTTAATTGATTATGCACCATATTTAAGTGAGGGTAAGAAACTCAAACATAAATATTACCAACAAACTCAAAAAGCAATAACAGAAGAAGAACTTAAAGATTTTTTTGAAAATTATTGAATTGGTGAAACAAAAAATTTTATTTCATCTCAATTAAGAAAACTTACTACATCAGATTTATTAATTAAAAATTTTATAACAGAACGATAGTATTCAGATTTTTTGCAGTTAGGAAATATTGTGAAAATAGAGTAAGTAGAAATTATAGATTGATGATTATGCCTGATGAATGTATAAAAATGAAGAGTTTTTGTAATGATTGACAATATAAAAATTTTAGAATCTCAAAAATATTAACTAATGAATTTGAATATAGTGATATTATATTTGAATAAGAAAATAGTAGTAAATACAACAAATAAAAAATTTGAAGTTTATATTTTAAAATACAACTATTGAATGACCTTATAAAATCAAATTAGGTAATAAAGATAGTTGTTATTTTATTAGAAAGTTTGTTATGTTCCAAACAAATAGAGGGGTTGATTTTTAGATAATTTTATATCAAATAAATAATAAAGTATCTTAAAGTTGGATTGACAATTTATTATAAAAAAACATATAATATTCTTTATAGAAAGAAGGGAAAAAATGAAAAAAATAAAATTATTATGTGCATTATTTTTAATTCTGCCACTTGTGGCTTGTGGAGGTGGAAAGGAAAAAATAAATGCAAAAGAAAAAAATACAATGAAAGAGTATATGAATTATGAAATTTTATATTCAGAGAGAACAACTAAAATTGAGCCACGTATTCTAAACGGTTATTATACCTATTACAAGGCGAAGAAAACAGGGAATATTCTTGTTGACTTAGTTATGAAAATAGAAAATATTTCTGATAAAGAAATTTCTTTAAACGATCTAAAAGCTGTATTTAAAATTGATGATAATGAATATGCAGCGACAAAGATTCTAGAAAAAAGTGATACTGCATTATCTGCCAGTGGGTCAATTGCTACAAAAGAAACAAAGATTGTTCATATGTATGCAGAGGTAGATATGAAAACGAATTTAACAAACGAAATTCAATTCAATTTGACAGCAAATGAAAAAGAAGCTGAATTAATTTATAAAATAAGTGATTTAAAACCACAAAAAAATTATCAAAAATCTGGGTATACTCTAAAAGATGAAAACGCAGAAATTACATTTAAAAAAATAAAAATAACTGATACACTTAATCCAAGTAAACCATCATCTTTTTATCGTTATTATAAAACTTCAAATAACAAAACATTTGTAGCATTAGAAGTATCAATTAAAAATGTAGGTAAAGAATCTCTATCATCTTCAAAACTTCTAGGTACAAAAATATTTGTTGATGGAGTACAGCACAATGGAGAAATTATTATAGAAGATGAAAAACAAGCAAATCTAACAACAACAAGTACAATAAAAGCAGGGGAAAAACGTAAAGCTTATTTAGTAGCAGAAATAGCTTCTAAAGATAAAAGTAAACCAATTGAAGTATCAGTTTATTATGCTGGACAAGATGTTTATATAAAAAAATAGGGAATTTATCAACAAAAACTATTTCATCATTGATTGACAATGTTTTTTAAGTCAACTATAATATAAATATAGAAATTTATTAATGGGAAAGGAAAATTTATATGAAAAAAAGTAAATCTAAAATTTTATCACTTGTTATGTCATTAGTATTAATGCTAACAACTGCATTTTGTTTATCAGCATGTGGTGGAGGAACAAAAACTTTAGAAAGTTATATTAATGATAATCCTTCAGTAAAAAAACAAATTGAAGGGGCAAGTCAATCTGACTCTACAATGGAAATGTCAATAGACATTAAAGAAAATGATCTTATTTATACTTACAAGTATAAACAAGTATTTGAAGCAGATGTAGTTAAACAAATGAATAAACAATTTGAAACTTATGCTTCTAACTTTGAAATGAAATTGCAATAAACATTGCAAACAAACAAACAAAACACCCCCAAACAACTTAAATGGAAGAAAAAGTTTTAAAAATAACCGGAACATATAAGCGTTTCTTTTGTTTTTGGGCGGAAACAGGAAGAATCCCTGATTTGTACGGAAAAATAACCAAAATATAAAAAAGTAAATATTATTTATGAATTAAATAGAACTTTTAAAATAGCTATTGTTTCAATAGTTATTTTTTTTATTAAATTGATATGCTATAATTTTAAGGTATTGGAGGAATGAATTATGGTTATGTATACTGAAATAAAAAATTATATCTTAGAATGTATTAAAAAAGAAGAATATTATATTGGATATAAACTTCCTCCAGAAAGAGAATTTACAGAAAGGTTTTCAGCATCACGTATGACAGTTCGTAGAGCTGTTGATGAACTCATTCAAGAAGGCGTATTGATTAAAAAGAAAGGAAAAGGTATAACAGGGACATATGTTTCTATACCCAAGAAAGTGCGTAGTATTAATCGTATTTCTATATCAACAGATAAGGAACTTATACATGAATATGGACAAATTAGGGTAGAAGTATTGGAAAAAAAACTTATTAAAAATCATTCTATTACGAATAAGTTATTAGGTTTACTTCCCCATGAAGAAGTTTATCAAGTCAAAAGAGTACAATATGGTTGGGATATACCTATTGTTTATGAAAATATATTTTTTCCATTAAAATATTTCCCTCAGATTCAAGAAGCAGATTTTAGACAATCACTCACAACAATCGCTCCATTATATTTAAGAGAGGGATTTAAACAAGGGAAAAATGAGGTAGAAATAGAATGTTTAATAGCAACACCAAGACTGATGGAACTATTATCAGTAACACGTGATTCACCAATTTTACAAATGAATATAATCGTTAGAGATACTCAGGGAGTACCATTATATTGTGGAAAAGATAGTTATGATGGGAATAGTTTTAAATATTCATCTCATAATGAAGTGGAAGAATAAGTCATTGAAGACTTATTTTTTTATGTCTAGACATTTTATATATATTTGTCTAGACAAATATATATATCAATAGTATAATATTGTTGAGGTGAAATAAATGAACATGCAAGAATGGTTAAAAAATTTGAGAAAAAATAAGCGAACAATTCCAATTTTAAGTTTTCCAGCTATACAATTATTAAATTGTAGTTTAACAGATTTCTTAAATAATAGTTCTTTACAAGCAAAAGGGATGCAACTTGTTGTAGAAAGATGTCAAACAGGAGTAGGGATTGGAATGATGGATTTATCAATCGAAGCAGAATGTTTTGGTGCAGACATAAAATTTGATGGTATTGATATTCCAACAGTATGTGGCGCTTTAATAAAAGAAGATGCTACATTAGTTGAAGTTCCACCTATACAAAAAAGAGCAAAAATCTATATAGATGGAATTAAACAAGCAAGAAAATTGATGCCTGATATACCAATATTAGCAGGTATGATTGGACCATTTTCTTTAGCAGGGAGATTACTAGATGTGAGTGAGGCGATGATATTATGTTATGATGATCCAGATTTAGTACATGAAGTATTAAGTAAAGCCACAGAATTTTTGATTCAATATGGAAAAGAGTTAAAGCAAAGTGGAGCTAATGGAATTATTTTAGCAGAACCGTTAGCAGGAATTTTATCACCAATGTTGGTTCATGAATTTTCTAGTGAATATGTCCAAAAAATTGTTAAAGAATTGCAAACTGATGATTTTATTATTATCTATCATAATTGTGGAAATAATGTTTTAAAAATGGTTGATGCTATTTTATCTACGGGATGTTCAGTTTATCATTTTGGAAATGCTATTCACATAAAAGAGATGCTAGAAAAAATGCCAAGAGATAAAATTGTTATGGGAAATATAGATCCAGTAGGAATTTTAAAAGATGGAAGTATTGATATGATTGAAAAAGAAACCAATCAGTTATTAAAACAATGTGAAGAGTATGATAATTTTATTTTATCATCTGGTTGTGATATTCCATATACATCATCATGGGAGAATTTAGATTGCTTTATAAAAACTGGAAATAAATATTATGAAAAATAAAACATTTTTACAATATCTACAAGATAATCATATTATTATTGATGCTTTATGTAATGGTCAGAAACAATGTGGAAAATGTCAAATAAAAATTTTAAATAGAGATGTTGATTTTACAGAACAAGAAAAAAGTTTATTAACACAAAAACAAATGAATGAAAAAGTCCATTTAGCATGTTGTCATCAATATCATTCAAATGATCAAATTGTTGTTATGAATCAAGAAATGAAAATTATAGATGATATAGAAGAAAATTTAACAAGTGTTTATCAAGGGATTGGCGTTATTATTGATATAGGTACAACAACAATAGTTATGAAATGGATTGAAAGGTCTACTGGACAATGTATAGATTCAGTTTCATTTATAAATCCACAAGTAAGTTATGGTGGAGATGTGATTACAAGAATTCATTATCAAAATCAAAATAAAACAACACTTTTACACGATGTTTTAATCACCAGTATAGAAGAACAATTACTAGAAAAAGCAAAAGAAGTTAACCAAATTATTATATGTGGTAATCCTACAATGATACATTTTTTTCTTAACGCTGATGTAACCCCATTAGGAATGGCACCTTTTGAAGTTCCAAAGAAAGATATACAAAGAATAAACAGTCAAAATATTTTTCGACACTATCCATATAATTGTGAAATTATTACATTTCCACATATATCAGCTTTTGTTGGAGGGGATATAGTGTCAGGCATTTATGCTTATGATATTGATAAAATATATCATAAAGTACTTATGGTTGATTTGGGAACTAATGGAGAAATTGTTGTAGGGAATAAAGAGGGGATAATTGTTACATCTACAGCAGCAGGACCAGCATTTGAAGGGGTTGGAATGAGTTGTGGGGGAGGAAGTATTTCTGGAGCAATTGAAAATGTAAGACTTAATCCCATAAAAATAGAAACAATTCATCAACAAAAACCAACTTGTATATGTGGAAGTGGATATATTTCATTATTAAAAGAAATGGTAGAAAAAAGAATAATATCCCCAATAGGGAAATTAATAAATGAAGAAGAGTTTTATATAACTAATCACCTTTTTATAAATCAAAATGATATTTCAAATTTTCAGCTGGCAAAGGCTGCTATTCAAACAGGAATTTCTATTTTATTAGAAAGTGATGAAATAGATACAATATATATTGCTGGAGGATTTGGAAGTCATATAAATATTGATGATTTAAAAGTCATTCAAGTTATACCACAAAATATAAAATATGCTTATAGTATAGGAAATAGTGCAATTAAAGGATGTTATAAATTATTGATGAGTCAAGATTTTCAAAGAATTCATAACATTATCAATAAATCTAAAAGTATTAATCTTGCAGATAATAAAGATTTTGAAGATATGTTAGTTGAGAGTTTATATTTTTATGATTAAGATCATAGCTTGTAGCATTTTTAAACCATATATTGAATTATTAGATATGAACTTAGATATCGTTTATTTAGAAATAGAAGGACATAATTATCCTAAAAAATTAGCAAAACAAATTCAAGCAGAAATTGATAAGTGCCAAGATTATAAAAAAATCATATTACTATATGGTTTATGTGGAAATGCTTTATTAAATATTACAGCAAGAAATGTTCCTGTATATGTAGTAAGAGTTCATGATTGTTTAAGTATATTATTAGGGAGTACAAAAAGGTTTTATGAAATATTTCAGGAAAGATTATCATGTGGGTGGAGTTGCTATTCTTTAGAGAATGTTAAAATATCTTTTGATAAATTTGATAAAGAAGAACAATTATATCTTGAATCTATATTGAATTTAAAAAAAGATGTTTATATCTCTTTTTCAATGAAGAAAGAAATATTATATGAAAAACAGTATAATGAAATTATTAAAGGTGATTTGTCTTTTTTAAAATCAATAATTCTTTTAGAATCAGAAGAATTATTAGAAATAAATAGTTATGATCAATTAAGATTCGATGAAAATAAAATTTTAATAAAGGAGAAAAGAAATGGATAAATTAGTTGAAATTAATCAAATGCTTCAAAAAGGACGTGCAAAGGCCGTTGTAAAATTAGTTCAAGAAGCTATTGATGAGGGAATAGAAGCAGATTTAATTTTAAAAGAAGCATTATTAAAAGGAATGAACGAAGTTGGTGTTTTATTTAAAGAAGAAGAAATTTTTGTACCTGAAGTTTTAGTGGCTGCAAGAGCAATGAATAAAGGGGTAGAAGTTTTAAAACCTTATTTGAAACAAGATGATAATCAAGTAAAAGGAAGTGTTGTTTTAGGAACTGTTAAAGGAGATTTACATGATATTGGGAAAAATCTTGTAAGAATTATGATCGAGGGTAAAGGTATTGTTGTTTATGACTTAGGAACTGATGTTCCTGCTGAAAAATTTGTAGAGGAAGCTCTTGATAAACAAGTTGACATTATTTGTTGTTCTGCTTTATTAACAACAACAATGCCAGAAATGAAAAAAGTTGTAGATATAGTTAAAGAAAGAGAACTTGACATAAAAGTTATGATTGGTGGTGCTCCTGTAACACAAGATTATTGTGAGGAAATTGGGGCTGATTATTATACAGATGATGCAACAAGTGCAAGTGAAGTAGCTGCTCGAATTATTTTAGAGAAAGGAAATTAAAGTATGCTAGACAAGAAAAGAAAACAATTAGTTAATGATTATGAGAAATGGTGGAATCATGAATTAGATAGACCTATTATTCAAATAACTTTATCAACAAATAAAGAATGTGAATATTCTAGAGGTGATTTATTAGAGATGGTCTATGATCAAAATGTCAGTCCATTAGAAGTTGTAAAAGCATATGAAAAAACATTTGATACACAATTATATTTAGGTGATGCTTTTTTGCAATTTTATATGCGCTCAACTGGTATATTAGGAGCTTATTTGGGACAAGGTTGGAAGATTGATAATAAGCATGGAACAATATGGTTTCAAGAAACAAGACAAGAATTAGAAGATATTCATTTAAAACTAGATAAAGATTTTTGGTTATACCAAAGATCAATTGAAATTTTGAAAGAATTTTCTAATTATTTTAAAGATAGAATTGCTTTAGGTATTCCTAATTTAGGTGGAATGATGGATATTGTAGAATCTATGCGAGGGGCTAATAATTCTTTGATTGATTTATATGATGATCCAGACGAAGTTATAAGAGTTAATCATGAAATATTTGAAGCTTATAAAGAAGCATACCATGATACAATAAATGTTATTAAAAATAGTCCTGTTATGGGATATACAGGGTGGATTACTTTATTAAGTCAAAAACCATATTTTATTTCACAATGTGATTTTTGTTGTATGATTGGTCAATCACAATTTGATGAATTTATTAAAGACACATTAAAACAAGAAGCCCAAATGATAGAAAGATCATTTTATCATTTAGATGGTCCAGGAGCTGTTCGTCATTTAGACACAATTTTAGATTGTGGATTTGATGGTATTCAATGGATTCAAGGAGCTGGAGCAGAAAGACTTGATTCAGGAAAATGGGATGAAATTTATAGAAAAGTAAGAGCTAAAAATAAGTTATTACAAGTCTTTATTTATGGTAAAGAAGAATTAAATTGTATTGATTATATTGTTGATGTTTTAAATGGAGATACATCTGGTTTAGCTTTTATATGTACAGGTAATGAAGAAGATAAAGAAGCATTTATGGCTTATCTTGATAAATATCATGTTCCTTATTAAAAAACAAAGTTGTTTAATCTTTTTTTAAGATAGACAACTTTTTTCTTTGAAAAGTGCTGATTTCCATATTTTAAACATATAGTATGAATGGTGATATCATGAAAAAAATAATACCATTTATACTTTTGTTTTCATTTTGTACACTTTTATATAAACCAGTTATAAATGTCTCATCACAGCAAAGCCTTCAAAAAAAAGTTATAGTTCTAGATCCTGGACATGGTGGTTTAGATAATGGTGCAAGTGTGGGAAAAGTGAATGAAGATGAATTGAATTTAAAAATATGTTTTGCTTTAAAAGAGGAAATGGAAAGTAGAGGAGCAACTGTTTATTTAACAAGAACAGATGATCAAGATATGACAAGACGTAATTATAATTATTCTAAGCAAGATGATATGTATTTAAGAGCATTAAAAATTGATGAATATAAACCAGATTTATTTTTAAGTATTCATTTAAATTCTTCCCATTCAGGAGCATGGGGATCACAAGTTTTTTATTATAAAAAAAGTGAGAATGGAAAAGCTTTAGCCAATAGTATTCATCAAGCTATGAAAGAAGTGACAGGAACACGAAAAGATATTTCTTCATGTGAGTTTTATGTATTAAGAGCAACACAATCATTAGGGGTATTGGTTGAATGTGGTTTTATTTCTAATGCTAATGAGAGAGGACAATTAAAAAACAGTAAATATCATAAGAAGTTGGCTAATGCTATTTGTGATGGAATTGAAAATTATGAAAAAAGTCTATCTTCTACTACACAATAATCATTTTTTATTCAATAATTAAAGAAAAAATAAAATCATTTCTCATATTCTCATAAAAAAGCATATTTGCCTGATTACTAATCTTATATATTATGAGAATAAAATTATTTACATGCATTTCTCATGGTTTTATCAAGAAAATATGCTTAAATCAATGCATTTCTCATACTATTATCGGCATTTCTCATTCATCAAGAATAGTATTCTCATAGCCTGATCATCAATGCTTAATGAACTGTAGTAAAGCTACCGTTCACCTTCATTATAACTAGCTGACAGTCA
>OFGE01002839.1_pt1 | contig 12283 bp, 1 predicted proteins | sample 1521681 | NCBI WGS metagenome assembly OFGE01 (sample SAMEA3504093, study PRJEB24116) | mouse gut metagenome | biome: mouse gut; feature: mouse-associated habitat; material: faeces | place: Denmark | collected 2011 | reverse complement strand
ATTTAACGGGTTGGCCGGATCCGGATCGTTCGGACCGATTGGCGGTTCCACATCATCCCCCGGTTCGCCGCCCTTGAACAGCTCAATTTCTGCCAGGGTCATCATCTCGTCCGTTTCAGCGAAATCGTTATCGCGGTCGAGTGCCTTGAGTATGGTTACATCCAGGCTCTGGACTGCTTTGTTCGGGTTGAACAGGTCATCAAACGTAAACGCCGCATTGTCTACCTGCTGTTCTGCCGCCAGTTCATCTGTTCCTTCCGCCGATGTCCCGTCAACATAAGTTACTTTTGCGGATACCTGTGTGACAAAGCCGTTTGCCTTATTGGCATTGTGTACGATAAGCTTACTCATGGTCCCTGTCTCTTTCGGTGTAAAATGCAGGGTCAATGGCAGCTTAACCTCTTCCGTAACTTCCCATTTCAATTCAAAGTCACGAGCAATTTTTCCGTCAAATAAGCCGTCAAAGCTGTTTGACTGGATTAACGTTTCAACGTTTGTGCCGTCGTCTTCCGGCAGCGCTTCATTTGTAATGGCAATATCAAGCTCATCCTGTGCGTATTTTTCGGCGGGCAACGGTACGTCTGCCTTGCCTTCAAACATCTCAATTTCCGCAAGTGTCATCATGATGGCGGTTTCTTCCCCTTTTGATGAAATCGCGCTCAGAACCGTTACATCGACGCTTGCCACATTCTTACCTGCGGTAAAGATCTCTTCAAAGGTAAATGCCGCATTGTCTACGGACTGTTCTTCAGTCAGTGCAATCGTTTTTTCTTCAGACGAGGTTCCGTCTTCGTAATTAGCTTTTGCTTTTACGGAAGTCACAAACCCGTTTGCTTTGTTTGCATTGTGGAGCACAAGCTTGCTCATAGTAGACGGGTTTTTAAATGCAAAGTTCATGGTTACCGGCAATGTGACGTATTCCGGCAGTTTGCCGGTCTCATCCCAGTTTGTTTCAATGTTGTAAAGGAATTCAAAGTCACGCTCGATATTTCCGTCAAACAAACCGTTAAAGTTCTTCTGGTTAATTAGTCTTTCTACGTTTGTGCCGTCGTCTTCCGGCAGCTTTTCATTGGTAATTGTAATCGTAAAGTCATCCTGTACGTATTTTTCAGGATCGTCCGGAATTGACGGATCATCATTCTTCGGATCTTCCCCGATTTCGCCGTTTGTGCTGTAATCCGGCCCAATCAGGATCAGGGCATGTAAATCGATTACTTCTTTATCGCTGGTAGAAATTGCTTCTTTGGCTTTCATGGTCAGTGTTACCAGCGTATCACTTCCGTTGTATAAATCTTTGTCCCCGCGGTTTGCAAATGCAATATTCACATATGCCGAACCATCATTATAAGTTTTATTCACACACAGATTTTCCATCTGTGAAATGGCAGATGCAGATTCCAATGATACATACTCTGCTTTCGTGGAGTCATACGTGATAATCTGCCCCAGGGCGTTTACATTTGCGGCGTTGGAAACCCGGAACGTAACTGTAAATTCTTCCCCTTCTGCTACCTGCTGTGCACTTACATCTACTGCTGACGTACCCGCTACACTTCCTGTTTTCTTGGTTCCGCCGTCTAACTGGAACGTCGTATATGCATAATCATATACATCGTAATAATTATTTACATTGATATCGCCATAGCATTTCTGCACCTGATCCACAAAGTTGCTGCCATCTTTTGGAGATGTGCCAAGGTAATTTTTCAGGTTGACATAATCAGCATCTTTCATTTCTTCATTAAAGAGCGTGCTTCCCACAACAAAGCCCTTGGAGTTTGCTTCTGCATATACTTTTATTTCACTTGCAGAGAAGAAATTCCCTACCGACGCAAGTGCTGTAAACCGGATAAAGCGTGCCGCCGTATTCAAATCCATGGTTTTTGTCGCTCCCGAAGCCTGCCATTCATACGTGCCTTCCTCTTTCCAATGTACGCCGTCCAGGCTTGTTTCCAGCTTCATCTTTTTTACTGTTCCATTTCCGCCATCATCCCTTGGATAGTATTCAACCTTATCAAGCTTGTACGCCTTATCATATTCTACTGTCAAAGGCACTCCTAGATCATTTCCACCCGAGTGGAACCCGCCGTCTCCTGGCTGGAATATCCTGTCAAACGCTTTATCTGCAGTACGGTCTGAATAGATCGTGCCCGGCCATGTAATACTTACTGGCTCCGGCGTGTCTTTCCATGGATCAGCGTCTGAGGTGAAAGTATGCTCTTCACTCCATGCGGAATACCCTTTTTCATTCCTTGCGCGCACCCGGTAAGTATGGGAAGATGCAAATGCAAGATCGGCATGCGTATAGCTTAATGCCGTTCCCATTGAATTCAGGACGCCATCAATTAACAGCTCATAAGAATCTGCGCCTTCTACCTCTGTCCAGTTTACAGAAACGCTTGTCGCTGTCTTTGCGCCTTCATCTTCTGTCAGGACAGGCACTTCTAATTCTTTATTTTCTACATCAGCCGGGAATTCCCCTTTATTCTCAAACCCGTCGATTACTAATGTCTGGTTCGCCGTCTGCGCATCTGCCGGCGCAAATTTTACATAAAGCTTTGGGGCCACCTTCACATCTGCCACCATTGCCTTGAATGCGGTTTCTTTATCTGACGCATATGTCTCAATTTCCGGAGCCGCGTCATAGAACCATACTGCAGTCCCTGCTGCAGCTGCAGCCTTGTCAAACGCATCCTTTGAGGTTACTTCTGTTGCCTGCAGCGCCTGTCCGCCATTGCTTGCCGTAATGCCGGCCGGCTTCTTGGAAACATGCACTACAAATGTAGTGTTTTTATTCTTTTCATACCCATCATAAGAACCGGAGGACTTCTCTGCGGTCAAAGTCGCCGTTGTCCCGTTTACCTTGGATGTATATTTGGTGGTTACATGCGTTCCATAAGAAATATCCTCAAGAACCCCATATTCGGAATCTGTTTCCTCATTGTATTCAATAAACTTACCGTCATCCTCTACTGCCGTATAATCGGTATTTCCCGCAGGCCAGAACTCTACGATCCGGTTTGCTTTGTTGATCTCATCCGGGGTATTGTTCGCTTCATACTGCGGGATGATTGCGCCGTTCTTTACAAATAACGGAAGTTTCCAGATCGGGGCGTCATAACGGTTCAAATTTTGCCCGCCGCGGTACTGCTGGCCTGTAAAGAAGTCTATCCAAATTTCATTTTCATCCGGCAGGAAAATGTTATCCCTCACATCATTGCCTTCATCATCCGCATCCGTGTCCTGGTAAACCGGGGCCACCAGCATATTTTTGCCAAACATATACTGATACTGCATATTCTTGCTGTATGCATAAGCTTCATCCGGATACTCTAAGAACATGGCGCGGATCATCGGAAGCCCGGTGTCGTTGTTGCCCGTATCCATATTGGACGCCGAAAATGCTGATGTATACAGATATGGCATCAATTTTGATTTCAGCTTCAAATACATACGGTTGATTCCGGTATACGGATCGCCGAACGTATACGGCATCTTTGCAGTCGATCCCCAGCCGTCCATAATCATCATGATCGATGAAAAAGTCTTCCACTGGTAATCCCTGGATAAAATGATGGGGCTTCCGCCGCCGTGGATTCCGTCTATATCACTTCCGATATTCGGATTACCGCTTAATGACGTGCCAATGTAAGTCGGGATATGGAAACGTATGTATTCCCAGTTGCCGCCGCTCTGATCGCCTGTCCAGACTCCGTTATAGCGATGCGAACCGGCCCAGCCGCACACCGAAATAAGGTTCGGGCGTACCCCTGACACTCTGGATGCTATGTCATAGGAAGACTTTACGCCGTCAAGCTGCATGGAATATCCGGCTCCTACCCATGCCACGTCTGTTTTCAGAGTCGTAACGCCTGCGCCGACTTCTTTTTCAAAATCGCGCAGGATATGCCAGTATGTATTCGGATTGGAATCTGGCACCAGGTAGCTCTGTGTCCAAAGGCCTGCCGCCACGCCTTTTGACGCCGCATATTCTGCAAACAGCCTTAAATTTTCTATATTTGCGTCGATTGCGTCAATCCTTTCCTTAGAACTGCTCCCGTCTGCATTTACGCCTCCGGTCATGCGGTATCCGTTCTTACCGTAACCCGTCCCATAGCCGTCGTTCGGCAGGAAATATCCTAACGGCATGTCATAGTCCCTGTACTCATCAATGAGCGCCCGCGCGGACCACTTATACGGACACGTCGCATCCGGGAAATTGTCCGTCAGTACGGTTGGTACTTCGCCATTTAAGCTCTCTGCCTCCATTCCGTCTCTCAGGATAAATTCTGCGCTCATCCCGCTTTCATATCTCGTCCAGCCTCCTGCGCCGCCTGCCGGATCCGTTCCTTTGAATGACCACGCCTTGCTGCCTGCTGTCTGCGTGTCAGACCATGCATCACGGTTATATGCATTCAGATGGCCTGCATAAAATCCATATTCCGGCAGCAGGATCGGATTTCCGGTTACCTTATAGTAATCCTGCAAAATCTCCTGCGTTAGGTTTCTTCCGTTACCCGGTTCAGTAACAAAATAGTATGCATCGTATTCTTCTTCATTATGGAGCGTTGTAATTGCTTCTGTATTCGACCTGCCAAAATCATACCTTCCAGGTTTAAACGTATTCCTTAAGACGCCATAGCCGCCTGTTGTATAATAAAACGGACTCGGGGATGCCACGCCGCCGTCTGTCCACCCCCCGTTGGCAATTGAAATTGCTTCCCCGGTATGGACAAACCGGCCATTCTGCGTACCGCCGCCATAAAAGTTCTCACCGTTCTGCTTCTTTATGGTCTGAATGGTGCTGCCTGCGGAAATACTAAGCGCTGCTTCCTCTTCCATTACCGTTTCATTTTTCTCTTTGACTGTCATTTTCGCCGTGCTTTTGTCAAAGATAATGGAAACGTCACCGCTTTTCACGGTATAGGAACTGTTATCGCTTGTAACTGCTGCCTCCGGATGGGAATACTTCTCTGATTCATCCGGATACTGCTGGATAATACCCTTATGGCTGCTGCTGTTGGGAGCCGCATACTTGGAGAACTCCCCGGACGGGTCTACGTTGTAACGGAAAATCCCGTCTTCTAGGAACGTAAGCTTTCCCTTGATATTGTCGTTGAACGTTACCCAGACAATATTGTTGTTGTCTTTGTCAACTTCAACAGACTTGACTTCTGTGAGCTGCCCGGTAAAATCAGCCGCTTTGGCCTGCATGGGAACCGCAGGGATCAAAGAAGCGGCCATACCGAACACCGTCACAAGCGCTGTGGCTTTTTTGGCAAATGTTCTTGCCCTTTTTAGTTTGCTCATTCTTTTCCTCCTTTTTTTGCATGAACATACTGCATGATGATGTCATGGTTCTAGAGTTCTCAGATAATCATTGGATTTTGGCTGCCCTACAAAAAGTTTTACGACACTTTTACGACACAACCCTCCAATTGCCCTTACGTCATCCTGCATAATTTTTCAAATTTCTGCATTTCTTTTTCGGTTTCGTCCTCGGTCACATGGACGTATAAATCCATTGTCATAGCAATGTTGGCGTGCCCTAAGATTTTCTGCAGGGTTTTGGGCTTCATTCCCGATTCAATACACCTTGTGGCAAATGTATGCCGTAAGGTATGCATGGAAATCCGGTCAATACCGGCTTTTTGGCAAATTTTTTCTATATACTGGTTATAATTTGAATTCGGTATCAGCCTGCCGTTGCGGTTTAAAAATACATGTTCCCCAAATTCCGGCAAACCACCCTCCGGTCCGAAAGGGGCCGGCCGGCTTTTCAGCTCCATGAGTAGATCATACGCAGTCTGTGTCATCGGGATATCCCTTTGCCCTGAAAGGGTCTTTAATTCGCCTGTGATAAATTTATTGTGCTTGGAATCATGGGTAACGTTACGCCTGATGTGTATTTTTCGGTTTTGGAAGTCAATATCGCTCCATTTCAGCCCCCTTAATTCACTTGAACGAATACCTGTCTGCAATACAAACAGATAATGATTATAATGGACGCTTTTTTGGGCGGCGGTTAAAAAACGTTCCTGCATATTCAGAGTCAGAACGGAGGTATTCTTGTTTTTTTGTTTTGGACATTTGACGCTTTTTTTCACAGGATTTGTAGCAATAATGTCGTTTTCGCATGCGTCTGTAAACATGGCGGACAAGGTGACCCGGGTCCGTTCCATACTGGCTCCGGCATATCCCTGATTGTCCATGATATTGAGGATATTTTGACAATGCATGGGCTTTACATCACCTATAGACATATTGCCGATAATTTCCCTGACATTTTTTTCATAGCGGTCCCGGTAACTCCGAAGGGTGCTCCATCTTACGGTTTTTTCTTTGATTTCAGTGATCCAGTAAGAAAACCATGCATCGACCGTTATTTTTGCAGAGCTGCCGATCTGTCCGTGTGCATCCTCGTATTTTGCCTCTGCCAGCCAGCTGCGTGCCGCTGCAGGCTTGTCAAAATACTTTTCAATTCGTTTTCCTGATTTGCTTTTAAACTTGGCTGAGTATCTCCCGTCCCTGCGCTGCGTGATTCCTATGCCCAGTTCTTTTCCTTTGAGTGATTTTCCCATAATCGGTTCTCCTTTCTGAAAAAACGGATACGGCATCATAAATTCTATTTGGTTTGGTATCTTGGGATTTCGTTTTTTCAGGTTACAGTATAACTTTGAATTCGGTCTGGCGGGAGACGGAAGCGCAAACGCGTGTGTGGGAATTTACGACATTTTTACGACATTATATAAAGAAGAAGTTCAAATCCGGAATGTTACACCAAACAATACGGTTTTTAATAAAAATAATCAGCAACATACCGTGGCATTTTCCATTTTCTGGTCGCTTTTTTAGCAGATCTTATAAAGCATAATTGAAAAGTTATAAAAAAATATAAAAATAGATAAACAAAAAATCGAAAAATATGTTATGATAATATCATCATGCAGTATGTTCATGCAAAAAAAGGAGGAAAAGAATGAGCAAACTAAAAAGGGCAAGAACATTTGCCAAAAAAGCCACAGCGCTTGTCACTGTGTTCGGCATGGCCGCTTCTTTGATTCCTGCAGTACCGATGCAGGTCAAAGCAGATGATTTTACGGGCCAGCTCACACAGGTCAAGTCCGTCGAAAAAGACGCAAAAGACAAGAACATTGTCTGGGTGACGTTCAACAACGACGTCAGGGGTAAGATTACATTCCTGGAAGACGGGATTTTCCGTTATAACGTAGACCCGTCCGGAGAATTCTCGAAGTATGCAACCCCAAGGCAAAGCAACCATATGGGAAGAATTCAGCAGTATCCGGATGAATCCTCAAATTATTCCCATCCGGAAGCAACCGTTACAAACAGCGACGAAGCTTTTACCGTAAAAAGCGGCGACGTTTCGATTGTCTTCGATAAAGCTACGGCAAAGATGACAATCAAAGAAAAAGAAAAGGTAGTTATGCAGGAGAAAGAAGCCCTTTCCATTGCAGGAAATGAAACCGTCCAGACATTAGTAAAGCAGGACGGCGAGAATTTCTACGGCGGCGGTACGCAGAACGGGCGTTTTGTCCACACCGGAGAAACGATCAATATTGCAAATGAGAGCAACTGGGTAGACGGCGGTGTAGCATCACCAAATCCATTCTATTATACAATGGGCGGATACGGTGTTTTGCGCAATACGTTTCGGGACGGAAGCTATGATTTCGGAAAAACGCAGGGTGACACAGTTACGGCAGTCCATCAGGAAAATGAGTTTGACGCATACTATTTTGTCGCCGATCCCGGCAATGGACGTAGCGTAGCACAGGAAATTCTGCGCGACTATTTCAAGGTTACCGGTAATCCGGCGCTTTTACCGGAATATGCATTTTATGTAGGACATTTGAATGCATACAACCGTGATTCCTGGTCAGATGAATCCGGCGGCAAAAAGTGGACAATCAAAGGAACGGATCCGGCAGACAGTGCAGGAACAAGCACTTTCGAAAGCGGAATGTCTACGGGATATGTATTAGAGAGCGGCATGCAGGCAGAGAGCTTGAACGGCGAAGGCCCGAAAGCAGAGACAAAAGGCACATTCCCGGATGACGTCACGACTCCGTACAAATATTCGGCAAGACAGGTCATCGACAATTATGTAAGTTACGACATGCCATTGGGATTTTTTCTTCCGAATGACGGTTACGGCGCAGGCTATGGCCAAAACGGCTATTATCAGACAGGCGGCGTAAATGCAGACGGCAGCAGCAGTGCGGAACGAATTGCAGCCGTTGACGCAAACGTAGCAAACTTAAAGAGTTTTGCAGATTATGCGGCCTCAAAAGGCGTTGCAACAGGGCTTTGGACACAGAGCTACCTGTCGCCGGATTCCAACAACGATACTTACTGGCATCTGCTGCGTGACTTCCGGAAAGAAGTACAGGCAGGCGTTACGACATTAAAAACAGACGTTGCATGGGTTGGACATGGCTATTCCATGCAGCTTGACGGTGTGAAGACGGCATATGATACGGCAACCTCCGTTGTAAATGCACGTCCGAATATTATTTCACTGGATGGATGGGCTGGTTCACAGCGTTATAACAGTATCTGGTCCGGTGATCAGACCGGCGGTGACTGGGAATACATCCGGTTCCACATTCCGACCTATATCGGTACTTCCCTTAGCGGTAACCCGAATGTAGGAAGCGATATGGACGGTATTTTCGGAGGAAGCGCACTGATTACGACCAGGGATTATCAGTGGAAGACCTTTACACAGGAAATGCTGAATATGGACGGCTGGGGCAGCTATGCAAAGATGCCGTTTACATTCGGGGATCCGTATACCGGTATTAACCGTATGTACTTGAAGTTAAAATCGACATTAATGCCGTATCTGTATACATCTGCATATGCCTCATCCAATATTGATACAGGAAACGGCGACACCGGTCTTCCGATGATCCGTGCAATGTTCCTGGAATATCCGGATGACGAATATGCATACAGCAAAAATATGCAGTACCAGTACATGTTCGGTAAAAACGTTTTAGTAGCTCCGGTTTATCAGAATACGCAGGCGAATGAAATTGGCGATGATGTCAGGGATAATATTTATCTGCCGGATTCTGAGGCGGTTTGGGTTGATTTCTTTACCGGTAAGCAATATCGCGGCGGACAGATTTTAGACCAGTACGACGCTCCGCTCTGGAAGCTTCCGGTATTCGTAAAGAACGGTGCGATTATTCCGCAATATGAAGCGAACAACAGTCCGGCTCAGATTAAAAAAGAAAACAGGATTGTAGAATTCTGGCCGGAAGGCAATACAGAGTATACCGTTGTAGAAGATGACGGCACTTATGTCCAGAATACCATGACGGAAGATTCCGAGTACGGCGTAATTGATGACGTATCCTATGGCGATCATGTATCTACGAAATACACTTCAAAGGTTGAAGGAACCAAAGCTGTTTTGACGGCTGAGAAATCAACGGGTACCTATACCGGATACAAAAAAGACAAGAATACTACGTTTGTAGTACATGTTTCCAAAGAACCGACCGGCATCACTGCAAAAAATGGAAATACGACACTTACTGCCAAAAGAGTAACGTCGAAAGAAGCATTTGACAGCGAAGACGTTGCGGCAGGATCTGCAGTATGGTTCTATGACGCGTCTCCGAAAATTGAAACATACGCAACGGAAAAAGAAACCGCATTTAAAGACATGGTAGCAAATGTAAAAGTTGCTCCAAAGCTTTATGTGAAATTTGCAACCGTAGACGCGCAGGCAGCGAATCAGACACTTGAGATCAACGGATTTGAAAATGACGGCAAGCTTTTACCTGACGAATTATCCGGCGGGGCAGTTCCGGAACTCAGAGAAGTGGAAGACAAAAAGACTCCGACAAGCATTACCGTTGCATGGGAGGCAATTGAAGGGCAGAATGAGGTCTATTATGACTTAAAGATCGACGGCAAGCTGCATCATCTTGGAACAGCGCTCAGCTATACATATACCGATTTAGAATATTCTTCCGAGCATACATTCCAGGTTCGCGCAAGGAACAATACAGGATATACGGAGTGGAGCGGAGAGCAGACCTTTGTTACAGACGATGACCCATGGCGCAACACACCGGATCCGGTAAATATTGACTGGACAGGTAAAGTATGGGGCGCACACGGACCGGAACTGGCATTTGATAAAGTTTTCCAGACAGGTGACGGCGGTTTCCATTCTAACAACGGCGGTATCAATGAAAAACTGACTGTAGATTACGGAAAAGCATATCAGATCGAAAAGATTGAATACTATCCGCGTACAGATGCAGGTAACGGTACCGTAACAAAAATGAAATTAGAAACAAGCTTAGACGGCGCTCATTGGACATTGGTAGATGAATACGACTGGGCTGCGGATGCGACAACAAAGACAATGGAAATCAATGGGGCAGCCCGTTATATCCGTTTTACAGCGCTTCAATCAGTTGGTACTTTCTTCTCAGCCAGCGAAATTAAAGTATGTACGGTAGAAGGCGATAAAGGCTTTGCTGTGGGCAGTACGAACTTTAACCAGGAAGTTACGGAAGCCGATTATACCAATATGAAGAACTACCGTGGTACATCCACAAAAGACGGCAGCAATTTTGTCGATCAGATCCAGAAACGCTACGGCGATATTAATGGAAACGGTTATTATGATGTATATGACTACGCATTTACTATGTTCCAGGTAGACGGCGGTACACAGAAGAGCGGCTCCGTAACGGGGCAGTCAAGAATGGAAGCCAGCAAGGAGCAGGTAGCTGCAGGCGAAAGCTTTACGGTTACGTTTAAAGCAGAGAACGCTACCAATATCAATGCTTTGGGCCAGATTATTACTTATGATCCGAGTAAGGTGGAGTTCACCTCTGTGACATCATCGGAAGCTATTAGCCAGATGGAGAACCTTTGTGTAAATAAGGTTTATGATGACAATACTGCTTACGAAAACATTGCATTTGCAAACAAAGGCGATAAAGATTTGTACAGCGGAAGCGGTGAGCTGGTAACACTTACCATGAAAGCCAAAGAAGATATTTCTACCACTGATACCGACGTGCTGGGATTATGCGGATTGATCTTTATCGGACCGGATTACAGCACAAACGGGGAAATTTTAGAAGCTCCTTCGGATGTTGAAACTCCGGACAGAAAGCTGACAAGGGATGAATTTGACATCACGATGACAAATGAAAAGCTTCCGACTGATGATGGGACAAACGTAGAGAAGCTGATCCAGTATGCAAAGGATTTTTCCGGCGAACCATATTTCTACGGCTACAGAAAGCTGTTTGACGGAGCGTTTGGACGAGATTTTGAATTCATATGGCAGGATGACAACGGCAATACGCCGGAAGAAGTAACATTGCCGGTAACTTTACACTTTGCATTGAAAAACCCGACCGTACTTAAAAATGTGGTGTTGTATAATGCTAACAAAGCAAACGGCTATGTGACGGCTGTAAGCGCTGTCGTAACCTATGAGGACGACACTTCTGAAACAAAAAATATCGAATTAACCAGTGAACAGCAGGTAGATAATTCCGGATTTGCACTGGAAGATATTTTAACTGCAACCAAAGCAGTAAAAAACGTGGATATCACAATCCAGAAAGCAATCGCACAGGATGGTTCTGAGGCAACGGATCTGCTGACTTTGGCAGAAGTTGAGTTTACCGAAGGTAAGCTCGAAGAAGAGAAACCGGAAAAATATACCCAGGATGATTTGAATATCACGATCACAAATGAAAAATTACCGGAAGATGACGGAACAAACGTTGGAAAGCTGATCCAGTCAAACAGCTTTGACGGTTTATTTGACGGAGAACTTGCGCGCGACTTTGAATTGAAATGGACCGTTACGGATGTGATCAAACTTCCGTTAACCCTGCATTTTGAACTGAAAGAAGCGGATACAATGGGCAAGCTTGTGGTACACAATGCCAACAAAGCAAACGGATTTGTAACACAGGTATCTGCAAAAGTAAATTATTCGGATGGAACGTTCGCGGAAGAAACTGTTGAACTGACTGCTGAGCAGCAGGTAGGCAACGCAGCGTTTACATTTGAAGAAATGTTTGACAAGAACAAAAAGGCAGCAAGCGTAGACGTAACGGTTCAGAAAGCAATTGTCGGTACTACCGGTGAGGCAACCGATACAATGATGACCTTAGCAGAAATTGAACTGTTCAAGGGCGGCGAACCGGGGGGTGATGTGGAACCGCCAATCGGTCCGAACGATCCGGATCCGGCCAACCCGTTAAAT
>OFGE01002838.1_pt1 | contig 12284 bp, 7 predicted proteins | sample 1521681 | NCBI WGS metagenome assembly OFGE01 (sample SAMEA3504093, study PRJEB24116) | mouse gut metagenome | biome: mouse gut; feature: mouse-associated habitat; material: faeces | place: Denmark | collected 2011 | reverse complement strand
TGTTTTCCCTTAATATTCTGGTACTGTTATAGCCTGATTCCTTTAATGATTTCATGGTAAAAATAAAAGGGGGACGACGATATGAAAAAACTTAGCAGCCGGACTATTGGCGATATCCATCATTTTTACTGCTTGCGGAGGCGGAACCCCAAAAACATCTGAATCAACAATAGCGGCGAAAACTGAGATTGCCACAATCGTTTCTGAAACCGGTCCTGTCACATTTTAATGCGATAACCAGCGTGTGATATATAGCCTCAAAATTTCTTCATTTCAGTGGAACTAAATTTGATTATTGTCCTGATAAAACAACAAAAATCGAGTGGAATCCAGAAGGACATTCCAATACTAATGAAGGGCCGCATGTAACAATACGAAAAATAAATTCAAAGGGAGGGTATAGTGTAGTAGATAAATATTTTATTCGAGGTTGGGAGAAATTTAAACGCTCATATGGAAAACAATAGATTGGAACGATTTTCGATAGTTAAAAGAGTAAATACTTGATAAATAATATGAATGGAAAAGTGGGAGGATTTATAAAAATGTGATTTAAAGAACTGTAAATAATGGGGTTTGAATATTTTAATAAGCTGCTGTAATGTGTTTTAAATAACCTTACAATTCACTAGCCTGCTTTCCCGATAGTGCAGATGAAAAACACTCGGTGTAGCTCTATTACGCTTTTGTTTTTCATCTGCACTCTCAAAAATACATTGTCGGTGAAATGGTAAGGTATTCAAATTGGATTACACTAATTCAATGGAGGATAATGATGTTATATCAAATTGAAGATTGGAAAACAGTAAAAGAAAATGTACAAAAAGCATTAAATATTAAGATATCAAGAGAAAAATTTAGTGTTAATGCTTTTGATTTACCTGGTACAAAAATGATCAAAGTACCTGACTTTGAAAATTTATCAGATGATGAACTTTTTCAAATATTAATTAATTTACATAATTTGTCAGGTATGTTATATGTTGTAACACATATATGTCATAAAGACGGTTTTGGCCCATTTTTGTTAGAAGCTAATCGATTAGAAGGGTTAGTAAAAAATTATGTAAATATTTTTCAAGAAACTTTTTTTGATACAAATGCAATTATTATTAGTTTGAATGAAAAATTAGTATGGATGTTCCACCACTCCGGTTTTGTTGGTCTATTTGATTATTCTAAACAGCTTGGAATATAAAAATTACTGTTTTTTCTTTTTAACCAATATTGAGAATGGAAGGGTGATTATCCTAGATTAATTGAAATTGATGAAATAACAGGAGAACAGTTTGTTATTATTTGTGGTGGCCCAGGAGCTGTTGATGTAATTTTTGCAGTAGAAGTCGATATGGATCTTGATACATTAGATGAAACTAAATATCAGGTCAATAGGCGATAAATCGTAATTAAAAAGAGAGGAGAGCAGCTACCACCTAGGAGGTGGAACGGAGGCAGTTTGGCGGTCAGAAGAAACTCACAATTATCACAGATGAAATGTCTCTTTTAATCAATTGTAGGGAATTAGGGTTTAGAGGGATTATATTTTATAATCAAAAAGAAAAGGTGAAAAATATAAAAGCTAGTTTAATATCAGAAGTTGGCGTAGAATTTTGTGAAGAATAGTATAATTTATTCAATAATATTTGTTTGTGATTTTCGGGATTTAGATAGAACCTGATAAAATATGGTCTTCTATAAACATCTATTAGGACAGTGTATTTTTAACGGTTTTGGGAAAACTTCCAAAAGTGCATAAAATGGTATTTTGACTAAACTTTTTTGGATGATTTCGGTCTGTCTCTATAACCAAAAGGGATATCTTATATCATTACGGCAGAGACTGCGCCGGACCGTGGGCTGTATTACCTGTATCTGGAAGCCCTTTCTGACACCTTTGCATGGGATCTGGTCCAGACCAGCCGAAGCTTCCAGGACCTGGATATGACTTACAGCCAGGTGTTTGCAAAGGCGCTGGAGGACCAGCCCCAGGCAGAAGTGATGGACTGCGCCACAAACGGGGCGGCTATATCGGATCTGATCCTGCAATACGAGGAAAGCGGCTGGGAATTTCTGATACGGCTGGCCAGCCGTTTTCAGACCTTTCTGATTCCGGACGCATGCGCCGGGTATGGGAGGGTTTATTTTGGAATCCCGGAAGGGGAGGATGAGGAGGTCTTAAACACAGGGGAATACCAGGCCGTCAAGGACATGGGTAGGTATTATCAGGTCAACTTAGACGGGGAGCTGTTAAGCCAGGAGATCATGAAGTGGCAGGTCCGTTCGGAACGTTCTTTTTCCCTGGCCCAAAGGGTGATGTTCTGTGATATTGAGACGATTGTGACCAGGGTATGCTATGAGACGGTGAAGGGGGAGCTGTGCCGGTTTTATGAGTTAAGCAGGAAAAAGGGGGTGTTAAGCGTCCCCCAATACAATGAAAAGATTGCGGGGATGAGCATCCCTGCCACGGTAAAGGAGCGGAGTGGGAACTGTGTGCGGGTGCATTTCCATATCGATCCGGAGTATGCGGTCTGCTCCAACCAGAAGTATTTTGTCTATGCCATAGAGAGCAGCTTTATTTACTGTATGCCGGAGGTGGGAAGCCAGGTGCATATTTATTTTCCCACCAGCGACGAAGGGAGCGCCATAGGGATTCATGCCATCCGGATGAAAGTGGCGGGAGGAAGCGGGCAGACGGGAGGCGGATATGCGCAAAACCCGGATTGCAAATCATTTTCCAATGTGGACGGCGCGGTCTTGCAGCTAACGCCGGATTCGGCCAGTGCGGCGGCGGACCGGGGGATGCTTACCTGCATCCATTTGGGCCGGAACGGGAATGCATCCATCCAGGGAATGGATGTGGTGCTGGAAGCAGGGGGGACGTTTTCTATGGGAGAGCCGTCTGGGGAGGACGGGAAGCCTGTGGAGGAGCTCCAGGTAGAGGGAGCGGAAATCACGGTCCAGGTGGGGGAAGGGGACGGAACCCAGATCGTGATTACGGATGAGGTAAAGGTGATAGCCGATGAGGTGCTCTTAAACGCTTCCATATCTGTCCCGGTTTCCCCCTCGCCGGAGGCCATTGCCAGTGAACTGACTGCGGGGGACAAAGAAGCCAGGGACAATGCCAACCTGGAGGTGATGCAGCCGGCGGTGGAGAAATATGTGGAAGGGAAGAAAAAGGTAGGGGATTTCATCACAAACAGCGCGGCTGCGGGCGGTGTGATATGCCTTTTGGGTGTAATCTCGGTTTTTACAGGAGGGGCAGCGGCAGTACCGGCCGGGGTGATTGCGGCGGCAGCGACAAATGTGGGGATATCCGCCAGCGAAGGGTATGAAGGGCTGCAGGACATGAAAAAAGCCAGGAAGGGGGATACCAGCGAATCCTTTAATGTATTACGAGATATGGTGGCAAGCCCTTATTTTGGCCCTTCCCATAAGCAGGCGGTATTTGATTTTACGAAGCTGACCAGCAGTGTGGTTTTTGGTGTGGTGAGCGGGAAGGCGCTAGGGGCGGCGGCCAATAGCCTGACGGCGCGTTATTTTGGAAACGCTGCCTGTAAAGGAGCAAAAGCCGTTGCTGTTTCATCGACAATCCATGTAGGGTACAATGTGGGGATTGGAATTATCCAAAACCTGTCCCATACGGGGAAGGTGGGGTTTGGGGATATCCTGATCAATATGGGGATCGGAATAACCCAGGGTTATATTGGAAATAAAACCACCCAGGCATTGATTAAAAATATAAACTTCCTGGGGACAAGCCCTTTACTTGCAAAGGGGACGGAATTTGCAGTGGACACCCTTTTCGATACCCTGGTGGACGGGGTTATGAGCGGTCTGGCAGGAAAAGAGTTTAACTTTTGGGAGAGCCTGCAAAAGAATGGCTGGGCCAATATCGTGGCTATGTCAATCCATGATCCGGTGGATGCGGTATCCGGAGCTTATGTGATTCAGACCACAGACGTAATCCTGGCCAGCCTTCCCTCTGCTTTAAAGCTGGAGAGGACCTACCGCTCCACCAGCAACGACGCCTCGGTCTTTGGGAAGGGCTGGACCTTTTCCTATGGAAGCCGGATTTACCGGGATACGGGGAACAGCCGCCGGATTCACCTGGACGCCATCACCGGGCATTCCCTCTGCTTTGAAGCGAAGGAAGGGGAGTGGGTGAACACAAGCCGGGGAACGTCTCAGTATTCTTTGAAGGTGACGGATGAGAATCATTTCCTCTTAACCAACCATCAGGAGCATACGGTCTGTGTCTATGACCGGGAGGGGTATCTGGTTCGTGTAGAGTATCCCAACCGGCAGCATCTGTCCTTTATGTATGATGAGGAAGGATTATCAAGAATCGTCACGCCATTGGGCGGCTGTCTGGAGGTGGTGAGCGAAAGGGGGAAAATCGTCCAGATCACGGATGAGATTAAGCGTCGGACCCAGTACCGGTATGACGGGGATCTGCTGACGGATGTGGTCCATGCAGACCAAGGGATTGTCCATTATGAATATGACGAGGACGGAAGGATCCGGGCGGTAAAGGATGAAAACGGCGTTCGGTATTTGAAGAATGAATATGACCGCCAGGGCCGGATGATCCGGCAGCGGTTCCAGGATGGAAGCGTGGCGGAAGTGATTTATGACGACAGCAAACGAACCAATACTTCTATCAACCGGGCAAACGGGAGAAAAGAGGTTTACCGGTATAACCGGGACCAACTGGTGGAGCAGGTTTTGTATGAGGATGGAACCAGTCTGACCATGGAGTATTCAGATCAGTGTCTTCCCATCACCAGAACCAGCCGGACCGGGGCCCGGACTGTATGGGAATATGATTCTTTTGGAAATGTAATCTGGGAGGTGCAGCCGGACGGATATGAGCGCCATTATGAATATGACCAGAACCAGGATTTGGTGCGGGAGTGGGACAGCGAAGGCCGGGAAACCCTGCGATGTTATGACAAAGAACACAATCTTTTGTCTGAGAAGGAAAAGATTGGAGAAGGTCAGTGGAAAGAGACGGTCTATAGCTATGATTCCAAAGGCCGGAAAACTTCCATGCAGGATGGAGTAGGAAATAAGACCATCTATGAATTTGCAGAGAACCGAGCCTATCCGGATGCGGTCATAACACCGGAAAAGGAGGAGACCCGCTATGATTATGACCGGGTAGGCCGCCGGATGGAGATTGAGAATGATTATGGGAGGGTTTCCCTAAGCTACAATTCCCGGAACTATGTGGTGAGGAGGACAGACGGGGAAGGCCATACGGCAGCCTGGGATTATGACCGGATGGGGAAGGTGGTGTCTTACTACCCGCCGAAGCAGTGGGAAAGCCAGAGGCCGGGATATGAATATCGGTATGATTTCTTGGAGCGTCTGGTGGATGTGGTGACGCCGCTAAAGGAGCACAGCCGCCGGTTCCTGGATTTGGATGGGAAGGTGGTTAAGCAGGTCCACCCGGTATCCTATGAGGAGAAGGGGGAGGACGGGGAAGGGACTGGTTATGAATATGACCATTATGGGAACTGTATCCGGATTCATTATGCGGATGGAGGAACGGAGAGACGGTTTTATGATCCGGATGGGAACCTGATCCGTCAGGTACTGCCGGAAGCGTATGACCCTGGAAGGGACGATGGTGACGGGTTTACCTATACCTATGACGCGGCAGGCCGTCTAATCCATATCCAGGATCCGGAAGGGAACCAGCTCCAGGAATATGAATACAACGGTCATGGTCAGGTAATCCGGGAGGTGGACGGAGAAGGGAAGGAAACCCTGTATGCTTATAACGGGTTGGGGCTGAAGATACGGGAACAGGTGAGCATAAGAAAAGAAGATGATAACATCTGGTACCGGGTAATCCGTTATGAGTATGATCTGCAGGGGAATAAGACAGAAGAAGCCTATGGGCAGAATGAGGTGATGGAGAACCAGGAGCCGACAGGCTGGCACCGGATTCGGTTTGGATATGATAAGAACAATCACCTGACCAGTGTGGAGGATGATTTCGGGGCAAAGGTCCGGTATGAGTATGACTGCCTGGGGAACCGTATCCTGGAAGAACAGGTGATAGAAGACGGGATCCGGAGGAAGGTCCGGTACCAGTATAACAAGAGCGGGTGGAGAATCCAGAAGAAGGAGACCATTCAGGGGAATGGGCCAATACGTTCTGCCATTACCAGATATGAATATGACGCCAATGGGAATGTGATTAAGGTAATCATGCCCAAAGGGGCGGAGATCCATTACCGCTATGATGCAGACGACCGGATGATACAAAAGCAGGTATTGGACAAAAAGAACGGTTTGACCAGAGAACAGAGTATGGCTATGATGCGGCAGGAAATTGTGTCAGAGAGAGTGTAAAGGGAGCAGATACCAACAAACTGGAAGCCCTGTATCAATTTGACCGGAAGGACCGGATGACCCATAAGATTACGCCTGGAGGAGCCGTGACGCGCTATGTGTATGACTGGAACGACCAACTGATTCAGGAGATTACGCCATATGGTTATGAGGTGGAAACGGATTGTGGGAAGGGTACGGTTTACCAATATGACAGCAGGGGGAACCGGATCCGGGAAACAAATGCGCTGGGAGAGTTGGTGGAGGAAAGAGGGTATAACCTTCGAAATGAGCCAATCCAGTGGACAGACGGGCTTGGGAATCGGCAGGAGATGGAATATACCCTGGATGGACAGGTACGGGAGGTGCGTAGAGGGAGGAATCCTGGAGAGAAAGAGAATATAGGCCAAGGCCGTATTAGTCAAAATCTTGCAGGTCAAAATCAACAGCATAATCCAATTCAGCAATACGAATACAATGCCAGAGGAGAGATTGTTGGTATTGTAGATGGGGTTGGAGAAAAGATCGGTTATGACATGGACAGTTGGGGAAGAATCACTTCGGTAAATTTCTCTGACGGGGTAAAAGAAGGCTATGAATATACTCCCTCCGGGCAGGTGAAAAAGACGGTTGACGGGAATGGAAATTTCGTTCAATATTTCTACAACAGCTTAGGAAAAGTTCGGGAGCGGATTGACCAGACAGGAGAAAAAGAGACCTTCCAATATGACGAAGAAGGAAACCTGCAATTATACACAGATCGGGAAGGGAACCAGATTTATCGCCTTTATAATATATTTGGAGAACCAGTATATGAGAAGGCAGCGGATAAAAACGGAGAAAGTCCCTGCCTGACTACTTTCCGGTATGACAGTATGGGGCGGTTAGTCCAGGCGGTGGGAAATGGTCATTCATATGAGTATGAATACAATGAGCAGGGATATTTGAAGGAGAAGCGATCCAGTGGGAAGCGGTTGATTTTCTACGAATATGACAAAGCGGGAAACATAACTTGCATGACAGACCCGGCAGGAGTGAAAACTTGCTATAGCTATGACCTTTTAGGCCGTACAAGCCGGGTTTATAATGGAAATGGCTTGGAAGTCCAATATAGCTATGACTGTCAGAACCGGATTGAGCAGATTACCTATGGAAATGGAATCCAGACCCGATATGAATATGATCGGGACGGAAATCTGGCGGTACTGGAAACGAAGGTAGATGAGAAAGTCCTGTTCTCTCTGGATTGCCAGTATGATGGAAATGGGAACCGTGCGGAAAAGAAGGGGATTCAATGTCTTGCAGGAGATGAAATTGTACCCATCCACACCACGTATCAATATGATATTCGAGGCCAGTTGTTAGAGGAAAACCATCAAAGAGAACCAGCAGAAGCGGTTTTCCGTTATGGATATGATGCGTGTGGAAACCGGATTGAAAAGGAAGAAAACTCCCGTCGAACAGTTTACACCTATAACGGGAAAAATCAACTGGTAACAGAGGAAAGCGCCCAAGAAAAAATCCACTTTACATACAACCAACAGGGAAGTATGATAAGCAGAGAAGGGTCGTCTGGAATGAGCAGGTTTTTCTATAACAGCAAAAACCAGCAGATACGGACGGAGACGGAAGACGGCCAGGTACAGGAGAACCGATACGATGCAGAAGGATTGCGTTATGAAGTAAGAGAGAATGCAAATCGGATTCGATTTGTGTACCACCAGGGAGAGTTGCTGTATGAGAAAGGGGGAGAGGAGAGCAGCTACCACCAGGGAGGCGGAATCGAGGCAGTCTGGCGTTCAGAAAAAAATCATTATTATCATCAGGATGAACAGCTAAGTACGGCTTTTATTACGAATGAGAGGCGGGAGATTCAGAACCATTACCAGTATGATGCCTTTGGGAATGGAATCTGTCAGGAAGAAGGGATTTCTAATAGAATCCGTTATACCGGGCAGCAATATGATGGAGTAACGGGGCAGTATTATCTTCGGGCAAGGTATTATAATCCAATTGTAGGGAGGTTTTTGCAGGAGGATGAATACCAGGGAGATGGGTTGAATCTGTATGCCTACTGTGGGAATAATCCGGTGAGGTATTATGATCCGAGTGGGTATAGCAAGACACCAGAAGTATATAATACGGGGTGTCCGGGGGCGACGACAAATGGTAATGTTAATGATAACGAAAACAATGCTACTAATATAGTTAATAACCCTAAAGAAATAAATATCCATGGAAAAATTAATAGCGAAATAGATGAGATTGATTTAGTTAATAGAATAATATTTGAGGACAAAAATGCTTCAAAATTGTATATGGCTAATCCTGACTTCCCACAAACAGAATTACAATGGGCTGAAAAGCAAATTAAAAAAAGGAAAAAATAGAATAGAGGCATTACAACAGAATGAGTTTAATTTGTCTAGCAAAGTTTCATCGAGCTTACCATCGGTAGAGGAGTTAAAAGCAATAAAGAATTATATTTTTAGAATTGATGCAGATACACTAGAATTGAGAGATGCAGTACAAATTCAATTGGATAAGCTTTCTGTTCTATTTCTAGAGTATAATTTTAGTGCTACTTATGGAGGAATGTAACAATGGCTATTAGTGTGAATAGAGAGGGAAATCTAGATGGCTCCATTGATTTGACAATTAATATATCTACTACACAATTTTTTAATGAGTATTGGGAAAAGGCAATTAAAGATACAAATGTAAAAATCTTTAAAGAGAATAGTCAATTTGTGAAGAGTCAAATGCTGGATGTTCTGTTTGAGTTAGAATTAATAAAAAAGTGGGCAGAGACAAATCTCACTGGTATTAATTTAGAATATATGACAGAAAGAATAGAAAATTTATTAGAAAGTATCCCAAAAGCATTTGATGAAGATGATACAATATTATATATTTATTAAATACTTTTCTATAACAGCAAAAATCAACAGATACGGACAGAAACGGAAGAAGGGCAGGTACAAGAGAACCGATACGATGCAGAAGGATTGCGTTATGAAGTAAGAAAAAATGCAAACAGGATTCGGTTTGTGTATCACCAGGATGAGCAGCTTAGTACGGCTTTTATTACGAATGAGAAGCGGGAGATTCAGAACCATTACCAGTATGATGCCTTTGGAAACGGGATATGCCAGGAAGAAGGGATTTCCAATAGAATCCGTTATACCGGGCAGCAAGTTGAAGAAAACTATGATAAGCAGAAAAATATTTCGTAACATTTTATCTTAAAATTTATCAAAAATCATCTGATAAAATTTATTTACAAATGAGGAGAAGCATTATGTTAGCAACCTTCCAAGAATTAGCCAAACAATCAAACAAATGGCGGGCAATCTCTTGCGTCATCGGCGCAGTTGCTCTGATCGCTATAACAAAATTTGCCCTATTGGGTGTCATCACTGGTAGGGGAAAAACCATCGACCTCGCATCCAATCCAGATACTTACAAAGGCAAATATATCACTGTCCATCCAGATTTTCTTCATGATGGCTATATAGAACACATCACGATGACAAAAATGAAATACAGCAAAGAGACCTCTACCCGTGTGAATGGATATAGCTATGTGGCATGCCAATCTGTAAAAAATGATAAGAATGGAACTTCTATTTTGTATTGTTACAGTGTTTATCTTGGAAAAGAAAGAGTTCTATCACCGCCTCATTCCTTCACTGGTATCTGGACCAAAATGGATTCCCAGACAGAAAAATATTTCCGGGATGCTTTGGAGGATCTAGGGATTTCGCCGTTAGTGACGAACCGCTTTTATTTTTATGAACTGGATGCTAAAAATATCGGCGGCGTCAATTCTATTTTATTTTGGGTTTTAATGGTCATTGCTTTTGGGCTTTTTGTGTATGCCATAGTGTGCGTCGCTGGTATTTACAATCTGGCATTCATGAACCCGATTCAACAATACCTGAGGGAAAACTCCTCTGTTTCCTTATCTGATATAGAAACTGATTTTAATGAGGCGCACTTGGTGGAATCCCATGTATGGATCGGAAAAATCTGGACTATTTTTATGGCAGGAAATAAAGCCAAAATTCTGGTAAACAGAGACCTGACTTGGGGATATTACTATTGTGGGAACGGATTAAACAGCGTAAGCCAACTGCGGCTGTATACAAATATCCAGTATGAAACGGCTTATATCAGTCTGTCTGAATCTGGAACAAAAGAAGCTCTGAAAATCTATGAGGAAGAACAACCACATATTTTGACGGAATACAATTTGGAACTGGAAAGGCTGTACGAACAAGATTTTAATGCTTTTCTGGAATTAAAATATAATCCAAGGATCAAGAAAACCTCATTTTCTGGATTTTCATGCTGATTTGATATCAACAGCTTATCTGTCACACATCAAAAAATTTCCACTTGTGCGGTTTCTAATCCAACAGCCCGCCTGCATGGCAAATAAATTGCATTCAGGCAAGTTGGTGGATTACAACTGCACAGTTAGAAGAATTTTGAACAAACTGGAAGGCCCCTTGCCGTATGGGCAGAATGGTTGTCAAGAATCAGCTTGACTTTATTTTTCTCTGGGTAACTTCTGCAAAGCCGGAACCTTTATGGGTTTCACTTGCATAAGGGATGGCTTTCCTGCTAAGCAGGTTTATGCCTGCAAGGTAATATGATGGAGTAACGGAAGGGTATTAAGTGGAGAGAAAGGACTATCTGAATGAGAGAAGGGGAAGTAATATTGTGTGTGGGGAGGAACCAGGAGTGAAATATAATATAAAAATGCGAGTGGCTGTCATTATTGTTTCTATAGCAGTGCTTTCCGGATGTTTAAATAGCAAATACAGATATGAAGAAACAATGAATTCAGAAATTTTGGATTTTGAGGAATATCAGACAGCAGTTGACTATTATAATGCCCAAAATTACAGGGAAGCAATTCTGTATTATGAACTGACATTAGCTAGAATAAAAGAAACAATACAGCCAGGTACTTCTATGGAATATTGGATAAAAGGTCAGATCGGTGATTGCTATATTACAACGGGAAATTTAGATCGGGCCGGCGCCTATCTTCAGGAAGCGGAGGAAGGGCTGGAGAAAAAAGATAATGTAAATATGCTTGGTTCGATTTATCAGTCGGAAGGAATATATTATGGAAATTTGAAACAGTATGATACAGCCTTAATGTATTACGAAAAAGCTCTGAAATATGCTGATGCTGATGAAATTATAAGAATTTATCGATTAATGGCTACTGCGTATGCAAATATGAATATGGTAGAAAAAGCGTTGGAGTATTGTGACCATGCCATAGAATTAGGAGAGAAGCAGAACGATGCAGGGGCATTAGCAAATGTGTATTACAGAAAAGGAAGTATATTGGCATCAGAAGAAAAATTGGAGGAAGCAAAAAAATGCTATGAAATCGGAATGCGGTATGCGGCATATTACTGGAAAGAAGATGATATTAAGGTGGCAGAAGGATACAGATTTCTTTCAAGGGCTTCTGTTATGGAGCAGGATTATGAAACTGCCTATTTATACTGCAGGAAAGAAATGGATATTTATACCAGCCAGAATGCAGCTTATACTTATGACGATGTAATAGTAAATATATATAACAATATGGGGTATCTTAATACGAAATTGGGGAATAGGAATGCAGCGTTAAAGATGATTAGAAAGGCTTATGATATTGCTATTGTAGAAAAGGAAAGAGATGCAGTAATTAAAGAATTTTATGACAATAATATATTGAATAATATTGAACTTTTCTATGAGGAATTTATCCATGACGGAACCGATTACGAAACCTGGTTTAAAGAGAATTTTGAGAGTTAACATAGAAATCATAATTTTGAAAGGAATAAAATGATAACCCAATATGGACTTACTGTGGAGGGACTTATCATACATAAACCAATATGGGAATATTTGATTATAAAGAAAAGACT
>OFGE01002837.1_pt1 | contig 12296 bp, 13 predicted proteins | sample 1521681 | NCBI WGS metagenome assembly OFGE01 (sample SAMEA3504093, study PRJEB24116) | mouse gut metagenome | biome: mouse gut; feature: mouse-associated habitat; material: faeces | place: Denmark | collected 2011 | reverse complement strand
GAGGATTTTGATACAGATTTCCAAAGAAGAATTGTAATAAGAGAAGATGGTGGGCAGGAATGTATGGTAGGATATTATGATAAGGATAATACTTTTCTTGGATTTAAGTTTTGTAATCTAAATAATCTAAATGATAATGGATATGCTTCTTCAGAATTAACTGCTAATATAAATATTGATTCAGATGATGAACAAAAACCTTTATTTGAAAATTGGCTTAAAAATATGGAAACAAGTGAAGATGATTTAAAAGAATATTTTGTGAAAATGGGAAATGAAAAGAGAACATTTGGCGAAATAAAAGCTATTGTAAGTGATAAAGAGTTTGAGACTACATTTAGAAAGGTTCCACTTATAAAAGGTTATGATGAGGATATGTATGTTTTTTCATCAAAAAATAAATTATACATGGATGCTTACTTTAAAGATGGGAAATTATCTGTGTTTGTATTTGCTGATGGTATTATGGGAGCAAATGAACTTTTTGTTTGTGTTAATGATAAAGTGTTTAAAGATGAAGGACAAACTGCATATATATTATTTTTAAGTCAATTCAATATAACACATGAAGAATTTATGGATTTTATCCAAAGTACATATGAAAATCAAAAGGGAATGTCATAAGAGACATTCTTTTTTTTACCCTTTTTTGAACCTATATTGAACCTAGTTATATCCGTTATATAAGTGTTAAGATGATAGTGTCAAGAAAAGGCAAAGAGTTTTTTCTTGATAAGAATCTAGATTCGAAATATAAAAAGAACATCACATAGATAACAAAACGTTATGATATTCATCTCATAAAGAGAAAGATGTTCAAGAACAATTAAATAAGGAGGTGTCTAATCAATGATAGATCATGAACAACAAGTTTTTACATTAGTTAATCAAGCTTTAAAAGAAAGATTTGAAAATCTTCAGATAACCAATCAAAAATTAAGATTTTATCAATCAACTTATCCAGTTATATCATTAGTACAAACAAATAATTATATCTTACAAGATAGTCGTACTTTTAATGAAAATGATATGAATATTGAAGAATATGAAATTGAAATTCAATCTGATAAAGATATGAATGAAATTAAAGAAATAATGAATGAAGTTGATAATGCTATGAAACAACTTGGATATATAAGAACATATAGTGGATTAGATACACAAGACAAAGAAACAAAATTAAAAAGATTAATGCAATATCAAACTGCATTATAGAAGGAGGAAAAAATTATGTCAAACATTGCTATGAGTACAGCAGGTGTTACAGTTAATTATGCTGTTGAAACTGTTGCAGGAACAAGACCAACAACAGGATTTATTCAAATCCCAAATATTAAAAGTGTACCAGAGATGAATCCATCTCCAGAAACATTAGAAACAACAGATTTAAGTCAAACTGAATTTAAAACATATGTTGAAGGATTAAAAGATCTAGGAGGAGCATTAGCTTTCTTAGCAAACTTTACAACAGATTTAGAAATGGCTTGGAATACATTAGTAGAAGCATATAAAACTGCTAAAGAAGAAGGAAAAGATGTATGGTTTGAAATCAAACATCCAGGATTAGAAAAATCAGTATTCTTTACTGGACAACCAAGTGCAATGGGATTACCAGCAATGGCTGTTAATAGTGTGTTAGAAACAAATTTATATATCACACCAACAAATGCACCAACTTGGTATACAAAATCAACAGCTGCTGAGTAGGAGGAAATAACGATGTCTAAAACAATACAATTTACATACCATGATGTAGATTATACATTAGAATATACAAGAAAAACATTAGAGAGAATGGAAGCAGATGGAATTGTTCTTGCAGACATGAATAAAAAGCCTATTACAATTCTACCTAAACTCTTTGAATATGGATTTTATGCACATCATAAACGTATAAAAAAATCAGAAATAGAAGAAATTTTCCAATTATTTACAAACAAAAATGAAATGTATACAAAATTATCAGAGATGGCAACAGATACATTAAATACATTATTTGAGGAGAATCACTCAAAAAACGCCATCAGTTGGAAAGCGAATTTTTAGACAACGAAGAAGACTCACTTTCCAACAAAACATATACAGAAATTTTTCATGAAGTATTACCTTATTATATAAGTATAGGTATGACAATAGATGAATTCTATAATCAAGATGTTATACTTGCTAAGTATTATAGACAAGCTCATGAAATCAAAGAAGAACGCCATAATTCTCATTTATGGTTACAAGGAATGTATATATATGATGCTATATCTACATCATTGTATAATGTGTTCTGTCGTTCAAAAGGACAACTTGCTTCTTCTTATCCATCAAAACCTTATCCATTAACACAGGAGCAAACAGAGGAAGAAAAACAAGATCTTATTGAAGAAGAACAAGCAAAAGCAAAAGTCTGGATGACTAATTTTGTGAATGCATATCAATAAACACCACTAAATTGTGGTGTTTTTACTTATCAGCAATCTTTTGTAATAGTTCAATAATTTGATTATTTTGTTTAATGATTTGATCACTTTTAGAATTAGATTCTAAAAGATATTTTAAGATATAGATATTAGAAAAAAGAATATAATAATTACTTGTGAGATCATGGTCTCCACTAATAAAACCAGCATATTGAGGATATTCTTTAATATATTCATCCAAACGTTTGTATTGAAACATGACTTTAATGGATTCTTTTTCTCTATCAGTAAGTTTATTTAGCCCCATTGAATTCATAAATTCATCATAGTTAAAGTTTTTAATCATATTGTTATCTCCCTTTTATTATAAATGTTTTTTTAATACAAGAATATATATTGTTATATATTATATAAATTTGATAATTTTATTTATCAGCAATTTTTTGTAATAGTTCAATAATTTGATTGTTTTGTTCTATTAGCTTATCATTTTGATTTGAAAGATGATTATTTTGTTCTATAACTTTATTATTCTGTTCGATTAGTCTGTCACATTTAGTACTTGTTTTTAATTGGTGTTTAAGTATTTCTATAGGAAGATAAAGTGTTTCTATTTCTGAACTAAGTCTATTAGAACCTTCAATAGCATTTGGATAATTTCTATATAAGGGAAATACATATCCTCTTCCTATCACTGCACCTAATGTTGTTTTTTCAAAAGATGTTAATTCTTCAAACCCCAAAGAGTCTAAAAATTCTTCAAAATTATTTCTTTTCATTTTATCATTCTCCTTTTTCATAATTATAACTGAAATGGGGATGATATACAATTATAAGGAGGTGTTTTTATGAATGAAAATATGTTTAAAGGTTTTGAAAATATAGAAGAAACTTTATCAAATGTGATTGCAGAATTAGATAAAATGAATGAATCTTGTTTATTAATTGTTGATAACTTAGAAGCTATAAATCAAGTTGGTTTTGATGATGTAATTGATAATATAAGTAATGTTATAAGTGTAGCAGGAGGAATAGTAGATATTGTAGCAAATTGGAGTAGTTTTACGAGTCAAGTGAAAAATTTTGGTGATGCTTTTTTAAATATCTGTTCACCTATAGGAGTATTAACTATACTTATTGGTGGGTTAACATTAGCAGTTGTAGCATTGGAACAAGAAGAAGATGAAGCTGCCAAGAAAACAAGAGAATTTGCTGAAGCAGAACAGAAGAAATTTGAAAATATAGATAAAACAACGGAATCATTAAAAAAGAATGCAGAAGCCGCAAAAGAAAATAGAGATGCTATTAATTCAGATTATTCTTTAACTTTAGGTCAAGTGGATAAATTAGTAAAACTAACAGGAAAAGATGGGTATGTATCCAATATAGAAGAAGCCCGATATCTAATTGATTCTATTAATAGTGTTATGCCAAATACAGTTGAATTAACAGAAGGAAATCAAGTTGTGTGGCATGATTTAAATGGTGAAGTTGAAAAAAATACTGATAATATTAAGAAAAATATAGAAATGTTGCGACAAAAAGCAATTGTTGAAGAATACGAAAAGGAATATTTAGAGGCTATTAAAAATCAATCAACAGTAGTAACTGAAAAAGTGAAGGCTGAAAATGGATTGGCTGAGGCAAGACAAAGATATATGGAGTTACAAGAAAAAGGTTTTGATCTTGATGAAAATGAATTAAAAGAAAAAGGTATATTAAGTAGTCAAATAAGAGATTATAAGGAAAAAATTGCATCTTGTAATGAACAGTTGTTAGTTATTGATGATACAACAAGAAATTATCAAGCAGCACAACAATCTTTATCAAATGAAACTGAAGATATGGCTGACTTTATGGTAGAACAATATGTTAAATTAGATGAAAATGGTGAAAAGACATGGCAAAGTTTAGGAGAAGGATTAACAGGTTTAGATGCAAAAATACAGGCACATGAAGAAGGTATTATGGAAATGTCTGAGGAGGAAATAAAGGCATCTCAATTAGCTAGAGATAATATTGTTGCTGATTTATCAAAAAAAGCAGAACAATATGGTTTGTCTTATGAAGAAATGCTGATAACATTAAAAGAAAATGGTGTTAATTTAACTGAACAAGAAAAAGAATTAATGAAGAATAGTATAAAAACATATAGTGATGGAGAAAAGGAAAAATTAAAAAATCAACGTGAAAGTTTAGAATTTATGAGAACAATTAATGATTCTGGATTATCCGCTTTAGATGAAGATTCAAAAAAGAAACTAAAAGAAAGATTAGAATTATTTCAAAAAAGTGGAAATAAAGACGGACTAGCACTATGTAATAGTTTAGTTGAAAGTTTAAAAGAAAATAATGGAGAAGTAAGCCAAGAAACATATAAAATACTTAATCAGATAGAAAAAATGGCTAATGACACTGATCCAAATGTACAAGTTGATGTTAAAAGTCCGCCAGCTAAAAGTATTGATAAGATTAAAGATGCTATTGCAAAAATCCCATCATTTAAGGATATTACCTGTAATATAAAAGCCAAGGGTGATGAGAAAGTTATTTCTTTGATAACAGCACCATTAAAAGGTTTTGCGACAGGTGGATTCCCTGATACTGGAGAACTATTCCTTGCGAGAGAAGCTGGTCCAGAATTAGTTGGACGTATTAATGGAAAAACAGCAGTTGCTAATAATGACCAGATTGTAAGTGGTATTAGTAGTGGGGTATTTAATGCTGTGACTTCAGCTATGAAAGGGTTAAATACACAAGGAAATATGAATATTCATGCAACATTTGTAATGGATGGAGATGTTGTTGGAAAACAAGTTATTAAATATCATAATGGAGTGGTGAGACGTACAGGACGCTCACCATTAATGATTTAAGGAGGAAATGTTATGGAAATATTAAAAATTAATGGTCAAGCAATTATTAATCCTATTGCATTGACATGGCAAGAATCAGATTTAGAATCAAGTGATGGAACAGGTAGAAATCAATTTGGAGTTATGTTTAGAGACAGAATAGCAATGAAAAAGAAGCTTTCTGTTTCTTTTCCTCCTATGAATGATACAGAAATATCTACTTTATTAAATGCTATTGAACCTGTTTTCTTTGATTTAGAATATCCTGATCCAAAATTGGGAACACGTCATACAATGAGTGTCTATGTAGAAGATAGAAGTGTTCCAGTTTATATGTATGATAAAACTTTGAATCAATGGATATGGCAAGGTTTATCTATCAATTTTATAGAAAGGTAGGAATATTATGTTTCAAACATATGAAAATTATCAAGAAATAATCAATCAACCACAAAGACAAATGAAAACAAAAGTGTATTTTAATGGAAGTAAAGATTATTTAGAATCAGAAATTATTGAAGCAAGTATTGAGGAAATAGGGATGAGTTCAGATGTTTTAACAATAGGAGATATATGTACAAACAAAGCTGAAATTAAATTCTATATGCAAGAACCTATTCCATTAGAAGGAGGGTATTTTTCAGTAGAACATTGTTTATATGGTGATGAACAATGGCAAAGCATTCCAATGGGAATATTCTATATTCAAGATATTCAAAAATTAGAAAATACATCTATTGTTAAAATTATTGGTTATGATTGTACAACATATTTAAAGAAAAATTATGTTCCTACAATGGAATACCCAGCAACAATAGAAGAAGTCATAGATGATATTTGTCAACAATGTAATGTTACATATGAAGAATATGAATATCCAGAATTAATGATTGATTATTATATGGATATTACATGTGAAGAAATGTTATGCTATATGGCTGGATTAATGGGGAAAAACATTAAGGCTAATCGTTATGGAAATATAGAATTTTATTGGTGGAATTTATGCGATTATTCTATCACAAAAGATTTACAGTATATGTATGAATTAAAAAGAACAACAGATGAAAATATCATTATTCATTCTCTTACAAGTGGAACAGAAGATCATGTTATTGCTTGTGGTGAGGGATATGGGATTTCTTTTCATAATCCTTATATGACTCAAGAAATATTAAATCATATATTTTCAAATATAAAAGACTTTACCTATACACCATTATCATTACAATATCGTGGTAATCCTACATTAGAAATAGGTGATGTTGTTTTAGTAGAAGATCAACATGGACAATTTTATCGTGCGCTTGTTTCAGAACATACTTTATTATTAACAGGTCTACAAGGGAAAATAGAATCACGAGGAAATATCAATGATGATATTGTGATGAGAGAAGGACCTACTGAAAAGAAAATAAAAAAAATGTATAGTTCTTTACAAACAAGCTTTAAAGAAACCACAGAGACTCTTATAGGGGCTAAAGGAGGATATTTTATCATTGATAGAGATGAACAGGGATATCCAACAGGCTTTAAAATTATGGATACACCAACATTAACAGAACATACACATTTATGGTTGTTTAATAAAAATGGATTTGGTTTTTCTGAAAATGGAGGCCAAACATTTCAAAATATTGCTATTGATATGCTTGGAAATATTAATGCTAATGCTATTCATACAGGTGTTATTCAAGGGAATTGCTTTGATATTGATTTAGAGAATGGAACTATTGTTATGGGACAACGTAGTGAAGATCAATCTTTTGAAAGTGAATGGTTTAGGGTTGATGAAAATGGTATTTTTATGAGTTTATCACAACAAACTTTAGAAGAAATAAAAAATGTAAATGATAGCATAGGTGAATTACAAGAAGAACAAAAAATGCTTCATCAATATTTCCGCTATGGTGATGAAGGCATTGAAATAGGAAGTTCATTAAGTGATATTATGATGAAATTATCAAATGAGAAATTATCATTTTATCAAAATAGTCAAGAAATAGCTTATATTAGTCAAAATAAACTTTATATAACAGAAGGTTTATTTGTAAAAAAATGTACTATTGGAAGTGAAAATAACTTCTATGAATGGATAATCCGCGAAAATGGAAATATGAGTTTAAAATATAGGGAGGGATTTATAGATGGCAACTAGTGGAGTTATAACTGGGACAAAGTATGCATCTGGACATTTATGGTTGACTTTTGAATGGAATCGAAGTTCATATAGTGTTGATAAAAATACAAGTACAATTTCATGGAAACTTGTATTACATTGTGATAACACATTGAATTTTAGTGCAGATAAAACATATACAATAACAGTAAATGGTGTATCATACAGTGGTGTTTTTACAAATAATATTTCATGGGGATCAAGTGGTGGAACTGCAACTATTAAAACAGGAACAACATCAATATCTCATAATACAGATGGAACAAAAATATTTAGTGTGAGTGCATATTTTAAAATTCAAGTCACCTATAGTGGAGTTTCACTAACATCAATGTCATTAAGTGGAAAGTCAACTTTGAATACAATTCCAAGAGCTTCAACACTAACTTTAAGTAAGAAGGATATTTATCCACATGAGGAAATCACAATCTCTATTAAAAGAGCTTCTACTTCATTTACTCATCGATTAAAGTATACTTGTGGAAAATTATCTGGGACAATAGCGAATCAAATTGCAACCTCAACATTATGGAAAATACCTATTGATATAGTCAAACAGAATCCTAATGTTGATCAAAATTGTACAATTCAATGTGAAACATATAATGGTAGTACTCTTGTTGGAACGAAATCAATAACATTTACAATTCATCATTTCAATGTTTCACAAATCAAAAGTGTTTCAGGAAATATCATAGGAGAAAGTGTGACTATACAAGTTGAAAGACAATTCTTAGAATTAAGTCACAAATTATATTATTCTTTTGGAAGTCAAAATAAAGTTCTTATTAGTGATACAGTAGGAACAAATTATATTTTTAAACCATCTATTCAATTATGTAATCAAATTCCAAATTCTACTTCTGGAAAAATGACACTTATTTTAGAAACATACTATAAGACTCAAAAAATTGGACAAGATTATCAAGGAACATATGCAATGAATGTTCCATCTCATGTAAAACCTATTTTTAATAGTGTTATACCTCAATGTATTAATCCAAGCTATATTTCTACTTGGAATATTTATTTAAAGAATATTTCACAATGTCAATTAAATGTAAATGCTCAAGGTAGTTATGGAAGTAAAATAACAGAAATTTATATTAATAATGTCAAATATACAAGTTCATATATTGATAAATCGTTAAATATCGTTGGAAGAAAAAATTATTCTATTTATGTTGTTGATTCACGTGGTAGAAAAAGTGAGACAATGACTCAATCTATCCAAATTATAGATTATTCTATTCCTACTTTAAAAGTAAATACAATTTATAGATGTAATCAAAATGGTAATAGTGATGATGAGGGAGATTTTGTCAAAATAAATGCTTCTTTTTCTATTGCTTCTTGCAGTAATAAAAATAATTCTATACAAAGTATTCAATATAAAGAATCAACATCTTCTTATTATTCTTCAGGGGTTTCTTTTGAAAATAATACAGATATCATTTTAAATGGCTTTGAAATGGATAAAACATATGACTTTCTTATAACTGTTCAAGATACAGTAGGAAAAAAAGCTGTTTATATTGGAGAAGGTATTATACCAACATCAAAAGCTATTATTGATATTTTAAAAGGTGGTAATGGAATTGCCTTTGGAAAAATGGCGAGTGATAGAGAAGTAATAGATTGTGGGTGGAATTTAAGAGTTCCTGTCATAGAAGATAGACAAGGAAATCCAATAGATTTGTCAAATGTTCTTGTTTATATAGGTGAAGAATAAAGGAAAGGGGAAGAATCATGCCATATAAATTTAAATTTGGAAAAAATGAAATTAAAGTTCCTAAATTAAGTGAATTGAATTGGAACTATATAACAAATAAACCAGGTACATTTCCACCATCAAGTCATACTCATAGTTATCTACCACTAAGTGGGGGAAGTCTTTCGGGTAGTCTTTATACAGGTGGAAAAACAAGTGCTATTGATGGAAAAGCAGGGGGAGCATTAGGGACAAATGGATATTTACACTTAACTGCAGATGGGTCAAAGAATAATCCAGGAATTAGTTTTTATGCAGATCTAACAACAACACCAACTCATTCTTTAACTGCTAGACAAAGTGATTTTTATTTCAATAGACCTATTTCTATTAATGGGATTGTAAGAACAAAGAATGCAAGTGCTTTTGGAACATATAATTCAAAAGGAACTGCATGTAATCTTATTTATTGCTCAAATGATGATAGAGTGATTATTGGAACATCCTCTACAGATATTTATGGAAATATGGATATATATGCAGGAGATTTTATGAGATTTCATGCTAATAGTAATTCTGCTTCATATAAGGCAAATACATTGGAACTGTTTAGAGAACAAAGTGATAATCATAGGACTGTATTAAGATCAGCTTCTAATTCAGGAATTTATTTAGGGACAAATACATATCGTTTTAATACTGCTTTTTTTACTAATACAATTACAGCTTCAGATTTAAAGGAAAAAGAAGTTATTGAAGATTTTGATTTTAAGGTCAAAGACTTCATTATGGGTTTAAATCCTATTGCATATAGAAGAAAAGGTGAGGGAGATACAGGAGAACGTATTCATATTGGATTAGGGGCACAAATGTTAGCTAAACATATCAAAGATTTAGACTTAGGAGATTTATCAATGGTACAAGCAAGTATTATTGATGGTCATAATGAAAAACCATATTATGGTGAAGAAATAAATGACGAAGTATTATCATGGGGTATTAATTATATTGAGATTATTCCTTATCTTCTTTTACATTTACAGCTCTTACAAAAAGAACTTGATGAATTAAAGAAAGAGAGATGTTAATATGAGAAAATTAGAATGGTTCATAAGTTCTATTATAGGAACTTTTTTTAGTTTTTTTGGAATATTAGCAATTCCTTTAGCTTTATTAGTTCCATGTAATTTAATAGATTATTTTACAGGGATAGCAGCTGCTAAGATTGCAGGCATAAAAATTACAAGTGAGATATCTTTTAAAGGTATCACTAAGAAGGTTACAATGTATGTACTTATTTTTGTAGGATTTGGAATTGATAATATGGTTAATTATGCAACATCAACATTACACATTGATTTAGTTTTACCATTATTATTTAGTGCTATTATTGCTTCATGGTTAGTGATTAATGAATTGATAAGTATTACAGAAAATTGTGAAAAAATAGGAATAGAAATCCCTTTATTAGCACCAATATTAAAATTTATTAAAAAGAAAATAGAAATAACAGTAGAAACAAAGGAATAGTAAAAATTAATTTTTAGGGAGGAAATGAATAATGACAAAAAGTATAGAAAAAGCTGTTTCATTTATGGAAAAAATAGCTAAAGATGAGCGACATGGATATGATCAGGTTCATCGTAATGGACCTAATTATGATTGTAGTTCTCTATTAGCTACTGCATTAAATCAAGCAGGATTTCGTGTATCAAAATCAAGTACAACTAGAAATCTATATAAACAATTAATAAACGAAGGGTTTAAAGTTGTTCAAGATAGTCGTCAAAGAGGAGATATTTACTTAAAGGTAGGACATCATGTTGTGATGTGTACTAGTAATCAAAATATTGTTCATGCTTCTATTAATGAAAAAGGGACAACAAAAGGTGGTAAAAGTGGTGATCAGACTGGTAAAGAAATTTGTATTCGTTCTTTTTATACATATAAAGGTGGCTGGGATTATCACTTGCGTTATGAGGGAAAATCTAAAAATAATAGCCCTAAATATAAAATCGGAAATACATATACTTTACAAGTTGAATTAAAAGTACGAACAGGAGCTGGAACACATTATTCAGTTAAGAAACATAGCCAATTATCTATTGATGGAAGAAAACATGATAAAGATAAGGATGGAGCATTAGATAAAGGGACAAGAATTACTTGTCAACAAATTAAAAATGTTGGTCAAGATATTTGGATTAAATGTCCAAGTGGTTGGATAGCAGCTTATTATCAAGGAAAAAGATATATAAAATAAAGAATACCTATCCTTAATATGGGATAGGTATTTTCTTATTCAAAAATATTCATTTGACGATATGTATTCATTTTCAAAATAAAAGTTTCTTCGTCAGGAATATTTTTAATTAATTCATAATCATTTTTTATTCTTGTTAATTCATTTTGAATTTGAGAAATTTCATTAATGTTATGATTTTGTGTGCGTAAATAATAGCTCTTTAAAATTCCTAAAGCACTTACAACAAAATCATTTGAAAAATCATTGATTTCAGTATAATTAGTTTCTTGATCTATAAAAAGTTCTAATGATGTTAAAACATCACCACCTATAAAATCAAGAAGTTGAATAGGTTTTTCTAAGAAAGAAAAAGTAAATGTTGTGTGAGGATTATAAAATGTTTGGGAGTCGCTTAATTCATAAAGTTCATCTAAGAAATCTGTTTCATCACTTTCATCATATTCTTTTTTACCAGTAATAATTTGGTAAAGTAAATCAATAAGATCAGGTACTCTTGTAAAAAGTTGACATTCAGGAATATGAGCAACTTCTTTAAAAATAACTTCTAAACGACATAAAGTTAATAAATTCCACAACGATCTTTGATCATAAGTTAAATGCTCAGCCATCTCCTTTATGTTCTCTATTGTTTTCATAATAAGTGTCTCTTCTTTTTCAAGTTGAAGTAACATTTGAGAACAATTTTCTATTTTTTCTTCTGAAACATCCAAATCTTCAAGTGATAGTGTTAAAGCATAAGCTTGATCTAAATAATGAACAGCATATTCAAAATCATTTTTATGAAAATAATCTTTTCCTTGTTGATAATATTTATTAAACATATCATTAAAATGAAATGCTTTTTCTTTCTTTTTAAATAATTGATTAAACATAC